>Ga0208250_1000004_pt1 | contig 149715 bp, 216 predicted proteins | sample CryBogCBE18Aug09_FD_184557 | JGI IMG/M metagenome (GOLD analysis project Ga0208250, IMG submission 184557) | Freshwater microbial communities from Crystal Bog, Wisconsin, USA - CBE18Aug09 (SPAdes) (version 2) | ecosystem: Environmental > Aquatic > Freshwater > Lake | place: Crystal Bog... | reverse complement strand
CGATGTTATTAAATTAATTTCAGTGGCTTTTTGATGATAGTGATTCGGACTGTGTTCACCGGCTACATTAAAACCGTGAGCTACTTCAAATAGATCGGTTCTAAACACAGCCTTTTCCCATTGCCCTACAAACCAACCTCTGTCACCGTGATCTGTTTGTTTAAATCTTTTCATGCCAATATTCCTTAAATTCTGGTACTACTGATAATACGCTTTCGTTTCTAATTATGTCTAATTGATTGGTTTCTGCAATAGTTGCCTGCCAACTGCTAACCGGCGAGTCGTACATATAATTTATCACAGCATCTATCTTATCTTTAAGAATTGAGTAGTTGCGGTTGGATAATAATCTATCCCTGGCCAAATCTTTTAATTCTGTTGGAAGATTAGTAATATTTTGTGCAACAGGTTCGTGTGCTACTGTAAAATCAGTGCCTGCAAAATTTGTTGTATGATCAACTGCAAAATCAATTAACTCCGATAAGTGTAATACATTGTAAACTGTTATTACAATATTGTATTTTAATCTTGCTAATGGAAGTATAGTATTGATATTGTTTTGTGTAGTAGTCCAACTACTTCCAGAACGTATATATTCCAACAGCGGCCCAACGGCATCTAAACTTACAATAAACAATACATTTGTAAATCTTTTTAAATAATCTTCTAACCTACGTTGCCCAAATCCAAGTTTACTAAGATTAGTAGTATAGGTTATTTTTATATTGTGTAGGCCCAATTGGTCTAATTGATCAAGCATAGACCAGTGTTCGACTTGATAAAGTGATTCTCCACCGGCAAAGTACACTTCTTTCAATTGAGTCAAATCGCCATAACGATTAATAATAGTTGACCAATTGTCTGTATTGTGTGCTTTGATTACATAATCTTTGCGATTAGATCCGCGATACGATTCCTCAGCCCAGGTATGACTATAATCTGGGCCGCACATACGGCATTTATAATTACATACGTTGCTGAACCTTGAATCCCAATACTGTATTTTAAAGTTGTCCAAAGTTCCGTCTTGTTGGGTGTTATCGAGTAAGGCTTCGAGATTAACATCAATGATGTCGTTATTCTTATGTTGCCTAAAACTGGTTAGACCATGGGATTCTTCTCGATAACATTGACTACACGCAGGATTTTGACGTCCTGCTAACATGTCTTGACGCAGTTGTTTCATAGCGTCGGTGTTGACAATTTGGTCTGCAGAATTAAAGTCCTGAATATTTCCAAAATCTGCCGAACGGCTATTGGCAGAACAACAGGGCATAATTTTGCCGTTGGGCTCGTGAAAAAAATGAGTCCAGGGTAATACACAAAAGGTATTACTGGGCAACGGGCTCTGCACTTGCTTCTGGTTCTTTCTCGGCGTCTAATTCTGCCTGCATCTCGTCGAGCATTTTATTAAAATATTCAGGATCCAACTGGGTCATTACAGTTGTGATATATTGATGATATCCTGTAAAGAAATGCTTAAACAATCCGTCAAAATCTTTATTATCGCCCCAGGCATTTTTGGTAACAGTTTTATTACTAAGGTCCATAATGACTTTAGCATGAACGCTGTCTTTTTTAAGACCACGGGTGATTTCTACTCGCTCGTCCCAACGAACATTATTGGGATTATCCATCCAGCCTTTGACCGTAGTGTTTACACCAGCACGTGGTTTCATATAATAAAACGCTACAAGATTGATATTTTTATTGTTCAATTTGGGTTAACTCCACTAAAGTTGCTGAAAGATTAATTTCAGGATCTGCTACTTGACTATGACTTACCATGCCTTTACGAATAGCTTTAATTGCTTCATCTTGTCCTTCTTGTGTTTTTGACCATAACTCTAAGTTATCGTACATCCAGCGGAACATTTCATTGATTTCTTCTACGCCTGCTTGAGCACAGATCACAGTTCTTGCTTCACGAATCTTTTTCTGTTTAAGTAAATCGACTGCTTCTAATTTCCAGTCTTGAACCGCACGATCATTTGATCCAGGTTTACCTAATACGTTATTTTTGCTGTTTGGTTGCAGAAGATTCAAGCACTTGCGTAAGTCTGGATAGGTAGCTTTAACATACGAATCTAAGGTATCTAAATCAAACTGCACACCCTCAGTTACCAAGATAGTTGCTACACGAGCAGTAAATTCTGTAGTGTCGGGTTTTTCGATATGGAAACCCTGGCAACGACTGTGTAGTGCCGGCATAATCTTGTGTGGCATATTGCAAGTAAAGATAAAACGTGCCTGGCTGGCATAGGTTTCTAATAGCCCACGCATAATGCCCTGTGCGTTGTGAGACAAGTAATCCGCTTCGTCTAACAGCACAACTTTAAAATCACCAAATGGCATAGTTTGTACAAAGCCTTCGACTTTGGTTTTAATAAAATCTACACCGTTGTCGCGACTTGCGTTAATCTGTAGTACATCGTAGTCTTGAATGCCCAACTCATTAATCAATACTTTAGCCAAGGTTGTTTTACCTGTACCCGGGCCACCACTTAACATCAAATGCGGAATTGATTTTGTTTTAACCCATTCTTCTACCTGTTGTTTTTGATTTTCATCCGTGAATACATATTCGCCAACAGTCTTGGGACGATATTTTTCTGTCCATAGTTCTATCATTCGGGTTTGCCTCCAGTGCAACTACCGCCATCAAACCACGTATTCAACGCTTCTTGACGATAGCGTTCTAATTCTACCTTATCTTGCCACTCTTTCATTTCTTGATCATTGCGGGCATGGCTACCATCGCAATAAGGTTGATGTAGACTTTTGCCACATCCACAGCGAGCACGACCATCGTCGGCAGCTGCTAATCTATCTTCTGTTGTAAAGGTTGTCATTCTTTTACCTGATTAATAATTGCATGTGCTATTGTATTAGCTTTGTCGTCTTGAATCGAGTACTCATGTAACCGATCTGCTACTAAACGGATTTCTTGACTCAATGATCCGTTTCCAATTTCTTCCTCAACCAACCGAGCAATATCGTGTAATTGTATAACTGCATCGACTAACTTGAGGTTTCTCATACAAGCTCTTCAAGCACACCCAATACTTCGCTTAGGCCAAACAAAAGTGCTGCAACGCCAAGAGCATCCACTCCGGCTAATATTACAGCACCGCAGGCTATTAAACGGAATGCGCTTTTTACAGCACTGATCTGGAAGTGGTGATCATTTTTAAGTTGATTAATATCTTTCATTTTGATTTTCCTTTAAAAAATTTAATTAAATTGTAAAAACGTGATTTGTAACCATCTGCTAAGATATTATCTAACATACTTGGTACGTGAGGGCAACGGCCCTGGCGCCAGGTACAGGAGTCTGTGATTACCTGGCGGCAAATACTGCATTTAGGTGGTTTGGTTATTCGTGCTACTGCTTGAGTAGCTGAACCAGTCTGTCTTGTTCCCATTTATCTTCCCCGGCAAATGTTGGTAACTTTGTATATTCATCATCTAACCAACATTTTAACATATAAAGTTCTTGTTTGCAACAGGAACTGGTAAAACCGTCGTTGTAAGGGCTATGTATTTCGCCCAAACTTCGACGTATGGCAGAGTATGCCTCATTGAGGTCAGGTTTACGAAATCCCATATTAACTTGGGATCATATGTGGGATATAAGGAACGTTACGAGGACCGTGACGTTGTTCAAAAATCATTTTTGCTTCTTGTGCATCCTTGGCGTAGACACGATCCTTTTGTGGACCGGTAGGTGTACGCACTTCGGTTTCGTACATAGGCATTATAGGCTCTTGGCTTGTGCGTCTATTGCTGTTGAAAGGTTGTCGTCTGATAATGGCTCATCAGAAACAAAGATAATATTGCCTGGGTCAACTCTGCGAATTGTAATTTCTTCGCCATTGATTTCTACTTTAGCACCGCGTGTCCATCGACCGTGCTCAACTAAAATCCATTGCCCTTCTTGAACATCTTTTTGATCTGGGCCTGTTTTATACACCTGTGCCCATCGTGGGCGAATACCAGAACTCTTTAAATCATCGCTTAACAGTACAATACCGCTACTGAGTGTGCGGCCTGAAAAGTTCATGTCACGTACAATAACGTGATCCTTTAATGCTTTAATACCTGTGATTTGTGTATATTCGTATGATGCCATTCTTTCCTCTTAGATACGTTGTGGACCTTTTGGTTTGTACTTGTTTGGATCAAGTACTTCTTGATTTACAGTAACTTGTTTGGCAATGCTGTCTGCTAAACTACCACGCATTTGTGGCTCCAGTGGTTCTGTAGCTTCTAATACTGCCTGTTGTTCTGGATCGTCAAATGCCTGTCCGCTTGGATCAACCTGCGGAACTTCTACTTTAGGCACGTTAGGAGTAACAGTAGCCCCAGCACGACGTTGTGCTTGTTGTGCAGCATGAGCTCGTTGTTTATGAGCTTGAGCGGTGTTAATTTGATACTGCTCGTCCATTGATTGGTTACGAGTTTTTAAAACCTGTCCACCCTGCCCCAGCAAATCACCACGTGCATTAACTCTCATATTGCCTACAGCAATAGTTTCTTCATTAACCAAACGCAGACTATCAATATCTACTGGTTTTCCTTGTGCTGATCTGTATACTCTTCCCATTTTATTACTCCTGTTATTCTAATATTTATAGGACAAAATTGCCTATTTTAAAAATTCTTTAATGTCTAAATCGTAATACATTGAATTGACACGATGTACTCCTAACAAGTATAAAACATAACTTGCTACACTACTGCCTCGTCCCAGGCCCCATAATACTGAATTTTTACGCATAGTATCAACAAAATATTTTAGGTAACGCAATAAGTTGAATAAATCACGTTCTTGGTAAAGTATTAATTCTTCGCCCACACGTTGTAATTCTGCATCAGTTTGGCATAAACTTAAAACATGTTTGGCTATGTCTAATGTTTGATATTCTTCTGGCATATACCAACGACTCTGTTGTGCATGGTCAAACAACTCTACAGGAACATCATCCTTGTAGTCAACTGGTACATAGCGTCGTAGTATTGGTAAGTCACTATAGGTTTGTTCTCTGCTTTGATTATAAACTCCTGGGTCTTCAACCATAAAGCGGCTGATATCCAACTCGGGATTTTGATACAACAGGTCGCAGAGTTCAGCCTCTGTTGTATAGGCTTGTCCAAACTTGTTATAGTTCATGAAATGTCAATAATACCTTTGTAACCATTTTTGCCATCGCCACCCTTTTCGCCTTTTTTCATTAGCTCGTCCATGGTCTTTTGATTACGACGTTGAATTTCTTCTTGGTAGTCGCCCATAAGCATTTGTAATTGTGGTATAACCGATTGAGGGCCAAACCGATAGCATTGAGTTAGCCGTTTGGATAACTCACTAAATTTTGTTTGTAATTCTTCGTCTTTTAAATTACTTAAATCTGTGCCTAATGGATGCATAAAAGAAAACTCCCAACTTTACATAGTATATACTATTTTTTGTTGGGAGTCAAGATTTAATTTTGGTTTAATTACCAACTTGTTACGTTTAGAGCGACCCGTTTCCAAGTATTGGTTGCTGTACAAACATAGAAGTATGTTTGGTCCCAGGCAATTTGACCAGCGGTACCTTTGGCACCAGATGTTGCTGGAACATAACTACTTGTGCCGCCACTGGTAGCTGTAGCACTTAATAACACGTTACCAAACATATGAGTACTTTGGTCGTTTTCGATGCCTACTGCTTGATAAACGGTATGTTGTAGAGCCACGTCACCGTCTTTACCAGTGAAGAAAGCAATATTACCACCCAAACCATAGGTTACGTTAGAACCAGTAGCATAGAAATCGATACTTGATAACTGTTGGAATACGTTGCCTGCACCGTTGCCTGTGAAAGTAACAGCATTAACATAACCCAAATAGTCATTGCTGTTAACAGGCGCAATGGTAGCTGTGGCTAAATTGCCGCGAGCACTGGTAATTGTATATCCAGCTAATGTGCCGGTATCCAATTGGTTGTTACGTAAGTTTGCAAGAGTCAAGTTACCAACAGATGTTGATACCACGGATCCGTAAATGCTTACTCTATTTTGTCCAGAATCTGATGCAAGTGCCACTGGCAAGTTGGTATCATATCCGACAAAGAATGTACTGCTTATATTATCATTAAAATAAAAATTTGGATCACGGAAAGTAGCAGAGTTGCGGTTTACATCGTTAATAACAATATTTTGTCCACCGTCGATTGTGCTAAAAGACAAGAAGAAATCACCTGTGGTATCAAAAGTAATCACCCCAGATGATGGAATTGCACCAGCAACGTCAGCCAGTCCAACAGTAACACCCGGAGCGGTAGTATTTACAGTGACAGTATGGCTAACATTAGATATGTGTACCCACAATAAAATTTCGCCGAATACACCAGTAGTCGGCCAGTTTGCAAATGTTAAACTAATTGGTGCACCAGTTGTAACTTTTTGTACATTACCAGTAGAAAAATCTAATGTAACAGCACCAGTTAAAGTACCTTGGTTGTTAATATTGTAGCCAGCGCCATTTAAGTTAACGGCAGCAATGCTGGCACCGCCCATGTTATTGTTTAATGATTGACCAGTCAAGGCAGACTTTAAAAGTACTTTAGACTGTAAATCGGTAAGTTCTGTAGCTGCTATACTAAAGTTAGTAGCTGTGTTGGTAAAATTATCTCTAAAACCTTGAGAATCATTATCTTGACCAGCAACAGGATATGTGCCGTCAATGTTAAAAGGGTTAATGTTTGATGCCATTATTTAAATACTCCAGTATTATCTTATTATTTAGCTTACATTTCGCTGGTGTTACACCAATATTTATTGTAAAACTTGGGTTTTAGGAAATTTTAAGTAAGTGTCGCCAACTTCAGGTTTGCCGTATTGATCTCGGTTGGTGAGGAATACAGTTGCATGGTTATCAAATACCGTTGGTTTTGCTGTATTGGTATGCAATACCAAACTATATGCCGGCACAGTTTGCCCAGGTTGCACCACAGGATTATAATACAATATGCTGGATGCGTGTGTTTTACCTAAATTAACCTGGATTTGACTACTTATAGTTACCGGTGTTACAAATGTCAGCGTTACTATGTTAGTTGTTGGATCAATGTTAATTCTCCAGATTCCGCCTCGTTCGTTAGGTACAGATGGGTTGGCTAAGTTTTCTAAGTACCCCGGAATCACTGAAGAATTTGGTAATGTCCATCCGTCGTTAGCGCCGGCATTGAAGAAATTTTCTTGTTGATAAAAAATTAATGTTTGTCCGTCGGTAATATTTAATACTCCGTCAAATCCGCCCACTGCCTGTATTGAATCTAAGGTTTGATTGTTTACACGATTAAACGGTAATATAGAAATAGCATAGTCTACCACGTGACTAACAGCACCAACTCTATAGATTCGATCAAATGTAGTTTCTGTACTGACTTTAAATTTACCTCGATTAATATCAAAGTGAGAACTATAGGTATTATCAAGGTCATATCTATCGGCTACAAAGTCAATATTGTTAAATTCAATGCCATTGGCTTTCAAGCGATATGCGATCAATGAGCTGGCCCCTGGTACTGTGTAGGCTAAAACAATAGCTCGAGTGAAGCCTAATACTTTTTTGTCAGTTTGCGGGCTGGACATCCAGTCTGGTAATGCGCCTTGGTTAGCATAGCCTAAATGACTGCTAATTGCCGACTGCATATTTTGGAAACTGTTTGGATAAACATTAGCAGAAAATCCAGTTGACGAGCCATTGGTATAATTAATACCGTAATTGACCTTACTTATATTTGCTGGACTATTGCCTTTATAAGTTTCGTTATCTAACAAAGGAATGTATACCACTTCATACTTGACATTAAAGTTGGCATCAACTGCTCTTGCAGTTCTGACATCGCCGAACTCTATACGTTTATTAAAATGGTTGGTTCCCATTGCCGCCGCATAGTCCGCTAACATACTTGGTTCTATGCCTGGTAAGAATAAACTACGAATATCTCGGGCACGGCCAAACCAAGGATCATCAGAGCGATAAATTAAATTGTCTGGGAATATGTCTTTATTATTAACAATGTCCAGGAATGTCTGGCGTTGATCAAGCGTTGGCAATGCTTTTAAGTATAAGTTTTCGTATGGTTTTAAGTTATAATTCTTTAATTGAATAGTAAATGTTTTTGTGCTTGATACAGATTTGTCTGACGCTTCGGCTAATACTGTAAATTTATAAGTATCATCAAAGGTAGACTTGTTACCATCGATAGTAGTTGTTCCAGCATCTAAACTAAAATATTCAAAACTTGCTCGACCTGAAATTAATCCTGACGGTAACAGTTTTAATCCCTGTGGTAATTTACTGACTATGCTACTATCTCTAATACCATAATCTTTTTTGTTTTGATTACTTGGTGGAGCCAGTGTATAAATTAAGTCTTTGCCTGTTTCGCTAACTGCTGAAATGGACAGTTCACTAACAGCACCGTTGTCAATAGTGCCAAGGTCGCTGGGGGTTGTCCATGTAATTGTATTGTTTATGTCACCTATAACAGTTAGATAATAAATCTGTGGAAGGCTAACATATAAAGGTCTATCGGTTTTGTATACTTGTACGATAAAACTGTAGGTAATTGACGATTCTGTCTGTAGTGGCAAATGACCAGAGAACCAACCAGTATTTGAATCAAGTGTTAACCCTGCTGGTAAAGATAATGCTTCTTGGTCAAATGCTGTAGAATCAAAGCCAGTACCGGGTGTTGTTCCGCCTGCGTTAATAGCCAATCCGCCACCAGAAAATACCCAATGGCCACCGGTTAAGGTTTGATTATCAATACCGTTTTCGTCAAATGGGCTTGTACCAGGATTAGTTAATTGGAATGATACACTATCTCCGTTGGGGTCAATGGCTTTAAATTGAAATGCAAAATTACTGCCACAACGTAAAGTAGGTAAACTACCCGGAGGTGTTGTTACAATAGGCAAATATATATTATCGTGGTCAATGGTAAGACTGTCATCGACTGTATCTATGTTATCATCGGCAGTCCAAGTTCCCTTGGCTGTAACTTTTAATTTGTAATTTAAAGAATCGGTATTAGCGCCATCATTTACAGAAATTGTAAACGAATAATTTTGAGTTCTGTACAATGGAGCATTGTCGTAGCCAAAATCGTTATAGGCAGTATTATCGTAGTTGGTTAATCCGGCTGCCCCGACTGTTGGTACAGGATACAAAAATCCCGACAACAGGCCCGATGGTGATAACGAAATACCATTGGGTAAAGTTCCATTGAGTAGTGTCCAGGTCAGTGTGGCATTTGGATCTACTTCTGTTGCGTGTAACTGTAGGCTAAAAAATGATCCATCAAAATAGTCACCTAAGTTTGTAGTTCTTGGTGTAATCTGTGGAGGAAGAATATTACTAACTGTGATTGAAAATGTACGGTCGGCAACATTCAAATATTGATTTTTAGCACGAATAGTAAACGAATAATCTCTATTGCTTGGTGTAGTAGCATCAACTACCACTGGCACACCTTCTAATAGTCCTGCTGGAGTTAGGTGTATGCCTGGAGGTAAAGTTCCTGAAATATGACTGTAGGTTAAGGCGCCAGTACCTTGGCTGTTAGCTGCCAATTGGAACTCATAGAAATTGTTCTCGGGTAATATCCCAAGGCTTCCTGCGGGAGTAGTCCAAATTGGGTATGGGTGTTCCATTGTTAAACCTTAAAGAATTACTGCTTCAACTAATTTAACACCAGTATCATTATTAGTTTCTAATGCTATAGCAAATACATCATTGGATTGCAAAACTGCGGTAGCACATCCACTGGCGCCGGCTATTAATCGTTGTCCTTTGACTACGGGACCAACTACCTTAACTGGCACACGACCTTTAAGTGCAATAAATGTTCCGTTGGTTAGGCCGTCATTCATTTTAAATGCTGGATTAGCACTAACAGCTCCAATTGCCAAATCACCTGCTTGGCAGGCTGTAACTTCTTTATTGCCACCAACAGCAACAACAGTACCAACATCATAATCTGCGTCGGCAAGATATTTTTCTGCTAAGTCAGCGTACTGTGCGTGAACAGCAGTACCGTAAATGCTACTCCACCAAGCGCCTGATGAGCCCAATGTAACCGTACCGTTACCATTTGGTACAATAGCGGCGCTGACTGTTAATCCACTTAAGGTACCTACTGATGTAATATTTGTTTGTGAGGCTGTTTGCAGAGTTCCTGTTAAGTTTGTTGCTGTAACAGAAGTAGCACTAACAGTACCGCCAGAGTAGATATTACCAGCAACACCAACGCCACCTGCTACTTGTAGTGCTCCAGTGGTAGTACTGGTTGATGTTGTAGTGGGTAATATTTTAATGTTACTTGTGCTGGCCCACATTACCTGTGTACTTGATCCAGAATCTCCAGCATAAAAACGTAATACATCGTCACCGGCACCCGCAGAATTTTCTGCTTGTATATATGCCTTGCCATCAACTGATTTAACCCCGCCAAGACTTGACCATGCACCAGCATAGTAACCTTCAAAGCTGGTAATGTCGCTGTTATAGCGTATCATACCATTGTTTGGACCATTTGGACGTTGTGCTGAATTACCAGAAGCAACTTGTGTAAAGCCAGTGCTGGTGGATATAATATTTCCACCAACATATAAATTTCCAACAATACCTGCGCCACCTGCTACTTGTAGAGCACCTGTTGAGGTACTTGTGGCCGCTGTAGTATTTGCAGCAATAACAGCACCACCTTTGTAAGTACCATAGGTGCCTGAAATTTGTCCTGCTGTTTCGGTCGCAGTGATATAAAATTCCATTGCATTGGTATCGTGTGCAAGGGTTAACGCTGCTTCTTTGTCACCGGCTCCACCTGCACGATAATAATGGAAACGAATACCAATGTCTTTGCCATCGTCGGACGTTAACGGTGCCAAATTTGCATAAGTGTGTAATTCAATTAAATTGTCTGTAATAGTAACAGTTTGCGATCCTAATACCGCGTTACCAGTAACGGTAATATTACCAGCGACATTTAAATCTTGAGTGTTAGTTGTTCCGCCAACGTTTAGATTGCCAGCAATACCTGTACCACCGGACACAATTAATGCACCTGATGTAGAACCAACGCTTATTGTTGTAGATGATATAGTTGTGTCACCACCTGCGCTGAGTGTACCAGTAACACTGGCTGCACCGCCAACATATATATTTTGTCCAGCGTTTAGATTTTTACCTACACCCAAACCACCAGTAACAACTATTGCTCCAGTAGAGCTGTTTGAACTGTCTTTTGCTCCTTGGACAGTTAAGTTACCACCAATTGTACTGTCGCCTGTAGAATTAACTGAGCCACCTATGTTTACATCTTGAGCAACGCCCATACCACCATAGACTACAACGGCACCAGTTGTTTTGCTTGTGCTACTGGTAGTTGCAATAAAATTAGCTTGACTTGGTACATTACCGCCCGTAAACGAAGCAGCAGAAGTTGCAACAGGGCTACCATCAACAAACACGCCGCCACCACCTGCTGAACTAAAGTTCATACGTCCAATTACTTGATTGGTAACAGTAATGTTGGCAAATACACCATAGCTTGTGTTAGCATAGGTTGCCTGCAGATTATTAACTGCTAAGGCCAAATTGCCGGTATTATTATTAACTTTGCTAAAAGCGGTATAGATAGTGTCGCCACCACCGCTGTTTGGTGTGCTGGTGTTAACGGTAACGATTGATACGGTCATAGTCCTGGTTTATCCAATATTATGTATATTTAGCTCAATTGGATATGTTAGGTGCGTTGCTTAACGACCGGTAAGTTTCTGATAAGGTCTGGGATAACCGACGCCAGTTGTGGGTCTAAAACCGTAGTTTTGTCTTGGAAAAGTCGAGCCAGTTTTAAATAATTTGTAGAAATTAGGGCCATTTATAACACCTAACCCAGTGGCAGCGTCCCATCCAGTGGTAGCTGCATAACCAATTGAATAACCGCTGATGTTATCGCCTCCGGTAATGTCTGTAAATGCTGTGGTATTTCCGTAAAAAGTAGACATTGGTAAACTAATTCTTTTGCCCAATAATTGATTTAATCTAACTATAGCCCCGGCTAAAAACGGAGCGGCAGCACTGGTTCCACCATATTGTTGTAGTATACCGTTTACATAAAATTGATATCCTGTGTAAGGATCTGCTGGTGCACTGATATCGGGAATACCTCGACGCGGTAGGGCAGTTGGTGTACCCAAAGTTCCGGTGTTGGTTTTAGTAGTATAGGTCAATCCATTTTGCCAACTTGGTCTTGGTTGAGAAGAACTAACTCCGCCGCCACTGCTGACCCAGGCATACTCGCCTATTTTTGTACCACTGGTAATTCCAATATTTGTGCCACCTGCACTGATCATGTAAGGGCTGGTACAACTGCTGGAATCGATCGCACCGCCCGTTGCCCCATGGTCTCCGGAACTTACAATAACTGTAATTCCCTTGACTACACAAGTTTGCATGGCGGTGTCAAAAGAATTGCCATCGCCTATTCCCCAACTAATACTCAACACGCTGGGATTATTTACAGTATCCGCAGCAGCAGCAAGAATATTATCATTAATGCCGGTTGTTCCGCCGTTGGGTGCTGTATAGTAGGCTATTTTTGCTCGAGGTGCAACTGCACCAGCACAGTAAATGTCTAACATACTTTCAGCGTCGCTGGTAGTACTTGCAGAGGCTCCGTCGACATTTATGTTTACAATAGTTGGAGCAGTCAAACCAATGCGACTAAAACTATTGGTTACATCGGTTGTACTATATCCGGTGACGTAACCAGAATATGTTAATTCAAAAATTCCAATACATCCACCATAACCATCGCCTGCGGGTAAATTATATGCTGTAGCTACGTCAACAGGAGTAACAGCACCAGAGTAGTTTGGATTGACTGTATCGGGGTTAGTAGCGTTGAGCGGAACGGTAACTGCGTGTTTGGTGGCCACAAAACTTTGATCAAAGCCCAATACATTTTCTACAACGCCTATGATGGCACTGGGAATAGTAACAGTCCCTGTATAATTTACATAAGTTCTTGTGTCATCAGTTACATCAACTAATGTGATATTAAACAAACTGTTGAACAATCCTACGGTACCTTGTAGTTTAACTGTTGCTATTCCTGCATCAGACGAAATAACCTGTAGACCATTGGCAGTTGCCCAATTAACTACCAAATCAATTTCTTCTTGTATGGCGCCAAATTGATACACATATTCATCATGATCTAAAATTGGGTGTGTACCAGCAATAACAGCATCGGCATATTCCTTTAAGGTCATGCCGTTGTCGTGAACGTCTCGTTTAACGTAGATGCTGATCAGTAGTTGTTTACTGATATCGGATGGCACAGTGGTTGCCATGTTACTGCTCCGTTTGTACTAAAGTTAACTGTACAGTAATGGCTGCACTTGATCCACCGTTGTTGTAGACCTTCATTGGAATAATTGCAGTTGCTGGCGATTCAGCATTGTATCCTATTACGCCTGGTGTAAAGTATTGTGTAGCAGCGCCACTGGTAATAGCTTCAGCAATAACGCCAGATCCTGGGGTTGGATCAGTTGATATTGAACGACTATAGTCTGCTGTAGCCGAGGAGTTTGATGTATATAAAGTTACCCAGGCAGCATTATTAACTTGAATACTGTAGAGGTAATAGCCTTTGTAGCCACCAAGCAATACGTTTGCGCTGGCACCTGCGGCCAATGTTGCCGTAGTTGCTGTTAATATAGTTCTTGATGGCTTGCTGATAGTACTTAAAATGTTTGTACCGTTGGCAAAGAAATAATTAGCAGCAGTAACGTTATTTGTAGATGTGATGCTACCACCAGCACTGATATTTCCTGCACCAACGTTGGCCAATACATTTAAATTACCATTTATACCTGCTCCACCACCAACTACCAAGGCACCATTTAGGAAACTTGTACTTGCGGTAGATGCGGCAATAGTTGTAGTAGTTGCGCTGATATTTACAGCCGTTGTAGCTACGTTAGAACCAATTGGTACTGGACGTAGGTTAATGTAAGAACCCTGTGCCGTATCGGTATAGTTTTCTGCTGCTGAGAAACTAACTTGGCTACCAGAACCAGTTACCGCAGAATATCCAGTGCTACCATAGCCTCTGGAAACAACAATTCCTAATATGTCACCTGCCTGCGAAGCCGATGGAGAACCGGAATTACCTCTGGAAGTACGTAAATTAATACCGGACACAAATCCTGTGCCAAAGGAATCTATACCTAAGAAAGTACTGTGACCACTTGCTCCGCTAAGATGAACGGTATTGTTAGCCGATGCGATTGGTGTGTCAGTGTTTAAATTAATAGTTAAAACTGTATCGGCAGATGCAATGACATTACCTTGACCAAGTAATAAATTACCTTTAATATTGTGTAGGCTGGTATTAAACAGACCGGCGTTGATATTTCCGCCAATGCCCACGCCACCTTTAACTACCAACGTACCTGTACCACTGCTGATTGGTGCGGTATTTGGATTATGAATTGCAACAGCAATATTTGCCTGATCGTGACCGCCAGCTATAAAGAAAATTCCCTTACCAGGAGTAACAGCACCGACTAATAAATTACCTCCGGTGTCTGATGGATTATTGCCCTGAGTATAAATGTAAGCATCATTAGGGAAAATTGCAGTACCTAAATTGTTTGCTGGGTGTGTACCATCGTAGTTACTGCCAGCAATACCTACGTCAACATAAAAAGAACTGTCAGTTCCGTTGTTGGCGGTAGCAACGTAGTCTGTTGTTGCTTCACTACCGCTATTAATATTTGTAATGTTTAACTGTGCGTAACTGTTTGCGTTGGCACTGAACTGTCCAAGCAAGTTTGGAATTATAAAGTAACCAGATTGTAGTCCTGAATAGATAGGATAGAAACCTGTGGTACTATCACCTGTTACTAATAAAGTTTTTGCCGAAACGTTGCCGGAGTATAAAGGCAAGTCGTGTGTTAAATTAGCCGACGTAAATGGTGCACCATTAGACCAGAATATACCCTGCGAAGTAATAAAGTTTTGGCCTGCAACGTTACCGGTATGAGTTGGCAAATAGGCAGCAACATTGATGTTACCGTAATTGCCAACAGCAATGATCTGCTGATCGACATAGTCAACAACATATAATTGCATCGCAGAATTGGCTGTAACGATTGCGGCATTTGTAGCAGTAACGTTGGAATTAATTTGATTTATATTAGATGTAATGTAGCCAAATAAATCTGAGTAGCCATTTAAATTTGTTTCAATGGATGCAATGGTAGAATTTATTGCACCGATGTTAGAGTTGACAGATGCTACATTGCTATTGGTAGATCCAATGTTGTCGTCAACATAGGATTTTAATGCTGTGTTAGCAGTTACTATGGCCGCATTGGCTCCGGTAATCTGACTAAGCTGTTCAACAGCGTTTGCAGTCCACGCCGCAGTAACAGCATCAACATAACCTTTCATTGTTGTGTTGGCAGTTACTATGGCCGCATTGGCTCCGTTAAGTCCAGCTTGTAATAAAGAGACCTTGTCGTTTACATAACTAACCACAGCTGAGTTAGAAACAATGATAGCAGTATTTCCGCCTTCTAATCTGGTATTAATTGTTTCAATGTCTGACGTGTTTTGACTAACAAGATTTTGTGTGTTACTAAAGTTAGTCAATAGAGAATTTAATTCACCGGCAATTACACCAGTATTAGAAATTAAAGTAGAAATCTGTCCAGCTTGGATGCTGTTTGCAGTATCGACATAGGCCTTCATATCTGTGTTTGCAGATATAATTGCTGAATTAGTAGCATTGATATTGCTGTTAATATTGGTAATACTGTTTAGTATACCGCCAATTGCTCCAGCATCAGTGGCTAAGTTGGCAGCAATTTCTCCCAAGGTATCTAAGGTACCTGGTGCAGAATTAATCAAATTATTAATTGCTGTGTTGATTGCTGTAGAAATCGCTGTGTCTGTGTAGCCTTTTAATTGTGTGTTGGCTGTGACGATTGCAGAACTAACTCCGGCAATCTGACCAGCTTGAGTAGCAGCATTTGCCTGTAATGCTGAAATCAATCCTTGTTGGTTGCTTAAATTATTACTCAACGAAGAAATGCTCGATGAATAACCGCCAACAGTACTTTGTAACGAAGCAATGGCAGCATTAGCACCGGCTATGTTAGCATTAATCGGAGATAATAAATCTCCGGTGATGACCAAATTGGTAGCAGTTTGACTGATAGAGGAGGCTAAGTTTCCAGCTACAAAATTATAAACGTTAGACTGTATGTTATCAAATACAAAATTAGTATAGGTATTACCAGCATAACCTACTCCATCGGCATAGCCTACAGATGCTACACCAACAATATCAGCAGCTGTTAATACAACATTTCCGGAATGACCATTTACAGATTGAACTGGACCCGGATTGCCCATGGATGCTATGTTAGCAAAATTCTGATTTATTTTTTGGAAGGCAACTCTTAGAGAGTCACCGGTACCATCCGAAGTGTGTGCGCCAATGTTTACGTTAGCAAAAGCCATAGAAATATAGTCCTTGTATGCTGTATTTAGCACCAAAGCTGATATTAGGTTATTGGGAAATTTTAATAAGGGCTAAAACTTGAGCCGCACCCGCAGGTAGTCTGTGCGTTAGGATTTTTGATAGTAAAACTGGCACCCATAACATCGTCTTTGTAGTCAATTTCAGCACCTTGTAAATATGTGCCACTCATTGAATCTACTAAAACGTGTATACCATCAATGTCAAGATCAAAGTCATCTTCGTTAACTGCTTCATCTAACGTAAAGCCGTATTGCATACCCGAGCAACCACCACCTTGTACAAAAACACGTAGTTTTAAACTTGGGTTATTTTCTTCGGCTAAAATGTCTTGAATTTTTTCTACTGCTGAATTGGTAATAGTTAGCATTTATACTCTCTGACTGATAACAGACCAATCCATTATTCTCCAAATATTGTCTAAGTATTTGGATTTGTTTGAACTGTAGTCTGTTTGATAGCTGTGTTCCCACATGTCAACTAAGATAACAATATCTGCACGTTTAGCATGATTTGATATTTTTTTAACCTGTCCGTTGCGGGCCAGGTAGCACCAGCCCGATCCTTGGACTGTCATTGCTACTTTTTTAAATTCTGCTTTAAAATCTAAAAATGTACCATAGTGACGATTGATTAAATCACTGACTCGACCTGTTGGGCGTACTGGGGTTGGATGACGGAATTGGCTAAAAAATATGTCGTGTAGATAGGCACCTGCTTCGTTAAATGCAGGATCGCCCTCGCCGGAATTATAACGGTCAACATAACCTTTATAAAGTTTGCCATAGTGTAAATCCAAATTAGTTTGGCTTAGTACAGGGCTTAAAGCTGTATAGCTATAGGGCAGTTTAATCTGCTCTAATGTGTGCTTATTTTTAGCTTCTAATAGGTCTATTGTTTCGCGAATATCATTCATACTACTATTTATTTGTAATAGTATTATAAAGATAATTTGCCCAGAGCTCGTGTGCTGGTTCTGTGGGGTGTTTAGTGGCCCAACGGCTGTTAAGGGCCGACCGTTCAAGCCAGGTAATTGCTTCTGTGGCCAGAGTCATTTCACGTAAAAGTTCTTCTTTGAATTTGTTTTGCAGTCCGTGGACGTTGATTGTTTCTGTAACCGGAGTAAAAGCGATACCCGACATCATGCGTAGATCTCGTGGATACTGTCCTATATCCTGTTGCTCCTCAATTATTTCAACCCAGGTTTTAAGCAGGTGTTGTTGACAGTATTGATAATTGTCTGGGTAAGTAAAAGTAAAATTACGTCCAACTAAAAAGTCAACATTGGGATATTGATCAAACAGGTCTTTGAATCGACGCAGGCTTGTGCGTTCAAGACTTTCTAAAAATCCAGTTAATGTAGTCATGTCCAGGTCAGACGTGACCCAATATCTGCTGGCTACATCACGTCCGATTTCTGTTAGTGTTATAACTACTGTAATTTTTGAATAGCGTTTGACCAAGTCGGGTAAGAATAGGACTAACTTTTCACTCATCCAACTGTTACCGCAACCACAAAATGCCAAGTTCAAAAAGTCTGTGCCAAGACGATCAGCTAACAATGCACCATAAACATGTGTAGTTCTGTGCTCGTAATCGTCGTTGACATTGTTTGGCGATCCCGGGGATTGAAAAAATATATTTCCCAAGGCATCGCCCCAGGTCCAAGAGTCGCCAACAGTGATTAGTAATTCATTGGATCCCACTACACGTTCGTGATACCAACTTCTTGGCTCATTGGTAATGCCGGGCCATAGTGTATCCTGCCTGGATAATGTGGGAATTATTTGAAACATGATTATTTGTTGCGGTAAACAACTCGTCCGCGGCTTAGGTCGTAAGTTGACATTTCAACGTCTACACTATCACCTAATAATATGCGTATATTATTCTGTCTAAGTCTACCACCAAGTGTGGCAGTGATTTTATGCCCATTTTCTAAAATTACACGAAACATAGCATTTGGTAGAACTTCGTCTACTACCCCGCTCATTTCGATGATATCATCTTTTTTGCTCAAGTGCGTTTATCTCCTTAACGTCGCATTTTACTTATCTCAACTGCTTCGTCATCTGAGAAGATAGGAACGGCATTGGATTTGTGCATAGTACCAATACCTTTAACTTTGGTACCAGTATATACTTTATCAGCGGACTTGGTACATGGTACCCACCCTGTGTCTCGACTGTTAATACGAGGCATTTCACGCCCGGGAGGCACGGTAAACCTGTAAGAATCAGCTAAATTACCTACAGTATTTTTAGCCTTGACCTTGGGAGTATTCTTTGTAATACCGTGAGATTTAAGTAGATTTGACCAGGATTCTTGCTGTTGCTCATACTTACGTTTGGCTTCAGCTGATGCCCACTTTTGCTTGCCTTTTTTCTTACCAGTGGTACTGAGCCACGGACCTTCGAGGTGCATTGTCATAATTTGAATTTGATAGAAAGTTTGTGAGCGTCTTCGTCAGTTACCGGAACAGGTTTAAAATCTGGACCAGCTAAAAGTACCTTTTCAAGTAAAAAGATATTTTTTGGAAATCGTTCTTTGAGAATAGCAACAATTTCATCTTGTGTACGACCCTGGGCAATAAAACGATCATTCTCGGCATCAAACCAATAGGTCATTTCTCCATGAGTTTCGACTTTGACAGCACGAATCAAATTGTCTAAGTGGCGGACAACCGCTTCTAACTCTTTATTCTTTGCCTCAAGCCATCCTTGTACAAACAGAGTAGCAGTCCACGCAATAAAGTAGAAGAATACCATCTTCAAAAAGAATTCAGTAAATTCGTTTAAAAATTCTATCATATATTTTATTTAACTATAGTAACATTATACAACAAATTGATTTTTTGGTCAATAAATACTTCTATGGAAGCCCTCCAAAATTTCTACCAAAAATACCATAATATTCAGTATGTATACCCCAAAATACCCGATGGGGTTGATAAATTCAGCTGGATTGTGGGCCCAGGACGCATTCCTTACTTAAAAATAAATTTAGCAGGGCCCTGGCAGGAAATACTCAAAGAAGCAAAAATGTTAGATCATCTATTCGTGCCACATCGAGATGATGGAGAAAGTCAAGGATGGTCCAGTCTATGTCTGCACGGACTTGGTGCAACCAAAACAGACAGTCCTTCTGCCTATCCCGAGTATCGCGGAATTCCTGACGATCAATTACCCTACGCCTGGACTGAAATCAGCGATCTGTGTCCTGTGGCTACCAAATATTTTAAAACACAATTTCCTTATTCTAAGTATTTTAGATTACGATTTATGAAGATTGATGCCGGTGGTTACATTGCTCCACATCATGACAGTCAAACATTTAGATTAGGGGCGGTAAACATTAGTCTGAATAATCCTGCAGGGTGCGAAATGATATTAAAAGATGCGGGGCCAGTTCCGTTTGACTCTGCTGGATCTGTTATGGCCTTTAATACCAGCTATGACCATATGGTCTGGAATAACAGCACTGAAGCAAGGTATCATATGATTGTCCACGGACAGTACTTGCCACAGTGGCGCAGTATTGTAGTCAACAGCTACGATACAGTATAAAATCTGCCGCAGGACTCAACCAGGCAATTATGAGTTTTTAATTGATCAAGTAGTTGATTGAATTTTTGCTGTGTATATTCTTTACCAAACAAAAATCTTGTATACTGCATATCAAATGCATTGCTCAACCATATGTAAACATTTTTAGAGTCTGTTGTTAATTCGTTGACTAATTGTTCAGGATTGTTTAATACATCTACAACAACAAAATTAAATGTCAGTTTGCGATATCTTGACCAAAGGTCTTTAAATTGACTCTTGGTCAAATTAGATCCTGCTAAGAATGCATTGATTTCATTATTCCATCCAAGCCAATCTCTCCAGGCATATCTATATTCGGGGTGTCGACTTTGATAAAGGTCAACAGTCTGCTGATACAGATCGATATCTCCATCCCATTCATTGATCAGGTACTGTTGATAATCAAGTCCTGCTGTGCTGACGTCTACATAAGTAACTTTTGTATGGTCAGCAAATCCGTGTTTGTTTAACAGTAGTACGGTCTTAAATCCGCTGGCAACACCTATAAAGTGATCAATAGGTCCAGACAACTGTGGGCTTGGTGAATACAATTTTTCACTGTTAAGTATGTAGACTGTATTCTTTAACGATTCTTTTTCGCCCAGTACTCTTTCAATTATTTCAGGTACTTGTCCTACGTTATAGGTTACTGTTCCGTCTTTGAAAAATGGTTGTAATTTTTCATAGTTAATGTTTGGATACAAGTTCCATTTAGATTGTCTAATAGACTGACTGATACCGTTGACTGTATGGCCTGCTTCTAAAAATTTTTGTACAACCAGACTGCCAAACGGTCTTGTAGATATACCATATGATTTATTAGTGTTTGGCAGAGCCTTGATCCAATAGGGTGTGTAATCGTGGTGTGCGTTTTCGGGACTTCTGTCAACTTCAAAAGAATCAAATACTGCCGGTATACGACGCTCTTCAAATGCTGGACTGCCTAAGTCTTGCCAGGTCTTTAGATTGACCACTACAAATTGAGGATCAATCGAGGGATAATTTTCTGGTCTAAAAATAATATGTGCCGTTACAGGATAATTATTTTCAACACTATAGTCGATAATTTCTTTGTAAATTGTTGGACTATTAACAGCGTGTCCCAGGGCATTGACTACAGCCCACTGATATCCCCGTTGTGCTAACCCCGACAGCGTTTCAGTTAAATTACCAGTGCGATATAGATCAAATCCCACAACGGGTTTTACAAAGAATTCTGTAATGTCAACTATGCGTTGTTTGTAGTCTACATCAGGGATTGTAATATGGTCGTATATGACCAGTGCATTATTCAACAATTTCGATACCTATTATGTCATTTTCTTTCAACGCAGGCACAAGGTCTTTACCTGCAGTAATATGGCCCAAGGGAAAACCGCATTGTAATGGACCTGGTTCAATACCCCAACCTCTTAACCAATCTAATAGTATAGGTTCTTTGGCCGCAGACCTATCACCCAGCGACATACTACCACTGTATTGTACGTTGATACTAACGTCCCAGTGGGTAGGATTGTCATCATCAAAATAGCACACCCAATAATTTTTGCCCTGTATCTGATGTAAAGGTAGCCAAACATCATAGTCCACCTTGTCAGAAGCATACTGATAGTGTTCTTGCTTGATATCTTGAAAATAAATGTCCTGCGGATTGTTAGCAGGGTCTATTGGCCTAAAGCTGTCAAACAAGACTTGATATTCGGTATGATAAGGAAATCTGCGTATACGCATATTGCCACGAATATCGGTGCCGCCAACATAAAAAGGTTCGATTGAGTGTACGGCTGTGTTAATACGGTGTACTTGTTGAGTAAATTCATCTACTTGTGAAAAATCTAACTCAAAAGTAAAATCAGTATTATCCTGCCAGGTGTAAACAGGTTCATTATGACTTACACTACGATGACTGGTAGTAAAATGTCGGTGTAGACGATTTAATAATTGTCTACTATCATACTCACCTTGTTTAAAAACTATTTCTTCTACAGGAATAGGAAATTTCAATCCCAGGGTGTTTAATCTATTAACAGCATCAACAATGTCTTGCTGGCATCGTTCAACTCGAGTTGACCCCCATGACTGGCAATGCGCCGGAGGAATAGTTTGTGGGCGACTGGACAATTTAAAAAGATCTTTTATGATTTTAAGGTGAGCAACAAACTCATCCACAAACGGATTATCAAGAAATTCAATTTGAATTTTTGAATTGTCTCGCGTAGTTAGATGAGCTTGTGTCATTAAATATCAAATCCAAAGCTGGGGTCAAATTCTTCGGCACGTTCCTCATAATATTTATAACCACGTGGGTTACACATAATACGTGTTGATCCAACCATGTAATCAAACAGATCGTGCGTGTGCCCGTGAGTCCATGCTTTGATCTGCGGGTTAGCCAAAATAAATTCGCTTAGGTCTGAACTGTAGGCGCCATTCATTAAATGATCATCGGCATAGCGTGGCTTGACGCTGGCCTTGCTGGGTGCATGGTGTGTAACAACAACAAACTTTTGATCAAACTTATTTTCTACTGTTTCGCGAATAAAGTTTTTAGATCGGTAATGATCCTCTACAGTACGTTCTGGAGTCAAACGATGGTAAACTGATTTGGCTTCGTTAAACATGGTAACTTGACGATAATCATTCATTGCCTGTTGCATATGATACATAGTCAAGGGATCCTGCTTGTTCATATCAGTCCATAAGGTAGCACCTACAAAGGTCACATCCTCGACTGTATAAGTTTGATTTTCCAACAGGTGTACATTGTCGGGCAACTGACTGGCAATATGGGCATAGGTTTTCTGAAACTGAAAGCCATAGTGTTCATGGTTGCCCATTACATAAACGACTTCTCGGTACTTGCTACACTCTTCTTCTAAGAAACGGAACCAGCGATCCGGTCTACGATCTTGTTGTTCGTGCTCAAGTAAAACCATATCTCGATTGTAAAGTTCTTTTTTAATATTTTTAGCTTCGCATAAGTCACCAGACAAGATTAGTACATCACCGCCGGGCAATGTAAGGTCCGCAAATTCAAGATGCAAGTCTGACATTAAGTTAATACGCATTGTTAATCCCACAAGTTTTGATAATATTTTCCAAACAAGCAAAAGCCGTTTTGAATACGTTCGTGTACTTTGTTAGCACCATCATAGTCATATTTGTAAGTATGGTCCGGTAGTTCTTCCCACTGGTACATCGTAGCTTTACCGTTCTCGTCCCATTCACAGGCAACTGTTTTGTGACTCATTTTACCTGTACGGAATGCATCTTCCCACGAATCGTCTACCTTATGTTCAAATGCAAAGATCATTTCGTTGAGTACATAATCCCAACGCTTAAACCAATTGTCATCTGTGTCCCAATCATTTTCTTTGGGCGGTGCTGAAGTGGACTTTAGCAAGTCTGGAACATCTTCGTCATCGACATGCGGAGCACCGTGTTTGGTATCACGCAACTGTCGAAGCATAGGCAAGATAATGGGACTTAGTGTATGATCCATTGACCAAGTGTCATAACGATCAATTTTAATATAGTTAATCCTGGGGTGTACAAGGTCAAGAAACTTGCGTAATGCACCACAGACGGGATCTAAAAGTTCAACCCAGCGATCATATTTGTGTCCGGGTTTATCTTCGTGGTTGTAAAATACGTCCTCGTCCCGTTCCCAAAAACATACAGTCTTTAGGATTGTATAGGGTGACAGCCAATGATTGCGATAGTTAGAGATATAGATTTTCATTTTACTACTTTGTCGATTTGTTTATTTAATTTGTCTCGTGATTCTAAAATACCAGCTTGTATTTTGATCATATTATAGATGCAAAACAACATGGCCACAATAGCCAAGGTTCCCAAAATTTGGGTTCCTGTGGGTTGAAGATATTCTAATATCAAAGCGGTCACGGATGATATTGTAACCGCTACAGCAAAGAATGCCGCAGTTTGAATTGTTGCTTTTACTACATACTTATTTAATTTTACCATATTTTACTTTCCGAAGTTAAGTTAATCTTTTACTACACTTTTATTATAGCACTTCTTCCTTTATTGGTCAACCAGGAATATAGGCTATAAACAATAAAAAATCCTATTAAAATCAACATAGTACAGCTAATTGGGCGTTCCCAAAACGGGCTGAAGCTACCCCTGCTGATCATCATAGCACGTCTAAAGTGTTCTTCCAGCATGGGTCCTAAAATATAGCCCAACATCAGCGGAGCCGCTTCAAGTCCCAATTTTAAAAACCAATAGCCCATGATACCAAATATAGCCGTAGTATAGATGTCGCTGATATTGTTATTGCCACTGAATGTACCTAAGCAACAAAAGAATAAAATACAAGGAAAAAGTACACTATAAGGAATCTTAAAAATACTTAACCAGTATTTGACCAGTGGCACGTTTAATATCAACAAGAACACATTGCCAATCCACATGGAAGCAATCAGACCCCAAAACACTTCTGAGTGTTTGGTAATCATCTGCGGACCTGGTGTGATGCCTTTGATCATTAACGCACCTAACATCAAGGCCATAACAGCATTTTCAGGAATGCCAATTGATAATAAAGGAATAAAACTTGTACGAGCTGCGGCTTCATCTGCAGCGGCCTGTCCGGCAACTCCTTCTATTGCACCCTTGCCCATTTCATCTCGATATCGACTAAACTTTTTGTCTACAGCATAAGCACCGTACTGAGCAATAGTCGGGCCACCTCCAGGTAATAATCCCAAGAAACTACCAACAACGCTACCACGCAATGCCGAAGGTATGATACGTTTAAACTCTGCCCAGGTTGGAATCAATTTGATATTGCCTGTAAAGGGTGTACGTTCATCTCGATTGTCTAAATTTTTAATTATTTCAGCCAGGCCAAAGCTACCTATTGCTACGCTGATGATTCCTATTCCGTCCATTAAGAATGGTAAGCCCATGGCGTAACGAGTCACACCACTGTTGACATCTGTACCAACCATGCCGACTAATATTCCTATAGACACCATACCAAGTCCATTAAGCAGACTTCCTGTGGTAATCAAACTAACGCAGACAAAGCCCAACAGCATCAGCATACAGTATTCATTTGGGCCAAATAAGAATGACATTTCTCCCAATACAGGTGCAAAAAATACAATTACTACAGCAGCAACTGTCCCGCCTATAAAACTACTAACACCGGCAGTAAACAAAGCCAGGCCTGTTTGCCCATTGAGATGCATTTGATATCCATCTATACAGGCAACTATGCTTGATGCGTGGGGAATCTTCATAGTAATAGCACTGACGCTATCTCCATACTGTGCGCCATAGTAAATGCCGGCAAGCATAATGAGAGCACCTGTAGTGGGCATGGTATAAGTCAGTGGCAATAATAGGCTAATAGTAGAAATTGGTCCAAGACCAGGTAGTAGCCCTATTAACGTTCCGATGAAACACCCAATGGCGCAATAAAGTAAATTTTGAACAGTAAGGGCATGGCCAAATCCCATTACAAGATAATTTAGTGTGTCTATCATAGTGGTAAATTTAGCCCTAAAAGATATTTAAATAGATATGCAACTACAACTAATCCTGCAGAAATCAATACAACATTTTTTATTGAATATTTTTCACTGGCAAACGATGATGTAATTACCAACAATACAATACCAACAACAATGTTAATATATTCTGTTGCAACAGCAAAGGCCAATAATGAAGCGGTAATTATTGCAAGGTTTCTTAATTTTAATGTTACTGTGTCTCTGTTAAAAAAACTTTTAATAACTGAACATACGCCAAGAAGTCCCAACGACACGCTGACTACCAAGGGAAAGAACCCGGGCCCTGCATCGTCTGGAGTTCCGACAGTATAGGCAAATCCTCCCAAGCCAAAGGCCAGTGAGATTGCTATAAATGTAACTCCGATTAGTAATTGTTTATTTCCCATCTATATTATCCAATACTGATTTGGCATACCAGCCAATGCGCCCTTCTGGGTCCATGCGTCGTACATCCTCTAATGCAGTATACATGATTTCCTTCTCTTGTTCAAGTTTATATACACGATTTCTTAGGTTGCTGGCATCTAACCATGATCCCAGGGCCGAAATAAAACGAGCAATTAACCAAGACCAATTGATCACGAGCGCCACTTTAAATAGTCAAAATCGTCACCATACTGCCAGTAACCACCACCGGGACTGGATACAAATCGACGATAGACCATGTCTCCTGGCGCATACCAACGATCATTAATTTTTTTAGGAAATATCTTTAGCTGATATGGCTCCCAAGGATTCTTTACCGGCTCCTCAAATCGTGAGCTGGCACTTCTGCGTTTACCAGCGAAACCAGCGGCTACTTTATAAGCTACAGTCATTTCTCCACCCACTGCTCACATCGCATACGTGCCGTTGGTTCCCATTCTTCATTGTACAATACATATTCACTTTGGGTGCCCAGGTCTCCATCTTCACGCATAATCTTACTGATCTCGGGAAAGTAGTTAAGGAATGCTTGTCCAAAACGGTAGTCGGGCGCCTTAAGACGTGTCCACACCAAGTCCTTAAGAAACTCTTCGTATTGCTCCCGGGTTATCCGATACTGATAGGGATTCATAACTGTTCAATGTCCCGAGCTTGTAGTTTAATCCAGGCAAACTCTCGTTCAGCAATAGGCCGTAGTACATCTCTGCCACGCTCTTGTACTAAAAATGTGCCATTGCGATTTTGCATCCATACACGATGACTATTCCTTAGAGCTTCGTCGTGCAACTTAAATTCACCGCGACTTGCTTCACCAGGATGAAACTCGTAACGTGCAAGGTAGCGTACACTACAACCAAATACTGTCACATCAGGCCGAATTTCGTAATAGTAATCTATCATTCCCATCTCAATCTAAATAATGTTGCATCATTTTCGCTTTCAAATCTAAAAGCAAACCCTTCAGTACTTTTATATCCGTGTACATGATATCGGCCACCTGGATGACTACTGAGCCATTCAAGTATCTCTTTAATTGGATAGCGTGGCCCTTCTGTAATATCCTTCCACAGAATTATAACTTCTGTCCAAGCAGGCGGCGGCCATAATTCAACTTTTGTCATCGATATTTTAAACTAAACAAAGTAGCATCCTTAGCATCGATAAAGTAAAAGGCCGCCACGTGATCAAACTCTATACTAACATCGGCTGTTTCTATTATCTCGGACCATAACAAACTTAAATCTTGTTCGCGACACCAACGTTTCATTTGCCACATACGAAACGCAGGATCGCCGATTAAGACTCGATGGCATCGACTGAGCATGTCCTGCGTTGGCTCAAACTTTTTGCGACTCTCCTCATCCCATACGTACATGTTGATTTACTCCCATATACTTCAAACGATAAAATGTCAGAGCTTCGCCTTTTAAAGGGGCATATATGCGAACTATAAAACCCCAATGTGATGTATCATTGTCGACAAAAAATACAAGTTCGTCGCCTTCGTCTAAATTTTTTTTAATGTAGGCACACTCTTCAGTCTTTTCCCATTCGTGTATAGGAAAAGCCGCATACAGGTAAGGATCATCACAGTCGCCCATGAGTATTTCTTTAACCAATATACCTTCTCTAACCATTGATTATCCCGTTTACAAATTCTATTGTGTATTCTTGTTTGGTACGTTGGTGTCCGCCTGTTTTTAGCTGAAACATAAGAGCATCTTTTTCATCATCAAATGTAAAGTCCATCCAATCATGTGTGGGATGAAAACTAACACGTTCCCCGGGCAAGCCATAGGTTTCAACGGTCCAGGCTAATAGTTCATTCCACTCTTGACCTGTACTTCGCTTGGTGTCCCAATCTACTCTAATTGTTATTGGCATTTCCACTCCATTTTAATCTAAATAATGTTTCTGATCGCGAGTCGGGTAAATAGAACCTCCAATGGTAACTGGGGAAGTTTGTTATAAAGTTCCATTTATCTGATCCAAAATGTTGATTACACCAGTGTATGATGTTTTCAATTTGATTAGGTTTAAGGTGAAATGTATTAAGTACTACGCAATTTGATTTAGAGTCCATAGACTATTATAGCACGAAAAGCAATTACTGGTCTTGCTTTTTGAGTATGTCCCATACCCGTTTTTGTTCTTGATACTTCTTTTCCATTGCTACATATTGTTCGCCCAAGGCTTTAAGATCAGCAAATTCCTTTTCAAGTTCGGTATTTCGATTCAGTCTGCCCGGAATTAGTAATGCTTCTTCGATTGCTGTTATAGCTTCGCCTAAACTTTTACCATTCATTTCAATATCGGCATCTGGTCCTTTGAGTATGAGTTTACCCGACCCGCCTTTGTCACCAAGTTCGGCTATGGCAGTATTGTAATTGTAACTGGCGGTAGTAGCCCAATTTGTAACACCTGTACCGGCAGTTAGGGTTACGTTACCAGTTGGTGGGACGGCACCGTATAATGAATGACTGGTTCCGCCGTTTGGTACTGTTACGTTTGCAGGAAAAGTTGTGGGAATATATGACATTCAATGATTATAAACTCTTGAAAAAACAAAGTCAACAAAAAACCCACCTAAGTGGGTTTAGTGTTTAATCTAAATTAAATTAGAAAGTATGACGCATACCTACGGCATACATATCTTTTGAACTGTCTGCACCAGCAGTAGTTGCTGCATTGCCAGACGATTGTGTACTACCAAAGATTGCATACAAGTTAGTACGCTTGCTTAACCAGTAGTTAGTACCAAGTTGATAAGCTGTGAATGGAACGCTACCAGCATTTGAACCGTATTGGTCCCATTTACCGTTACCAACGCTTGCCCAGCCTTCAATCTTTGGTGTAAAGTAACCACGAACACCAATTTGTTGTGCTGTACGTTTACCAAACTGACTACCATCTAAAGTAGATGTTAAAGTACGGCTAACATATTGAGCATAGGCTTTTAAAATACCAAAGTCATAAGTAGCACCAGCATAGTTTTGACTGTCTTTGATACTTACAAAAGAAGCAGTATTCACATCAGTGAATGATGCAGCTGTACCTGTTGTGTATTGTGTGAATGATTGTTTAGCGGCATTGATTAACAATTTGTCGTAGACATAAGTAACTGCCAAGCCATAACCATATTGATTAGTTTCGCCACCAGCGGCTGCACCAGTCTGTGTTGTGTTCTTGTTGTTTAGCTGATACATACCGTTAGCAGAAAAACCTTTGAAAGTATCTGTTTGGAATGTAATAGCATTGTTAGCACGGTTGGTAAAACCAAGACCGTTTTCTTGACCTGTGATAGTTGTTGCTGTACTTGTACCTGCAGCACCTGAACCACTGGCCAGATAAACTACGTCACCAACAACGTTGTTGTATCCACCAGGACTTGTCACTGCCGCAGCATTAAACAATGGAGTATATTGACGGCCAACAGCAAAAGAGCCAATGCCTGTTTGTTTAAGTCCAACAAAAGTTTGACGGTTCAACAAACCTGAATTTGTACTACCAGAGAGATTATTGTCTTCTGGATATAACTGAAACTCAGTTGTAAAGAACGCACTGGTGCCACCACCAAGGTCTTCGTTGCCTTTAAAACCAAAGCGTGAAGTTTGTTCTGCTGATTGACCAAACTGATTGATTGTGGTTTTAGTAGCGGCTTGTCCTGCTGTGGAAGTAAGTTGTTGACTACTACCAACATATCCTACGTCCAAGATACCGTATACGGTAACATTTGATTGAGCTTGCGCGAAACCAATAGACATGGTTAAGCCAAGAGCAAGTAATAACTTCTTCATTGTTTAATTCCTTTTTAAATGTTATTTTCGCATATTCGATAGTATCATACTATCTTCAATGTTATTTTCGTAAAGTTAGTAATGTGTTAATTACTGGTTGATATTAACATACTAAAATATATATGTCAATAATTTGAACTACAAATTTATTTAGCCCAGACGAAATAAAAAAATTATTTCGTTAACGGCTACTATAATCCATAGTTAACCCGGAAACTCGTAATATCTTCTGGTTGTTAGCAACCATCCAATAGTGTTGAAATCCTTTTCTATTTCTTCGGTAACATAACTTTCTTCTACAAAACCAGTAAAGTCTGTACCTTTAAAACCGGTACCTGAACAGTACCAATCTATGTAGCTTTCGTCTTCGCGAATGTCCGAGACCAAGGTAGCCGCATATCGCCAAGTACAGTCCCAGGTAATATTGCTTAGTAAACCCCAAACATCGCTTGGAGCATAGGCATTGTTACATAGTGCGGCGTATAAATTTTGAGCGTAGATCTCATGGGCACGGACTTTTGAAATAATCCAATCCGTACTGCGTAAATCGCGTTCTAAATTAAACACTTTTCTTGGCATATATTACATATTTACTACAACCAAGAAAAAAGCACCGCGAACGGTGCTTTTGGGTAAGACTGGTTTAGATTAAACTAAGCCAGCTGCCAATGCTTTGTAACCAGCAGCAATTACCTTACGGCTTGGCTTGCCATGTACATACTCAGTAACATGAACGCCATTGCCAGCTTTACGACCATTTGCATGGATAGCAAAACCGCTTTGACGGATACGTGATACTTCAGCACTTAAATTGCCAATGCCAAAACGCTTACGTGCTTCTGAGGCAGTCAAAGTTTGACCTTCGAGTACCAATGCTTTAAAAGCCTTACCAGTTTTAGTTTCTAAATTAAACATTTAATTCTCCTTAATATTTGCTGAAATTTGTCAGCTGATGTTATTATGCACTAACTTTTGGAATATTGCAACGATTAGTTTAACCATTTCAGTTGACTATTCGTCCTTTTCATATGGCACGGGTTTCCATCCAAGCAAACCAAGGTCATGCTTGATCTCCTCGGTCACATGGCCTTCGGCCACATGCCCGCCACCATTGAATCTGGGATCGGCTTCATCAGTGCCAAAATCCTGTATACCACTACAATACCAATCCATATAGTCGCCCTCGCATCGCAGGTCAGCAACAATACCGCCAGCACTACGCCAACTACAATGCCAATACTCATCTTTAAGTATCGGCATTACATCTAACTTTTGCCATTGCATATTGCACAATGCGGCATATAAGTTTTGGGCATAGCTATCACTGGTTCGGACTTTATGTTTGAACCAAGTTGAGTCCTGCATGTCTTGATACATATCGTATTCCATACTACAACACGCGAACCTCAGTTACATTCATAACACGAAAACTACGCCACTCGTTTTTATCTAAGCAGAACACGCTGAGAGTTTCGGGTTTATACAAACGAGTTTCGTGTAGAGTATCTGCTTCACGCTTGGGCATGGCTTCGGCTCTTAGTGTACAAGGCATGGTACGCAACTCGCCGTTGACTTTGGTAAAAGTAATTTCGCAATCATTTGTCCAGAGTAAGTTGCGTAGATACTGGTTACGTTCTTCTGCTGTAGCTAATTCTGTAATGTTCATTTGATGTTTCTTCCTAAGATGGTTCCATAAACGGGTTGTTCTTCGGTATAAAGAACTTGAAACCCTTGTGATATCAAGTAAGGAACTACAGCACCACTTTTGCCACTGTAGTGTCCCCACCATTTATTATACCATGTATCGTCGCAGATCACAAGTGATGTTTCTGCCATATGGGGTAATGCCCATATCATCTGTTGTAAATGCGCCGCTTGGCTGTTGACATTGGTCATAGTAAGACCAAGTTCTTGGTATCGTTGTTGTTGTTCTTGAACGAAACTTTCTGTGTGTTCTGGATGCCAATCCCAATCAAAGTTATCCAAATACAAGAGTGTAATGGGACGCATACCATAAATTCTATGACGGAGATAATCTTCGCCAGTAGAATTGATCACTGTGGTGTTGGGCAAATTCCAGCCTTGGACCAATTCACAGTTTGCGGGATCTATATCCACTGTGAATAAGTGTGAGTGGCTTGGCCATTGGGAAATAGTACGAGTACTGCCATCATCGCCATTGCGACTGGTGCCTATTTCAACAAATTCTCCATAGGGAACAAGTTGATCTAAGTAAGCTTCGGCACGTTCAAATACACGGCCCATTACTCAGCTTTAGTGGCCTTGCTTGGGCGATAGCTTTGATTTACACGGATAGCATTGGCATAGCTTTTAATAAGACTACGACGCTGACTTTTATCTGTGATTGTTGCGGCTAATCGTTTAACCGACTTTGGTACTTTTACTGCACGTGGATCATATCCCATTATTTTACCTGTTCCATTCTAAGTTTACGACATTGTTCTTTAACCTCAACCGGAATGTCGGGGCTAATTTCTGCGATGCTACAATTATACACTACTTCACCATGCTTGGGCAATACCAAAGCAAAAATAGTCGACATTACTGCAATAGACAAAAATACTGATACAAAAATCAATTTATCTTTCATTTTGATTCCTTTGCTAACCCACGCCACTGTTTGATTTTCACCGGTGAGTTCCATTTGTGAGTCTGGTTCCATTCACAAAAGAATGGCCATGGCCAATGCTCGGTACGTACTTCGTACAAGCCATCGTATCGTGGCTTGTATCTACGATTAAACCAATTAGTTACAGCCAGTGCTGTCACAACAACTCTACTGGTTCACCACAAGCAGGACACACACCATCACCTTTACCATCATCTGGGTAGGCTAAGTCTTCAATGAAACCCTTCCATGAACATTGTACACACTCACATTGTGCTTCAGGTTCTTCTTCACAGAGTGCTTCGAATTCCGCTTTAAGTTCTTCCAGTGCGGCTTCTAAGTCTGCAACATCGCCATGAGTGCGGCAATACTTTTCACGATTCTTACGACCCACTTTAGTATTAGCGTCGTAGTCAATCCACGAAAATTCTGTACCATTACACTCAGGGCAATGATCATTAAATTCATCATCTGTAACTCGATCTGAACTTGCACCTACCCAGCCACACTTTTTGTTGTCACAAATAACATCAGGTGGCTCTGGCGGACGATTGGCCCACGAACTGGTATCCCAGTTAAACCCTGACCAAGTTTTTACACCACTGATAGCATTGAACTTACCGTATTCCCACTCGCCAAAGTTTTCGCCGTCCCAATATAAGCTACCGTAAGTAGTACCAAAGTGGCTCCAAGTAGCATTGTAGTATCCAGGAATCGTAGGCTTTTGTTTAGCAAAGTCGAAGTCCACAGTCCGTTCCCAGGACTCTGGGCTTGTGCCATATTCGGGATGACCCCAATCTTTATCTTCTGGCTCGTAACGTTCCCATTCACCATCTTCGCCAACCAGGGCCATGGTAAAGTCTGAACTCTTACCATCAGTACTACCACCCCAGTTGTCAATGTCTTCACCATCATATTGAACTCCGTTGACGATTTCTTCACCATCTACTTCATCGTAGCTAAGTGTTAATTTAGTAATATCAAACGGTTGTGTGAGTTCAATTTCACCTTCAAAGAATGTGCCTTTTTCGTTACTGGATCCAACAAATACAACCTTGCCTGCTTCTTCTTGACCGATCCAAACTTCGTCATTGCAACACCATTCGGGTTCGTCATCTGCAGAACCTGTAATGTCATCTAATGATCTTTCGTATACTACTTCATCATTTTCATCTTCAATCTGTAGTGTACCTGCTGTGCGACTTACACCATTAACATGTGCTAAATCATCACACTCGTACCAGGATCCAGGAGGAAATGGTAACCGTTCTGGGTCAAGTCCCATGTCATCTCTAACAGTATCTTCGTCCGACCAGGCAATGTCCGACAAGTCAACTTGGTGTTCCATACAGTAGTCCCAAGAGTCTCGAGGTACTGTGCCCATGACTTTTTCGCCACCATAGCCCCACATACTAATCTTGTAAGTGCGAGGTGTGAATTTGATAATTTCAATTAGTTCTTCTGCTGTTACTTCTGGTTTGGTATTTGCCATAATTTCACCCGTTTATTTGTTCATTATATGATAGTTTAACTACTGTGTCAATCTTTTTGAATTTCTTTTTTCGTTATGGTCCAAGTACCATCTTTGTTATCGGTCCACTCAACAACATCGCCGGCCTGCCATCCTAAATGTTCGCAGGCTTCCTTAACGTCAATATAGTAGTCACCGGTATCAGGATCTACTTCGACAGTTTTAGTCCAGGTTTGTTTCGCCATAATATTCCAATACGTCTTTCATTGATCGAATTAACTTTGTGTAACGGCCTACATCTTCTACGTGCATCCAGTTATTGTCAGGATCTGCCAAATGTTTTTCTAAAGATTCTTTAGTCATAGCATAATGGCTACGCAGGGCCTGTGCTGTAATACGATCGGCTGTGTCCCAATCTATTTCAAATTTTTGGGTCATTTTGTTTCCTGTTTGAGTGAGTTAAACACCATGTCTTTGGCACGTTGTTCGTCTTCGGTTTTAACTGCCGATTGAATCTTTTCTCCGTACATGTCTAACATATCATTAATTACTGCTTTACCTTCTTCGGTAAAATGACTATGGTAACCCGAATAATAATATTTGCGGTTACGCATCAATTCTCTGATGCTACCATACATTACATTTTTAATATCCTCTTCGGTCATTGACATCTCCTTAAATCTTTGTACCAGCTTCGAATCCGCGGAAGCGTAAAAAGCGAGGGAACCGGAGGGAATACGTGTCCTCGCTATCTTGATTCCGAGTCGCCGCATCTGCTCGGATCTCAACCACCTGTCCCATAACAGCCGTTTGGTCAGACCATATATCTTCACGAAGGGCATCTGTAAGGCCACTACCAACGTTGACCCGAATAAATTTACCATCATCGTTGCCTTCGCACACCAAAGCACCAAGTTTTCCTGCATTTTTTCCTGTACCTTCTTCTAATGCTACTACTGTTAAACTAACTTCAATAAAGGGTTTGAGTTTTAACCAAGCAACACTACGCTTACATTCATAACCAGCTGCTGGATCCTTAATCATGATACCTTCATAGCCACCAGCAACTGCCTGACTATTAATTTCTCGAAAACGTGCTTGTCCTTCGTCGGTTCCTAAGTCTACTAATTCTTGTCCAACCATGGTAACATTAGGCATGTGCTCTTTGAGAGGAGTCAACCACCCACTGAGTCGTTGACTACGAGTCGCTTGGTTGACTACGCTTGCACCAGCTCTAAATTCATCTAAAGTAATCATGTCAAACAAGTTTAATACAGCATCTGAACTTTCAACATCACTTTTACGATGCACCTGTTTCATTAAGTCTTGAAAACTGCTTGACATAACTTCGCCATCGAACACCATGGGCTCACGTAATAGTTTGGCGTGTTTAACAAATTGTTTTACTATATGCGGAAAATTTACCAGTTCTTTTCCGTTACGACTGTACTGGTCTACATGACCACTCGGATAGACAATAGTAATAACACGAACACCATCTAATTTAACTTCAATAAGTTTTTTACCACTAACCTTTGTTTCATGATTAGCACTATCGTGGGCCAGCTGGCAACTAAACACCGGCACAATGTACTGGTCATTGACTTTTTCTACTTGTTTATTAACAGTCTTTTCACTAACTCCACAGCGTAGGTCTTTGATAAGAATACGGCGGTACCATCCATTCCATTCTTCTTCTTGTGCATTCATACGCATATGATTAATAGCAACTTGTGCGGCTGTGCCTGTGAGTTCGCGACGTGCTAACTGCTCAACAGTACGCCAAAACGTATCGGGATTTAATCCTCGACCAACACCAGTCTTTTCTTCAACTTGTCGAACACCAAAGGTAATCATTGAATCCAAAGCATAACGAATACCTCGAAAAAATTCATCGTTGCCTGCTGTGGCTTCACGAAGAATCACAGCCTCTTTGAACAAGCGACTATTATCTGTTTCTAATTCTCTAATTACTTCCCAAGGTTTTAACATATTTTCCTTACTTTGCTGCTGGTCGACGTATGTCGTTCGGGTTACGTTTCAATTCATTCCATACCCGATTCTTACGCTCATGGTACAGATCTATAATACCTGCTATAAACATTGTAACAAAAAATCCAAAAAATAGCAACATGGCTAAAGCAAATCCTACAAAAGGCACCCAACAAATATCATTTAGCATTGGGTTTTTCGTGCGGTGTAAGACCTGTTTCTTCTACACCCTCTTTATACCAGGTGGTAACTTCGTCTTCGTTTTCAGCTTCGTACTCGGCCATTGACTCCGAAATACCAAATGCGTCATCAAGTTCCTGTGGCAACTGCTGTTGTACATCTCCTGAATCCATGTCCGACAGATCATAGTAGGTATCACCGTGTTCGTCATAAATGCCAGCATAGGACATTCCAGGTTCGTAGTAAGTAGCGTAAACTGTAAAACCCAGGTCTTCTAATTTTTCATAAGCTCGAATAGGTGGCGACCAAGCCGAGTCAAAGTAAACAACAAGTTCGTGATCATCCCAGGTCTGAATTCCGTTGCCATCGCCCACGTCCCACTTAGTACCCCACTCATTAACACAGAAGTCATACCAATTGGCATAACCATGTGTAGCACGATTGTACTTTTCTTGTGCTTCAAGGCGAGCTTGCTCGTCTGGATCACCAACGGTGCCTGCTACAATCTGCAGGTCCTTGGGCACAGGAACAAACTCATTGAGAAACTCACCATTGGCAAAAGCGGCCTTGGCACGCCGAATCATCTCAGGATCACTGTGAGTTAATGTTAAGGTATTACCGCACCAATTTGGCATAGACGCTCCTTAGTCTTTGGTTGTTACTGTAGTTTTAAACAAGATGCCACACAGTACTGTCAATCCCCAGGCCTGTAGCCAGGTAATTTCACGTATGCCCGCTACAGCATCTACTAAACAGCCGTTCCATAGCAACATGACAGGAAAGCTGGTAATAAGACCAAGTGCTATCACCAAACCTACAATAGCCAGTAATGCACCAAACGAAACCCAAAGTTTTTCCATTATTTTACCTCTTTAATATGTCTACAGTCTCCACGATATGTGAATCCCGGACAACTACATTTTAACACACCTTCTATTTTCTCTACAAGATATTTTGTGCCTTTAGAACCCTCAACTTCCCAGGATTCAACCTTTTTGTCCTCTTCGGGTTTGGTATAACCAAACACGTTTTTGGGTACTACCAAAAAGGTACGATGACGTGCATCAAATCGATAGGGCTTTTTGAACGTAATGACCTCTTGAGTATTTTCCTTAACGTATGCATACATCTTGCTCTTGTCGTCGCTTAGATAGTATGCATGGTTAGGAAAGTCACCAGCCCACTTGGTTGTTTCTACAAATAACTTCATATTAGTCTAAACGTGATCCTGCGTATGCACGGAAACCATACTTCTCAAAAACCTTGGCAGCCGCTTCTGCACCTGCTTCAAGGGTGTCAATGTTCTGTACACCTAAGCCTGCTGGATTCCAAATTTGATAACTGCCAGTATAAGACTTGCGAATACCAGCGGCCTTGAATGCTTTGCCCAATCGAGTATTGCCTTTGACACCGTAGATATCAACCCAGGCAAAACCACATGAGTACTGATCTTTACCACCTAATTTTTCTTGGAAGAACTTTTCAGCGGCTTCGCGAGCGGCCTGTTTAGCTTCGTTTACGATAGTGTTTACTTGAATGATGTTATTAATTTCTGTTGTCATTGCGAGCTCCTAAAGTTTAACTATATGTAATATTATAGCAAAAGATGAATTTTGGGTCAACCAAAATCTTACATTGACCAATAAGTTTCCGAACTTGGCGACATAAACAAAGGAGTGCCTTTCTTTTCCATATATTTTTTGCCAGTCATCAAATTGACACGCTCAACCATTTCCTCGGTATCGTAGGCAACCTTCATCATTTTGAGATTGCTGTCGGTAGCACATAAACGAGTACCACGGTTATCGCCATAGACAATATCAATCCAAGGCACAACTTTATCGGCGGCGTTTTTAGCCAAAACAATGTTCTTAATTGTACCATGCAATTTACCAGCGGCACTAACCCAAGTAATACTGTTTCCAATTTCTAATTTCATTTTAGCTCCTAATTTCTAACTATATGTAATATTATAGCAAATACCGAATTATGGGTCAACCGAAATAAAACCCCGTAAAAAAGCCCCAAACACGGGGCTTTTTAGTGTTGCGAAAATACAACAGATTAGCTATTCAGTACTTTTGCCACTGAATTCATTACTGCAGCAATTCGCCCAATATCGCGTAGGTTTTCTACAGTATAGCCTTCCGCCTTGAGTGTTTCGTAGTGCGCCTTAACGCAGAAGTGACACTTGCCAACAATACTTGCGGCCAAACTAAATGCTTCAAAGTTGCTCTTAGTTGTGCCGCCATGATTAGCAATAGCATTCATGCGTAACTGAGCTGGAAGGCCTTTTAGGCTTTCGTCATCAGCCATTTCAACATATGGATACCATACATTGTTCTGTGCCATGATACTTGCGGCAGTCATCGCTGACTCTGCGTGTACTGGCGCATCTGCTAACAAGATACTTAGTACTTTACCGTTGCCGGTTGCGGCCAATGCAGCCACAGCACACCCCATAGCCACATCTGCATCCAATGTACTACGCAATAGGACCGCATCAAGATTTAACTTGGTGTCCTTTGCGTAGTCCGGCAACGCACCTTTGATAGTGTCGTTGAATGCCATTATAGTGTTTCTCCGCCTACTGTACGATTACAAGCACATAGTTCGCCAGTTTGAAGAGCATCTAAAATACGTAGAGTTTCTTCTGGGCTACGACCTACGTCCAAGTTGTTTACAGTAACGTGTTGGATTGTGTTGTCTGGATCTACAATGAATGTAGCACGAAGTGCCGCACCTGCTGGAGCATAGAATACACCCAACTGCTCTGCTAAACTCAACTCACCACGCTGTGTATCGGCAAACTGATTGTGAGTGATTTTCTTCAAATCTGCGTGTGCCGTTTGCCATGCCAGTTTGCAGAACTCATTGTCTGTTGAACCAGTTAGCAGGACTGCATCACGATCTTCAAAGTCTTGATTTAGTCGGTCGTATGCTACAATTTCTGTAGGACATACAAATGTAAAGTCCTTAGGATAGAATACGATTACCTTCCATTTACCTTCGAAGCTTGTTTCGTCAATTGTGAAGAAAGCATCTTCTGGTTGACCTGGCTTAACGCCTGTTACTGCAAAATGTTCTAATTTATCACCGATTGTTTTCATGTTACATCTCCTTAAGTTAATATGAAATTATTTTTGTGACTTGCAGTTATAGCAAATCACTTCTAAGTTATCCTCTTTGTTGTTATAAGGATCACTGTCTCGTTGTGTTACGGTCAGCGGAGCTGGTTCGCCCTGCCATTCTGTAATGCCACACGTTTCGCACTTATGACCGCGCTCTTGAATTAGGAAGTCTTGAATATAGTCTGGAACTTCTTTCCACACGTATAGTCCGCAACCTGACTGCCATTCCGCAATACGTTTTTCTGCTAACAGAGTACGACGATGCTGTTGTTGGCAAAAATTATTACAATACTTGTTGGTATAATTTGCGCCTTTTACAGGGTTATCTCTACCACAGTTCAAACATTGAAAAACACCAGCCATTTTATATCCTTTAGAGCAATTAGTTAGACTACTTTGTTAGAGCAATGATATACTTTTACTTATGCTCTATTAGTAGTCATTATATACTATTATAATAAAAAATCAATCTTTTTGGGCAAATAAAAAAGTCTGGAGTTTATCCCCAGACTTCTTCGTATTTTTGAAGAGCTTTAACCCTTGCTAAAAATAACCTTACACGTATGTAATCTGACAGTTCTTCTCGATTTTCATGAACAATCTTTCCAAACTGTTGACTCCACCGATTTCGCCCTAAGGGCTGATCGTCATCGACAATAATGTCATCGTCGTGATTACTTAGTGGTAGGTGCCTTCGTGTCAGCTTTAGGTGCTTCTTTTTTAGCGGGTACGCTTTTTGCAGGCTTGGCAACTTCTTTCTTCTCTACCTTAGCCGGTGCAGTTGGTGCCACTGGTGCTGTTTGAGCCATTGCTGATAATGCAAATACTGATGCTACGATTGCGATAAGTTGTTTCATTTTAATTTCCTTTTAGGTTATACACAATTTTCACTGTGTACATATATAACGCACAAGGTCGCAAGAAAGTTGACAACTTTTTTTAAAATGGCAAATAATAATCATTTCTCAGGTACCATTCTCCGCCCATGACATCAAGAGCTTGTGTAGTTGGATGTTGTTCTAAGCGTAATCCAACTACATTAGAATAATAGCCCTGGAACCATTTTTTAGCTGCTTCTGGATTGGCATTTACTAACCAACCATCTCTGGGGTATACGACGGATCTTGGTCCTTTTAATTGATCGTAAGTAATAGGCTCTATATGAGGATATATTATTGAATGTAATCCGTCCTTGGTTAAACAAAAACTTTGAATCTTTTTTACAGTCTCTACACTACTATGCCATGGATGCCATACCTTGAATTCTACAGCGTTTGGGGTCAACCCAAGGCCTGGCGTTTGATTGTTTATTATTCGTGGAAAGGTTGATTGATCTTTAATAATATCGGGGAATAGTTCGGGATTCCTAAGATACTTTAAACACTCGTATGCTTGTTTTATTACAATCTCCGGCATGTTTGGGCTTGAAAAAAACAATTCATCAAAGTAGCCCGGCTGGTCTACTTCTTGATATATTGGACCAACATAAGCGTCAAGGCTGGCTTCTCTAAATGAAAATTTATGACATTGACGTGTTCGGTCATAGGATATACGGGGTTTTTGTTCTCCCCAAACAAGACACAAACGGCACCCGGAGTCGATGATCTTGCGATAGTCTTCTATGTTTTCTCTAAATCTAAAGCGTCCGAGCATGCCAAGATTATGCACATTATTAAAATTATAATATGAATCATCTCTTGCTCCGACTGTTAAATTATTCAAAGAGTTATATTGCCACTCTGATGTGTCTACCACTCGATAGCGTGTAGGAATTCCCGTGTCTAAATATTTTTGTACCCAAGGTATTGCTGAATTTATAACTTCTCCGGTTAAATACCAATTCGGATCTTTGGCCCCATTGAGTTCGTGAGCACTTAAAATTTCATCAGGGTATATACCGTTGTCTAAGAAACTCTTGAGCATGGCAGTACTGTCAGCACCGCCACTTAGCATAACAACAACATAGTCGTAGGAATCTCGAATTTGTTGTGCTCGCCGACGATACAATTCTAACAGATTTGCTTCGGGTTCTTTAGACCAATCAACAGATGAAAACACTTCATTATTAAAATTCCACCTAACAGGCTGATTGGTTTTGCGACCTATTTCGATCGCTTCAAGTTTCCTATAGGTATTGACATTGCCTACAGTATAGTAGCCAAATTTATTTTTGTCGCTATAGGGATGAAACATTAGTCAACCAACCACTCTTGAGGAACACTTTCTGTGTCAAAGCTAATGTCAAACTGTACTCGAGGACTTTCAATTCCTTCGCAACTGTGCAGAATTCTTGTATCCATTAAAAACCAAACATTGTTTGGACCAACTAATTTATGCACTGGAGTTACATCGTGATAGGTTAAGTGCTGTATTGCAAGTTCACGCATCAAAGGATACCCGTGCTGTTGATAATAGATAACACCACAGTTGGGACCACCGTCAAGTATATTGTATGCTAATCTGTATTCTCTTGTGGTGTCGGTATGAATCCCACCAGTGTCACTGTTACAATGTCTGTAGTTAATACTAACATCCTTGGGGTTAGGTGCAATGTTTTCTTTAAACCATTGTGCAAATTCTGGTGTTGTTGGAACACGAACCGCAGGACTGGCAAGGAACTTTTCGTTACCGCGAGTAACATTCCTATATCTGATTTCATGCATGTCAGTTTGGTTTGGCAAATTATTAACGTCTACTTCCACCTCATCAAAAAATTTCTGCGGAGGTCTCGGTAAATCGGGTAAAAGTTTATAGTACGGCCACATTAGTTTTCTCCTTTTCTTAGTTCTGTCATAACTCGAGACAGTTTTTTACGCATCTGTGCTCCAAATGCTTTTACAGCAATGTCTGATGTTAAGTTAATATCTGTAGTTATCAAATTATCTGTTGCCCACTGCTGAAATTCAGGATCTCGCATGGCACGAATAAATTCTCTTGAATACCATTGCTGAATTTCAAGATCAGTTTTAGGCGGTAAAGCCAACAAGTATCCGGTAGAAAATTTATAGTTGGGTAGCGTGGTATAGGTTTTTGGAAACTCAGTCGAGTTAGAAGATTCTTCGGTAATGGCAAGAATTCGTACTCGTCCGTCTTTTGCTATTTGATAAACACTACTTAATGTAGTAATACCAAAATCAATTTGTCCCCCAACCACGTCGGCAATCTCTGGCGGAAAACTTTTGTAGCCAATGTCTTTGACCATTTTTTTATTGCCATTGGTTTCGTGCATCAAATATTCATATGCTACACGTATTGTGCCGCCGGCTTGTCCTATGTTAATAGGTTGTGTGGTTGTTTTTAAAAGATCCGTTAACTGTTTAAAATTTGTCACAGGATTTTTTGCACTGGCAATAACTGCGAGAGGAGTTTGTCCTATTACAATAGGTGTGGCAAAACTATCCCAAGAGTATTTCTTAAGATTTTTATTTGAAATATCATTAACAACAAACAATGTTGGTATGCTTGGAACGGCAACAGAATATCCATCGTGTTTTGAATCATACAATTCATTCATTGCAATGATTCCGTCAACACCGGGTTTAGGTTTAACAATAAAATTTACTCCAGTATTGGCTGTAACAACGGTTGCTAATTTTCTAAAGATAATTTCGTTACTGGATCCTGCTGGGTAACCGGTGATTACTGTAATGGGGGTATTTTTATCAGGTTGCCAAGCATAGGCAGAACATGACAGTATGGCCAAGGCCACTAATAAGTATTTTTTCATAGTTGTTCTCGGGTTATATTATTTTGATTCTTTTGTGCATCCGTGCGCCATTCATGTGGATAATTAACATCGATCCTTAGTACATAGCGATCGTAGAATCCAAAGTTTGAACTGCCGTGATACACGTTTTCTGATGACCATTGGTAAACATCACCGGCCCGCCATTTTAAAAAGTTATCGCCAATCTGGAAGGCCTGCCCATGTTGCCAGTCATCCATGAACATGAGCAATCGCTTGTAGGGAGTATTGGTATCGTCAGTACGACGTAGACCGTTTTCTTCGTATTTGAGGCGGTCAACGTGCATGGAAAGATATTGACCGGGTAATTGCAAATTGACTACTAAAGTTATTTCTTCTGGTGATGCCTGTACCAGCTGAGCAATATCATCAATTACAAGAGCTCTGATACCGTCAGGTACTTCTATATAATTGATACCGGTATTTTCCGAAGATTCTTTGGTTTCGGGATCGTTAAACAACCAGTCTGAGATCTGCTGTTCAGATACTGCTCCACCGGTGTTGAGTGCAGCCAGCTCGGCATAATTTGCATCTTTCCAAAAATTTCTGAAATACGATTTATCTTTGAGATTTTTTAACGGCTCCAGCAACGGGCACAAGTGAGATAAATTAGCCACTGGCAAATAATCAAGCTGATTTAACTCAGGTTGAGCCACTTGATTTGCCAGCTGGTATTCATACCATTGTTTCATTTAACGATTTTCTTTTGGTAATTTTTTTAATGTCTGTATGTCACGCTGTTGTAAATTGCCCAATACCTCTGGGCGACCCCCGATGTTTTTAATACCCATGGTCACAATTTCTTTTTGGAATTTGCTGGTTTTTGCACTTTGATTTATTACGCGATTCATTTCGGCCACAACTTGTGGTGGAGTTCCGGCTGGAGCAAATAATCCGTAATAAACTCCAAAACGTAAATCAGGATGTTGTCGACTAACATCAGCAACATCAACATTGGGCTGTATACGTTGAATTGCAGACAGCGATACCGAATCCATTGTGGCTATTACTCTAACCCGACCACTTTCAATTAACGGAATCAATGGCGCAGTATAGTTATCCCATATAAAAGGAATATGCCCACCAACCAGGTCAGTATCCATTGGAGCCGATCCTTTGTAGATAACAATGTTAGGGCGAGGAAGGTTTTCTTCGCGGGCCCACTCATAAAAAATATTACTCAACGGGCCATTATGAAATCCAATATTAAATTTTTCTGGGTTAGCCCGTATATAAAATTTAAATTGTTCATAGTTTTTAATTGGACTATCGGCAGGAACAGCCAGTACCATGCCAAATTGATTTAAAAGACTAACTGGTACAAAACTGTGCTCGTTGTATTCCATGCCAGTAGCACCAAATGCAACATTGGCTGACATTGCACTGGTGGCTGCAACCATTAAGGTACGTCCATTAGGTTGTGCCCGTGCTGCCGCATTTGCTCCAATTACAGCATCGCCGCCTGGGCGATTTATAACCACAGTTGGCCACCCATAGTCACTAAACATTTCGGCTACCAAGTGTGCGTGATTACTGGTACCACCACCTACAGCGTATGGAACTATAATTTCAATATTTTCACCTTTGGCATTGAACACTGGTGAAGCTACTGCAATACTGCTGAGTAAAAATATTACAACTGATAAGATTGATCGTGTCACTTTATTCCCCAAGATTGTATTCCTTAGACCAGGTTGTTTTTAATTTAAACACTTTCCCTGGTTCTGCTAAAAAATTTTCATTTAAAAATTCATAAAATCTATGTTCGCTTGCAAGATTATACAGGCCTTTAACATAGTTTACAGCAATTTTATTATCCTTTTTCAATCTGCCCAACAGAGAAGGGTCGGCATAATGGTTATTCAAATCACCAATATTAACAGATGAATCTATTGCAAATTCTTTCATATGAGTTATAATAAATTTTCCATTGATACTTATTCCGTCGGACAACTCATCATGCCGGCCTAATAGCGAAGCCCATATTTTATATCCGCCCGGGAATCCGTTTGGGTTAACTACAGTAGCATAGTTTTCTGAATTTTCAATATTTTGAAATCGTTTCAGTACTCGTTTGGCCAGGTGACTTTGTTTTAAATGTAGCATTGGCTCCAGGAAAAAAGATTCAACGTTGGGCTGACCCAACACACTATTTAATAAAACATCACTTTGTCTTGAATACCATGACCCGTTGCGTTTGAAAACAAAAGGCTTTTCGTACCCAACTACAAGTCCCCAATGATGCCCGGCATGATTACGTTCGCATAAAAACTTAGTGGCTTCACCGCCAGTGCCTACAGCAAAATATTTTCCAAGATCTCCGCGATTTTGAAAAATCCATTCGTCATTGCGAATATCTATGCCTTTAAGATCCGTGGTATACTCATCATAACTGGTGATACGAGTAGTTGGATCCCAGTGATTTGCCTTTAACCAATTCAAGTGATCGGTGGGGTCTTGGATTAACTGACCATTTGTTGTACGCCAAAGACTGGTATCAATTTTGTACAGAATTTCGTCAATATGTATACCATTGCGTTTGAAAACATTATATATAGTATGACTATCAGTGCCACCCGACCAGGCTAAAATTAATCTTTCATATCGGTCACGCAGACGGTGTGCGTGTTGATCCATTAACGTTTCAAACGATTCTGCAGGTTCTTGAGTCCAATCCAGCTGATCATATTCTGCATCGTGACAATAAAACTGTACAGGCTTTCCACTCTGAAAACTTTCGTAGTAAGCAAGATACGGATTGTAAATCTGTTTATTGTTGACTTGATAGTGGATCATTGAAATTGTAAAGTGGAGCCCCCGAAGGGGCTGGTTGTTTCTGTTACGAGGCATTTCCTGCCCTAAGCGGTGTTTAGGCCGCTAATGCGAACTGTTCGTCGTTTGCGTTTACGTTTTTTTGCTTTTTACGAGTTGACCTCTCGTGTTGCCTTGTTCGCTATCTCACCATGTCGAAACCTTGTCATCCCCATTAGAAAGTGTATTAACACATAAGTTTCGAACCTTATGCTAACCCGCGGAAGGTGTACCGGTACGACTCCGCATTTATGTATTAAGTGGCTAATACACTTTCTGGTGGAGATGCCGGGAATCGAACCCGGGTCCACAATGCCTTCACTACAAAGGAATTACAACAATAAGAAAACTCTCTGTGGCGCTTGAATCCGCGATAGCCCTGCTCTTCATGGCCGGTCCTTGTTCATGGTCGACATTGACAAGTATTTCGGTGTTCCATTGTAGCTACTCAGAAAGTTTACTTATTGCTGATCGTTGTCGATCCAGTCTTTGACTTCAATCATAATGTAAATTAATACACTTCCTATCAACAATACTGCAAAAGCGGTAAACATTTAATTGTATCCTTTTACAATATTGCCATCAATTTTTGGATTACCACGTGCGGCTGCTTCTTGATGATTTTTAGCATGTTCGCGATCACGATCACGTTCTGGTGGTAGTGCGCCACACCCCAACCTTGCCCACTCCTTTTCGGAGTAGTAGTATCCAGAAACTGGCTTTTTCTTATCCATGGTAAAACTATTTAGTTTGAAGTTTGAGTTGTTTTAATATCTGTTTAATGCGCCAAACAACATAGTATGGTAATTCTTTTAACAAAATTTTAGGCATAATAACTCCTATACAATATTGGAAAATGTTTGAGAGTCGAATTTTGGAGTCCGGTGCTTCCAGTCCTTAGCCATTGACACGGTTTTATCAGAAGGGTAAGATGGCCCTATCCTTCATGAGTCTGTGCGTCCACAAACGATACCCTCTTTACGTCTCAAACACTTACCAATATTGCTGGGGGTTTTATCCCCCAGCAGTATTATTACTCTGCTACAGCTTCTTTAGAAGCGGCACGAGCCTTGATTGCTTCCAAGGAAGGCTTAGAAGCCTTAACCTTAGCACCAGATGCTTTAACAACACCAACACCGTTGTACTTAGTATCAGCGGCATCAATAGCAGCACGATAGTCAGCATTAGCATACAAGTCAGTAGACTTCAAGAAAGTTACCAACTCTGGCTTGGTCATTGCTTTTGGCAATTCCATAAGATTGATATCGCTATCAGTCTTAGCCAAGATTTTAACACGAGTCATATCAGTTGCAAAACGCACCTTGTATTGACCCTTAGTCTTAGAAACACCACCAACTTTAAATTGCTTATCCATTTTAAAACACTCCATTTTTAAGTTAAAAACTACAGTTAAATAATGCTGGACACACTCCAACATATTTCATATTATAGACTGATTCGAATTTAGAGTCAACCTAAAATATGAAATTCTTTTACCAAAATTACTTGGCAGCTTCTTTAGCCACAGCTTGAATTTTGGTTACACCCGTTTGAGCAATATTGGCCACGCCTTGTACGCCAATGGTAGCAATAATAATACCCAAAATGATTCCAATAATTAGTTGCATGATTACTCCTTGATTTCTACTTTGGTTGCGAGATCCGATTCTTCGATTGCTTCGTGTAGTGGTACCAGATCTCGACCGTACTCACTGACATACCAAACTCCAGAATCCATTAGATAGAAGTATTCACACCCAGATCCATCCATGTGGCTAATCCATTCCTCTTCACTGGCAAAGGATCGAAACTCTTGGTTGAGTTCACCGCGATCGCGACCATAAAAAGTTGTTTCCGAACTGACACTGGTTGGACCAAGGTTGAAATAGTTTCGTTCTTCTGTGGTTTGATCAAACGAATGCTTCGAACCAATGTCAGCACCCAAGGAACTGATGTTGCCTAATGCTACTAAATTATTGGCCTTAGTTGAGTCATAAAAAGCCAATAAGATGCGTCCGTTGTGGTCCAAATAACCATCCCAGTGGCAGTAGACTGCCTTGATACGAGTGCCGTGTTTGACAGCAATACTTGAACGAGTTCCCATTATACACTCTCCAACATATTAGCAGGTACGCGATACACACCAACGTGGGTACGGACCAAAATGTTCTTGATATTAACCTTGTCTACTGTACCTTGGTAAACTTGACCATTGCGGTTTGATGTAAACTTGACAGAGTCACCTTTACGGAATACACAGGTATTCTTGCGAGCTATCTGAGTACGGGCAAAAGTAATTGCCTGGGTAATAGTATCTAATTCAGCATTGGTAAACTGACCTGCTACAATAGCACTACGAATGTCAACAATGTTAATCATATCCGCTCCTTAAACAAAATCAAAGGCATATTCGCCGGTGTCGCCAATGGCATTGATTTGAACCTTGCCCAGACCCAAACTTTCGCTCAAACGATGAAATACCTGACGAGCTTGGGTTTCAGTAATGGTGCAAACAAACAAGGTACCATTGAACCACTGGCATTTTACAGGCTCATTAGTAAGTGTTACCTTAACTAATTGATCTACACAAGTTTCAAACATTTCGGCTCCTAATTTCTAACTATATGTAATATTATAGCAAATACCGAATTATGGGTCAACCAAAAAAGTGATAATATTTGTTGCCTAAAAACAACACCGCTAAACCGCCCCAAAATAGCCATCCTTCGGGGTGTCTGGCACTTAATTTAAAGTCTACAGAGCTGGGCCAGCTGGATGCCAAAGTAGCCGAAATAACCCAGAATTTTACAGCACCGATCCAGGTAAAATCGATGGGTTGCAAATAATGAAACAGCAACCAAGCAACCGGTACGCCCAACATTGGTGCCATACTGATTGGAACACAATTAAACCAGGTAATGTTGGCAAAGTTCACATAGCCAATTATTCTTGAATCTTTTTCTGGCAATACACTGATTTTGGTTGGATTACCACCCATGACTTTGCCAACAGTCCAGTGTAGGGTTTCGTGCATGACAGTACCGGGCCAGGCCACGATCCAAAATGTTTCGCTATTCTTGAGATAAAAGAACATCCAAGCAGAGGTTAGCAGTAACAATACCAATATCATAATTTTGGAATACGGTATGTAATACCCTGTTCAGTTGATGCCTTAACATAACCCTTAGATGCATATTCCTCTTCAAGTAAACGTAAATTAACACGATCACGAACACGAGGCTGATCCAGTTTAATACTGATGAATTTTTTACGATATGTAATATAAACACCACGAGCAGAATAAACATGTTCAAGTCCAAGTTTAACTCGTTCGGCTGTTATTTTTTCTGCTTCAGTATAGTGAGTACTGGCAATTAAAGATTTCATTGAAGCATCACGTGAAGCGGCATAGGCATAATAACCAGCTGATTTAGTTTCTAATTCTTTTTCTAACATAGAATGCTCCATTTGTAATTTACAAACTATATTATAACAAAATGGGATTTTATGGTCAACCAAAAGAAAAACCCTACTGTTAGTAGGGTCTTTGGTAGGTTAGTGAGTACTAACTTAGTGAGATTCTAAACTTAATGCTTGATCTTGTTGATTTAGATATGCGTCATTTAGTCGATCAAGATAGCCCTGGTTACGTAGGATTTTAAATGCTAAATTTTCTACACCAAATTCGCCTTCACTGTCTAACCCCGATCGACGCATATTGCGTAACTTGTCCTTGATGCGTTTTAAATCTTGTGGATCATCAGCTGTTTCAATTGCCGAAGTAATTTGTTTAATAAGATCAGCTACTTTAGCGTTTACCGCAGAATCGTCAACCGAAGGAGGATCGTAACTGGGTTCTTTGATCCATTGATTATTGAGTAGACTATACATACCAGCTGACACAGGAGGCTTGGCAGTATCTTCAATATATAACTCTACTTCATGTCCGCGGATTGTGATGTCGTGCTGGTTGTTCCAAATTTCTTTTTTAGCACGATACAATGCTTCGGCTACGTCATCACATTGTAACTCTTGATAGTCGGTAACAACGTGTAGGTCAAAATCACTGTACTTGGTATAATTAAAATTGGCCAGGCTTCCGGTTAACACAATGTCATGTACTTTGAATCCGGGAATTTCTAAATATTGTTCAAACACTTGAGCAATTTCTAATAGACGTTCGCGAACTTCAGTACGCAACTCGGTGCCGTCCCAGGCAATAGGATTTAACCTATTGTGGTAGGCTACATTATTTTTAACAAAGTCGCGAGCTCTCATTGCTTACTGTCACCTAATTTTCTTGCTATTTGTATCTGTTTGATCATTGCATCTAACTGACCTTTGCTTATTTCTTTCTTGGCAACAGGCAGTTGAGTTGCAGGAGCAGGATCGTCTTTACGCGGTACTGTTCCGTATTTGGTACGCATTGGATCTTGACGTGTTGGTTGTACTGGGGTTACCTTAATGCTTTCATTAGCATTTGCTGGTTGAGTATTTCCCGCACGGTACACTAAATGTGCGTCATCACGTCCAGTTAATTGATTGATATACGTTTTAACTTCAATTGGAACACTTCTGGTATTGTCGGTAGCAGTTTGCGTTGTTACATATCCATAAACTCTATCACCGGACTTAACTTCGTAGTAGTCGCCAGTTGCAGGAGGCTGTGTTAAAAAGCCTCTTGGTGGTGTGGCAAAGTTTTGTTCTACATTAACATTGGTGTCTTGTACCCCATTAGCTGAATCGTTAGATGCTTTTGGTCTAATTTCTAAATTGTCGGCGTTTTCAAAGTCATGTAGCGTGGCTACTTGTTTTAATAATCGTTGTGCTTCAACCTTGTCAACTTTGAGTATGTTATCAATTACACGACCTGTTGGTGTGTAAACAACGTCCCAGTCTTGTTTTTGTTTATCAGGATCTTTAGGTAACTCTTGAATAGCAAGACGACCTTGTGGTAATTTGTTGTCGCGTTCAAACTTACGCATTATCTGTACTAAGCTACTCTTACGACCTTCTTGTTCGTAGTGTACTTCGCCAGTCTTAGTATCGTAAACTCGCCAGTTTTTAATTTCTTCTGGGGGAGCCGCTTTAATGTTTTTAGCAAGGCGCTCACGTTTGGTCAGTTCAGGTTCTGGCTCATCGGACTCTACTGGGCGTAAGTTAAATCCAATACCTTGTCCAGCGTATTTGTCATAAACTGCATCGGCAGCACGACCGCGTGTTTCGTATCCACGTAAGACTTCTAAAGTCTCACCAGTGTTGACGTCGTAGACTTCCCAATCTCCGGTTTCAGAGTTTGATGGCAATAACCGGTATTCTTTCTGGAAGCCTTCCATACTACCGCCGGGACTGATCTTTTTATGAGCACGTTCCCAAGCTTCGCTTTTGGTATACCCGTTATAGGTTTGACCTTCTACACGTTTGCCGTTGGCATCGTATAAGACCCAATTGCCTGTTGGCTCTTTTTCTAACTGTTTGTCGGCCCAGGCCTTTTTAAGTTCTGTACTTGATATTTCGCCAGTGGCAAACTGAGCAAATAAATTTAATGCCGAGTCGCCAGTTGGCGCTATTAATTTGTATAACTTCTTGTAATATTCGTTACGATATGCAGCAGGATCTCCGGCTACTACCATTGCTTGTGCATAACGTAGCAGGGTATTCTTTAATTTATCAATGTCTTCGAAGTAGTTGCTACCACCAGCTGAACGGAATTCAATATACTTGGCGCCACGTTGTTTGTGTGGCTGTGTAGAGTCTACTCCGCCCTTGGGATTGATACTGGTATACTTGCCAAACCCATGATTGTTGATCTCGAGAGCTTTTTGCGCTAACTCTAATAAGTTACTACGCATCAATTCTAATGCACCGCCAATGGCTTCATCGTTGCCTTTAACACGTTGGCGGATCTTTTTCATTGCAGCTTCGCAGAAGTGATTACTTGAGCGACCAAAATCTTTTAACACATATTCATCGCCTAAGAATAAGGCCAACTTAACATAGTCAACATCGCCGCCTCTATGCGGCAAACTAACTCCCATATGGAAACCAGTTGAACTGTTAGCGTATGCGCCATTGTCCTCAGCCCAGGTAAAGAAGTCTTCCATGAACTTCAGACATTGTTCCAGTGGCATTGGCGGACTAACAATCTCCATAGCCATGTTTTCTGAATCGTCTGAGTCTAAACTTGAGTCTGGTTCAAAAATCCAAGTTTCGTCATCCCGAGTAGCTGAGTGATATCCGCCAGACACTTTAGTCTTAACGCCCATACGCTCATGTAAGTCATCGGCCAAGCGTTCGGCTTCATCTTGATTCCAACCGCCTTCATTGCTACTACCAGTATAGGTAATAACCGGCCACATTAGATTAAATTCGTTAGCAACGTCACTCATCCACCGTAGGCCAACATCATCAAAGAAACTGCTGTCATCATCCATATAAAAGTCACTACGGAACTCATCTAACACTTCGTCGTAAAAGCCATCTTCGTTGTTTAGTGTTTGTTCAACATCCTCATTGAGTACATCCTCGGCAATGCCACGAGCTTCGCTATAATGAGTAATCATCTCTAACTGCTCTTCGGTCATTTCTGAGCCGCGTATTTCTTTTCTCTCCATACGACTGTGTAGTTCTTCAACAGCGTCGGCTTCTTCGTCGGATAGATCTAAGCCATCTACCAGAGCAGCGTGTATACGCTCTTCCCATGGACGTTCTTCTAACCACTTTTCTTTAATTAGATCATCACGCTGGTCTCGCCAGTCGTCGTACATCTTTTCATCCATCCATTCCATGTACTTTTCGTCTAAATCATCTCGTAGTCGTTCTAACTCACGGCCACTGGTACCGTAGCCGTACTCATCGTATTCAAAGAAGTTTATAACATCATCTATGCTACGGCAACGTTCATCGGCATCGTAGTCGGGTTCGGGATCTTCGTCATATTCAGGTTCGCCACCTATGCCGGTAAACACTAATTCTGCTTCAAACCCTGCCATAATACCTTTGGCCGCATCACTGTGAGCAAAAGTATTAAGACTCGAAGGGCTCATCTTGAGCTCATCAAGTTGTTGTTCTAATAGGGTTCTAATTTCAGATAAACGCATAAAATGTCAAAAAAATAGGGTAAATGTTGTTTACCCTATTATTTATCGTAGACTTAGTTGATTAGTCTACAGAAGCATTAGCACCGCAGAGTTTGCGTTTAGCGTTGGTTAATGCACCAAAATCTACAGGCCATTCTTTACCCGGTTGTAGTTCTGTTGCACCTTTTGGAATAACAAAAGCAACACCAGCTTGTTGCATGATCTGTGCTACTGGCATACGGAACTTGGTTAAATCGTTGCCCAAGTTAGGATATGGTGCTGTGTGTGGGAACATCCAGCCTGCATATTGTCCTGTGTTTTCATCAATAACAATCTTGTAAAAAGCGTGTGGAACTACAACGCCCTTACCAATTACTTTATCACCTTGTGAGTAAATGCCGCCACTTACAATGTTAAAGTTGTGACCGCCTTGGAATGCCCAACCACGCACCGAAGTTTCTAATAGCTTCCAAATACCGCGGTTTAATGAGCCGGCTTGTGGACTCATGTTGGTCATCAAGAATGATTCATATTCAACCTGTTGATCCCATGATTGGTCACCGTCTGGAGCCATATGTCCTTTGTCGTAACCTGTACCTGCGTAGTCACCTGGAACAGCACCGTTAGGAACTGAAGCATCTGCTACGAAAGCGTTTGAACGAGCTACGCAACCTAATGCATGTCCTGGTGTTAATGTCCACATAACAAAACGTGGTAGTTTTGCTGGAGCATCGTAACCTACCAAATATGCTTCGCGGCAAATTGGTTGGATATTACCTTGTACATTTGGCAATCCATATGGTGCGTGTACTTGGCATTGTGCTACTGGATTTGGCTGGCGTTGATTCCATGCAAACACTTGAGTGCTGGTTAAAGCAACAAGGGCCAGGGCAACAACCGTGATTAATTTTTTCATTGAAAATCTCCTGTTATGATTTATTTATGGTAGGGGACAAAAGCCGGAATAGATTCTATACCTTTTGCCCGGGCTGCTGTAACACGGTGATTTCCATCCAGCACCCAGCCTTGATCATCGGCTACAACGGGTCGGTTAAAAATGTCGTGTTTTGTAATGTTCTTGATATGATCCCAATCAAGATCAATAACTCTGCGATAACGATCATCTTGATCGTATTTTTCTGGACTACTAAGTTCTTCAGTGGGAACCATTTTTAATATCCAGGTCTTGTGATCTAAAATTGGATCATCTAAATGATATTCTTTATGAATACCCTTTACATATTTTAATACCTGTTGATTTGTATAGAGACGTTCTTTAATGTCAGAGTCTTCGTTGGTCTGTTCTATTTCTTTTTGTAAAACTGCCAGGGGTTCTTTGAACGTACGAGTAAATCGGCCATGTAGTGCAGCCTGTAATTGTTTTAGTGCAGTTGCACAATCTTCATCTCGGTATAAAATTCCAATGCCACCATTGGCTTCCCATAGGTGTATGTTAGTATCATAGTCGTCAATTAGAATGTTAGGCGTGCCATCGGCCTGCTTGGCATATTTGAACTTTTCATGATCAAATAATACAGCACGTGGTGGATTGCTTTTGAGATGTTTTTGTAACCACTCAGATTTTTCACGGCTACTTTGTTCTACTTCACTTAACAATGGACTACTTAAAATACTGTATCGATTTGCAAGTTTAAGAACACCGTGTATTAATCGACCGGCATTGGGCAAGGGTTTTAGGTGTAGGAAATATCCTGGCTTTTTTGCAATTTTATCAATTTTGCTTTGGTTAGCTCTACGTTGACGACGTGCATCGCGCCAGGTTTTTACACCGTGATGTTGAGCAATAGGACCAAAGAAATCAGCTAAAACACCATCCATGTCTACATAGACAATTGGACGACTTTCAAGGCCGTTGGCTATTTCAAAAAATTTCATAGTAATATATTTATTGCTATGAACTTAGCTTAGCCGTATATTTCTTCGTAGAATTTTGTAGTGTTTTGCAGATATAAATGAAAGAAACTGCGTTGACGTGCAACAACTTCCTTGCTAATTGTAACCCAATTTGGTAGATCTAAGGGCATGTTGACTTCTGTTTCGCCTAACATATTACGTGACCGTAGTCCGTGTTTGTTGCACAGGTGTCGTATGGTGGTATTTGATGTGATACAATGCATGAATAGCTCTTGATATCCACGATTGCGAGCCCATAGTATGGCTTCTTCAATTAATTGATTACCAATGCCTTGTCCACGATACTGTTGATCAACAATAATGCCAAATTCAACACTTGACCCGTTTACAGCAATATGTATTGTTCCGACCCATTGATCTTTTTTAAGTGCTACTAAAATATAGTGATCTGAAGGATCGGCGATAATTCTACTGACCAAACTGTCAACTACATAGTCTGTTGCTGCCATACCAAAATAAAGTTGGCGTGTTTCTGCATCCTGGCTTTTTAACCAAGTCCCATAGTCAGGAAATTGTTTAAATGGCAGGAATTGAGTAACTATCATATTAATACCAGTATTGGCCTTTAACCATTGCTTCGGCACGTGCCTGTTGTACTGCTTTGATAGCTTCGTAAATGTCATTTAAAAATTGTTTCATAGTCCACGGCTCCAGTACAGGCCTTCGTTGTTGTTTTCGTACTGTTTTGTCCAGTACTCAACTTCTGCTGCATTAGTTGGCTGTTTGCTATTGATAAATTGCTCTAATTGTGATTGCTCGTTTACGCTAAAAAACTCTGTAAGTTTTTCTAATAATTGTGTCATTGTGTGACTCCTATTCTAAGTAAAAACCATATTAGTGTTTCTACTTAGATATTTATCATGCAATGCAATACAAAATATTAAAGTTTTATTACGAGATTAACATTTAGAAAAAGTTTGATGTTTTAGCCAACGCTTCATTCCATGTGCTGTTTTTAGACTAAGTCCATAATGGGCAAATCTATCGCGCCATAGGAAGAAACTTCTGCCATGACTACCACTTGATGTATCTACTCTGTAGCCTTCAAAACGGCCAATGTCCCATTGCCATTGATGTACCATTTCGTGTGCCAGAGTATTCCAAAACCACTGCGGGCAAAACCATTTATCCATTAATTTGATATGGCAATAACTACCTGTATCTTGTAGTTCATCTTCCCACTGGCAATAGCCCCAGGTCTGTCTGCGTGTACCTTGTTCTATATATGGTTTGCGTAGACGATTATCAAATAGATAAAAATTGAGTTTGTTGTATGCGTAGTTGATGTCTTTGTAACTTGGGCGGTATTGAAGTCGTCGTTGGTATGTTTTGCTTGGAAGCGGTGCTTCCATAATATAACGTATGGGATTGTGTCTTGCCATGAAAATGCCCTCGCTAAGGTATTTATAATATACCTCGCAAGAGCATTAACTACTACTTTATTCAATCATTAACGGCTTAGTTATTGACTGTAACTTGTCCTACTACAGCACCGGGCTTTTTAAGTGCTTCTGCACGTCGAGCTTTATACTCTTCGTTTTCCACAGGCATTAAATTCAAAGTAGATGTAGTACCGTTGGGATTAACCACACTTACTTCTGGTCCCTTTTGCACTGGCTGTGCTTGAGTTTTTGGATCTACTAAATTATCCAATTCGCGGAATTCGCGATCACGGTTTTGAATAAGGTTTTCCTCCATACGGTCTTGGTGTTTTGTACGAGCTAAAACATTATTATCACCCAATGGCAACTGTACCAAAACATAAGCACGGATTCTGGAGCCTTCTTGTACTACAGATTGTCGAACAACTGCGGCACCAGTAACATCAACGTCTGGGCAGAAGTTACGAATAGCGGTTGTGGTAATGCTGTTGCTATTTTTTTCTGTGTCTGTACGGAATACTTTGGTTTGGCTTCGTACCTTGCCCCCGGCTGTTTGGCAAATGCCTTCAAAGGCATTGGCACGAGCATTGCCAATGGCACCACTTGCACTGGAACTAACACCATCACCCACAGCATAGATAGCCGAGCCATCGTTTTTAGGAACGTCAGTAAACCAATCTGGAATAGTTTTAAAACTGGCTTCCATGCGTTTAACATCACGTTCGTCCGATTGCGATAACTTGGGCGTACTGCCACAAGCGGCTAACAAGGACGTTACTGCTACTACAAACACTAACTTCTTCATTTTACACCTCTTACTTTGGTTAACATACTTACTACTATAACACAACCTGAATTAATTGTCAATTTCATTTTCCCAACGATTAATAACAGGGCCTTTAAAATTTGGAGATCTACATACTGTTGCTTGACTGGAGTTTTCTCCAAATTGTTCTCGGACCGAAAGACAGTTGGCAAATTTAGCCGGTTCTGGCTCTGGACAACTGGCCTTGATAAAACGAATATAGTAATTAATAACTGCTTTACTTCGCTTCTCCCAAAATGGTACATTGTCCAATTGGTTTTTTAAAAAGGCCAACTGCTCGGTTCGGTGACTACAGTCGGTTCTATAGTAATTCAAATCTTGAAAATCCATGACTTCTGTTTTTGGGCTATGTAACAATTCGGCCTGCGACAGCACGGGCATGGCTAACAAGATAACAGCAAGAACTTTAATAGTTTTCATCGGCAATAGTATTGTAGTCTGCGTACATATTGATCGATGGCACTATCATAACTTTCTTTGTCGTCATCGCCCTGTACAGGTTGGTTTTTCAATTTGGTTAGATATCTGATATGCCGATCTCGATTGTAACAGTCGGGATCAGGACCATACATAGTAAATGTAACTTCATACGGGGGTCTGGGCGATGTTAGCATTTCTGGCATTGCACAAACCGCCGGCGAAGTTAAAAATCCAATTATGGCGCAGAGCATATCAGCGGCGGTGGAATGTTACAACTTGTTTAATGGCCTGTTGGGCAGTGGTATAGTCAACTTGAGCATTACGTTGAACATAACGAACAGCATCGCGGGTATTAAATTGCAGTTGAAATACAGCCTCTGTGGCCATTGCTTCTAAACGACTCATGACTTCTCCTTACAGGTTAAAAAATTAATATTGTGCTCGGGCCAAACGTGCTTCGCGGGCTCGATTCCAACTTTCGTTCATTCGAGTTTCAAGACCCCAAGACGCTGAACCAATAAATCGATCCACCCAGTCGGTATGTCCAACACCGTCATCTCGTTCGTAAAAATTATAGTCAACAGTCCAGCGTGGGGTTAAACTAACCTGTGCATTTCCGTCGTGTAGTGCAGGCAAATTGCGCCATTGGAATGTTAAACGTTCAATAACCTGTGTCCAATATTGCTTGGTCCAAGCGGTTTCGGACCTGGCCAGTGCATCTCTTGCGGCATCAAGTCTGGCGCCTAATATATTGATTCTATCTCCCAAATAACGGTAGTTAGCCATATTGATACTGCTACTACCTTCTTCTACTGTAGTGAAAGATATTAAGTTCATTTTTGTTATCCTACTTTGTTTAACTTAGATTAAGTATAGCAGGAACAGAATTATAGGTCAACTCAAAGAAAAAGCCCCATAATATGGGGCTTTGTGATGTTGTCTTTTTACAACAGGTGTATTAAACCGGTTGTGTAGGGCTAATAATGATAAATTTATTATCGGTAATGTCACCACCGCCTGTAATCGAAGCTAAATGAGCTGAGTATTCTGCATAGTACGCTGTTGCAGAAGCTTCATCGGCAAACTCTTGAACGATTGTAAGTGTTTTTGTAGAATCGCTCCAGGTCATTACTACAGGTGTTGTGAAATATCTTTGGCTAATTGCACGAGATGCGGCGATTGCATCTGCATCACCTCTGCAACTTGCTGCATGGAATGCGTCCATTGCGGCTTTGCTATCTGCAAAATCACCGGTTGGGCATGAGTATACTATTGTCTTTTGGATTGCCATGAAATTTGTCTCCTATGGGGCATACAGTTATTTATAGTATTTATTCAATTAAGGCAAAAAAGAAAGGGCCATTAAGGCCCTTTGATAGTTAAAACTAAGATTACTTAGCTAATAACTCTGATGCTAATTCAGCAAATGGCTTAGAATAATCATATTCTTTAGCCTTTTCAACTACTTGCTTAGACAAATCTAAGTTAGTGTCAAATAATGTTTTTACAAATTTAGCTTGAGCATCAACTACGGCTTCTAAGCTGGAACGCAAATTCTTGTCTTCAACGTAGGTCAAAGGTGTTTTTGTTGCTGTTGCTACTTGGTCTACTACTGATTTAAAATTGAACATTTTATTTTCCTTTATTAAGCGAAATGTTATCGCAAGACCCGAACTATTCAGCATCTTACGTACTGCTACATTTATTTATGATTATATTGTGCAACGCAACATTTTGCAACCTTTTCGGAGAAAAAGTTTTCAGGGTCGAGCCATCACTAAATAATATTATCTATTCAAACAGGAGAGTTAAAATGGATTTTACATTAATCGTAGGTATTGCACTTGTAGCCGTAGTTGCTTGGACTTTAATCAAAGCATTCAGCAAAAAAGAAACAGTAGTTGAAGCCGTTAAAGAAGAAGTTGCTGAAGTCAAGGTTGCAGTAGCTGAAGTAGCTAAGGTTGCTAAAAAACCAACAGTTAAAAAAGCCACAACACAAGCTGCTAAAAAACCAGCCGCTAAAAAAGCATCTACCAAGGCAAAAAAAGCCACTAAGTAATTGATGCAAAAAACTGATGTAGGGGTGTTTGTACCTGAAAATACAAACGCCCTTTTTCATTTCCATTTCACAAGATGTGGCCTTTCGGGATTCACGGTCTACAATAATTTAGAACCTTTTCGAAACAGTAAACACGCATACAAAATTGCCTGCTTACAAATGCCCTATCCCATTAGGTCTGAATTTGATAATGAAATTACAGATTTAACAGGGTTTGCGGACCATGTTCTTATTCTCATGAGTGAATTGCACGATCGGACTATTGAAATAGTCCAACGGCACGACCATCCTCGAGTAAGTTATTTTATCTGCGGCGATTTTAATTTTGATTTAGATCACAGTCCTGTGCATAAATTCTATGATTGGTTTACTACCACAGTACACTTTTATCGTTTTGTGCGTCCAGAAACACTCGATGTTCTCAATCCTTATGCCGTTAAACCCTACTTCTTTGACGCATTACTTGGTCGAAAGAAAAATCACAGAGATTTTGCATTTGCGAGATTAGACCCTGCCAAAAATATTGTACGTTATCTTGGTCAGATTAACAATAACAACTTCGACGATCCCGATAAGTGGGTCTGGGAAGATGAAGGACTTGAGAGAGATCGACCGGTTGAGTGGACCGTTGAACAATTCAAGTACTATGGCTATCGCATGAGCATAAGTCAAATCATACCACTAAGCGTGTACAATCAAACTGCCTACACTTTAATAGCAGAAACTAATCATAGCAACCATTATAGTTTCTATACAGAAAAAACAGTCAAACCCATTCTGGGCAGTAGATTATTTGTTTGTCTAAGCGGACAAGGTGCGTTACAAAATCTACGCAATTTAGGCTTTAAAACCTTTGACGGCATCATTGACGAAAGTTATGACAGTATGTCTGACTTTGAAAAACGGTGTAGCCTGGCTATGGACCAAGTGAAATTGTTGGAGCAACAACCACAGGCGGAGATTTTGGAAAAGGTGAAACCAATTGTTGAGCATAATCGAAATCTTATGCTGTCAACAGCATGGTACGATCAGTATTTTCGTCCTGCGTTTGCGTCTTACTTTTAGCAAAAGCAAAGCTGGCTAAATTCTTACCTTTGCTTTCGCACATGATATCAAAGTCTTGATTAAAACTCATTGCCCACTCGTTAACTGCACGATTCCAATAAAAGTCACTGTGAGCACGTAGGCTCTGTTTCTTGTAACCTTCTACCAGAAGTGCCTTATGCTCAGGTAACCTGGATGTATCATGTCCAACAAGTACGTCTTCGCGACTAACGCTATAATGGCAAGTAGGACGAACACCACGCCAACTATCAATAACTCGTTTAACACGGTCGTCTCCAGGTAGGATGTATTCTCCCTCACGTATCCAGTGATGATGAATATCGAGCACAATAGGTACAAGATCAGAAATGGTAAGACAATCATTTAACCCCCAGGCGTTTTCTTCGTTTTCGATGGTAATGCAGTTACGAGCTTCAGGTGACAATCGGTTGTAGGCACGTCTAATGCCTTCAGGCCCTTCACGGCCTGAGATGTGTACGTTAATCTTACAATCTTGGAATTGGGCTCCGAAACCCATCCAACGTGCCATAGTTGCATGATATTCAAACTCCTCTATTGAACGATTGACTATCCCAGGATTACTTGATGCAAGAACAGTAAACTGCCCAGGGTGGAAACTAAGGCGAACGCCGTTAGCCCGAGCAATATCTCCCACTCTCTTAAAGTGGGTTTCGGCGTATGAAACAACAGAAGGTTCCATCCAATAACCAGAAAAGTCCCCATGGGTATAGCAAGGAAGAATATCACTGCTAAGACGCACCATGCGTAGAGACTCTGGGAGTTCACTGACTCGCTCCACTAAGAGTCTTGTTGCCTCGATGTTTTGTACCATTAAATCCCATAACTTCTGCTCCGCTATCGCCCGTGTCTGACGGTTTAACCAGGCCACAGTAGTGGTACCTGTATTGTATTTACGAGCGGGGTCGGTAGATTTGATGCCTTCGGTTTGGTCTGGACGATCAATCCATTTGCAGGCAAAGCCGATACGTGGAGTAGTAAATGTAGTCATACCGCTATTATAGCAGTATATTATTTTATGGTCAAGCGATAAAACCTTGTCCAGAAATTTTGTGATACCAAGGATAAAATGGTTCTCGAACACTGAACAGCCACTCATTTTTGGTTAACCATAAAGTGGGTTCTGAGGCCCAATGCATATAACGTGGCAGAACTTCTAAGTTATTTACAGATAAATTTTTGATTTCTAATGCCGAATCCCCAACAGCATCTATAATTGTACATTGTAAGTGTATTGGTGCAAACAAATTCAAATACAATTCTGCAGTATTGTCTAAAATTAAATGCCCATTGAGACGGAGCCTATAGTGTACAGATCCGTGAGTAACTATGTCCAGACGAACACGTAATTGTTGGTCGGGATTAATATCCGTAATGTCGGAGAAATTGTTCATAGTCGGGTGCATAATCTAATATCGAGTTGTTTCTACTAAGTTCAAATGCTTTTAAAAAATCTACTAATTGATATCTAAGTTCTTCTGCATTATCAGGAACTGTGTAGGTAGTGATAAAATTATAATAATCTAATACAACATTGGCAATAACATCGGGTATCAGATCTCTACGACGAACATTGACCTGATCTGTTTTGGATAAATTATATTTTTCAATTAAATTTTTTAATTTAGTTGTAATCGACATACGTATATTGTCTGGCAGTAGCTCTATACGCAATGACTCGGGCTTAAATAATATATTACAACTTTCAGCAATGACATTTTTTTCAATCATGTACTCAAACAATTGATCTATTTCGTTGATAGTAAAAATGTTTGGTGTTATTCTTAGAGAAACGTAAAGACTTGAGTTGTTTCTTAGTTCCAAAAACTTGTCTGTATTGGCTAATATATTGTCTATCTTCCCCGGATATCTAATGTAATCATTTAACGCTGTAACAGATTCTATGCTGATACCCAAGTGAAACTCTTTGAATTGTTTTATTAGATATTCCAACCGATCATCATATATTGTTCCGTTGGTAGTTGTTCCAACAATAATTTCCTTGGACAGGCCAACTTCAATTAGACGCTCACAGATTATATAGAATGCAGGATCATATAGAGTCTCGCCTCCTAAAAAATGTATGTACTTAATGTCCGGAATGGCTGTTAGCTCATTGACAAATTTTTCTAATATTGCAGGATCTTGTGTCCAAGATTTATAGTCAGTTGGCTCAACAAATAATTGACTATTAATACGATGTAATTTTTTGTATTCTTGCTGTAGGCGACTGCTGGCAAACGGATCGCACATGATGCAGGCACTATTACAGGTGTTGCCAAGATCTATTTGTAAATCAGTTGGATAATAATAACCAATACCATCATTGTCGTAAGTATCAACAAATTTATCATAGTGCGGACTACTACGAGCGGTAAGAGCAAAATCTTTATCAGTAATTCCGCTTTTTAATAGCTGTCTACGACGGCCACTTAGTTTGTTAAAACTATCTTCGTAGTAGCAAGTAGAACACCCAGCAGGCTTTTTACCATCAAGCAAGTCTGTACGCAACTGACGCATACGATCATGATTGTAAAATTCCATTATAGAGGTTGATGCTAAGTTGACTGATGCGGCATCTTGTTTTTTATACCAGCGGCATTCTTCAAAACTACCATCGTAAGTAAGGCGGAGGTGGAACCAGGGACTGGAACAAAAAGAATCTTTTAACATTGATTAATCTATAATACCAAAATTAGCCCAACGTGCATCACCAAGTGATACCCATCCTAATGGACCACCAAGGCTTGGATTTTCATTAAAGACCACTGTGCCCTTAGGAGCATTATAACTGGGAGGAGTTGCTGCACTGGAAAATGCCATATTACCAATTTGTAGTTTTGGTATTACGGCGGTTCCGTCTGCGGTCAGTGTAATGTTTTTTTGTTTGTTACTACTTAACACCAGACTCTGCTCTCTTGGGGTTCCGAGCTGTGCTGTATTTGAACTTTGTTTGCCAATGCCTATTTCAATTTCTTCATCCCAAATACTCAAGGCAGTTGTAGGATCCATGGTGTTAACCCCAACACGACGATTTGATGTATATAACGTTTCGCTTAGTAAAGTTTCACCTTGTGTCTGTAAATCTTTTAATTGACCGACTGTTTGAAGTCTGCTGTTAAGGATCACGCCAGACAGAGTATTTCCTTCAATTACTGGAACTTGGCCCAGAGTTAAACGAGCAACATCTAAACTTTCTGTTTGTAATCTTGTTAGTATACGATCGTGAGTGGCTTCAGCAATAGTACTAACGTCAGCAATAATATTTTGATAAGTTTGACTACTCTTAGGAATTTCACCAGTGATAATTAAATCGCCATCAATGAGAGCGTTGCCTTTGATTTCAACTCGTGGAGCATATAATGTATTTTCAAATACTGTACCAGCATCCATTATTGTTAGCTGACAAGTAGTTGCTTTATCATCAATGCCGGTACTGGCAAAGTTAGCAACCGTGCCACCATCAATATTGTCTCCGGTGATTTTTAATGTTGCTGTGTTAATTGCCCGGCCGGGAATAGCATTGTCTACTAATGCTAAATGTTTTCCTGTAGAATTTAAATTGTTATCTAAAAAAGTTCTTGCCAACTCTTCTAAATTAATACCGTTGATTTTATTAACAATAAGTTCATTAATCTTGTTGGTCGAATCTGTATTAATTGTGTTGATAATTCTATCGCCAGCTTCAATGATTCTTTGTTCAAATTGAGTTAAGTCTGGCTGAAAATTTGTAATCTGTTGAGTAACCTGCGAGGTAATGATTGTGTTAATTACCTCTGGGGTAAGTAACTCATTTATACGACGTGTGATAACATCAGAGATCGAACCTTGTACCTGACTCTGTACTTGTTCTAAAATCTGTTTTGTTATGTCGTCTACTAAGTTTCCAAAACTTTCATTGAGTGCCATTGAATACCATTTTAATCGAATTTAATAGTAATTACGTGTTCGTAATTTTTCTTGACCAGTCCCTTATACATTAAGTTTTTATGAACTAAAAAGTCTGTGGCGCCTGCTGTAGCACTGAAATTAGCCAACTGTTTAAAATACATAGTATGTCTATCAAACTTACCAAATGTAGTTAAACCGTTAGTGGCCTGTGATATAGCATAAATTATGCTGTCCCACTGAGCGCGATCTTTTGGATTCCACACATGACTTTCCAAAAATATCAAACTATCTTTATCGTTTCTAACCAAACTTGGTTGGCTAAATTCTCGATCTTTGTAGTCTTGATTTTTATAGTCTCTTAATGTAGTTATGACAAGATCCTGGGCGAGGTCACAAATTTCTGCCACAGTATCTTTTTGATCCTGATCATCCGTGGCATAGGTAAAGTATTCATCAACAGCAACAACTACTTGAAATGCTTTATGGTATTTTTCTAAATCGGCGTCAGAAATGTATTCAAAGTCAATGTTCTGACTTTTTAAGTAATCTTGCACATCTGTGCCAATTTTGGTTATATAAATTTTTTCAGCAAAATCAGCAAGTACAAAACTGCTAAATCCAACAAATAATGCTGATGTCGGAGTTATATTATGAGAGGCAGAGATACTGTCAAGTATTTCTTGTTTTTTTGCTACGACTTCTGCTTGTCGAGAATTGTTTTTAAAAGCTAATAGATTAGCATCAGATATCTTAGAAAACGTCGGCATTCAATAAACCCTATTTAATTGTAAAATATTTATTAAATTCGGCGTTCTAAATCTAATGTCACACAATGGAAACCGCCACCTAAGGTTCTACTGTGTCTGAGACTGAGAGGAATTACTTCAAATTTGTGTTTGAGTAACAGTTTTATAAGAGCAGATTGTGCAGCATCTACAATAACAGTATTAGGATCTACAACCAACATGTTCATTGCAATCCATTTACTTGCATAGGGATATTGATAAAAATTCTGGGGAACTACATCTTCAACATAGATCTTCTCCCAGGATTTAAACACCCGGGGGCAATTACTGTCATTGACCCTGCTGGCGTTTAACATGACTAATCCTTCGCGTAAAGGAACTATGGTACTGTCAATGTGTACACCACTGTAAAAATTACATAATTCTATTTTAACATCGGGGAATTGTTCACGTAGCCAATTATAAGCCTGGCGGTTACCCGATGGTGATTCAAGATATAGCCAAGTATCATTTAGTCTACATACGTTAGCTGCATCAAGAATCATGCCTTCGTTCCTGGGCATGTAAATTACATCTCGAGCAACACTTGTAACGTGAAACAATGCTTCGCTTTCAACATTTCTACAAGGATACATCATAGCAGTATCTACTACTGTATCTCCATAGATTAACAGTCTATCGCGTGGGCAATAGTTATACATACCGCCAATTTCTTGGAAATTCATCACACCAGGGCGCCAAACATCAATGTTCATTCTTTCCAGAGTCGATGCTAAAATGTTTAAATCTATATTGGCTTCATCGATAATATGCTGTGGCACCGGGCCGCTGGGAACTGGAGTTTCTTTCCAAAGTGTTTTTTCACTTTCCAGAGCAAATACTGGATCGTTGGTTGGCCAATTTGCATAATCGGCTATGCCTACTACTACACGTTTTAGAGGATCCCACTCATTATAGGTGCTGATCATAAGTGTCCTGTGACCTGTAGAGTATATCTGGGAACTGTACCTCGATTACCAGCCATGTGAGGAGTATTGTAGGGCCATTCAATTACTGTGCCAGCTTGCCATTCTGTTAGTACATCTCCAGCAACTTCGCTTAAATGTCCCGGAGCCCAGTCTTCTAAAAATATAATAGCACGTCTAATTGTAGTTTCAAGCCCCTGCAGATTGAAAAGATCTATATACTTTTTATAAAGATCTGAGTGTGTGGGTAGCACGGTGCCCGGCATCATACGATAGTAGCTGGTGCCAATGTCCTTCCACCCAAAACGTTGAAATGTACGAATGACACGGTCATTCCAGACTGGTTGTGGACTACGCATATCGCACATATCCCCAACAAAATTATTTTCATATCCTTCGGCTAACCAACGAGCTACAGATTCGGGATCATTAAAATCCTCACGTGTGTAATCAAGTGTTTTGTAACTGTCGGTCCAGAAAGGAGTAATGAAAAATTTATTGTACTCGCGTGTTGCCATAATGGATTACTTTTATATATTGGTTAGGTGTTGTGTAAGTTCTCCACGGGTCTATTACAATACTATAAGGTTCTAATGTACAATATAATTCTTGTGTTTCACTAACTCCCGCATATCCATAGGTAACTTTTTTATTATGTGCCAATAACACACAACCTTTAATAGTCCTTGGATTTGATTCTTCTGTTAAAGGATCAATGTAGACGGGATCAATGCCCATTTCCTTTAGGTAGTAGCCTACTAACAAACTGTAGCTACCTTCTAAGTATGCTACATCGGGCTTGTAGGCTTTGCCATGAATATACACTGGCATACCTTCTCTGTTGTCGTAGATAAAACGTGCCATGTTCTTTGCTTGAATTTCACGTGCTTTCATGATAGTATCAAAGATGTCATAACCCAAATCTAAGTTTTCTGCAAGGTAACGCAAGGCAATGTTATCACGAGGATGACATGGCCCTGCATCTCCCATTCCTGCTGTCATATACTTTGGTCCCATAATACGCATTGTGCTCTGTGCTAATGCTGAGGTTACTACGTCTACATTGATGTTGCCTTGCCGAACAGCAACATCCTGTATCATATTAACGAGACCTATCTTTGCTGAAATAAATGTGTTGTAAAATACTTTAATACATTCCGCTTCGTCCCACGTGCCCACTACGTAACGTGGATTGTTTTCCATTAATGTTTTATAGAAGTCGGTCAGCAATTTCGCATCGCCTGTTTCGCTACCATCTTCTGTACCAATGATAACCATCTCTGGGTTAACCATGTCCCATTCAACTGATCCCATTGCGATGAGGTAAGGATTGTAAATGAAACGAGCGTTGGTAATGTGTGTCTTCAATTCACGCCGTGTAGTGCCAGGGAGAACTGTGGAGATTAATACTACAAGTTGGTCTTTATTTACATATTGATTTACATCTGCTAATACTTGATTTACTACAGTATAGTCAAAGTCTTTATTTTTTAAATGAGTAATTGGTTGTTCGCCGCCATAAATGGGATCGTGTGGTGTTTCTACAGCAATAAAAATTAATTCTTTTCCTGTTACAGCTTCTTCTAAAGTGGTAGCAATTTTAATCTTGTCACTTGTTTTAGGGTAAATATCATAACCAGTTACATTATGTTTGCTTGCCATAGTTTCAGCACAAGCCATTCCTAATTTACCAATTCCAATAAAGCCTACGTTCATTCGATGTTTTCCTTAGATAGATTTTACGACATTATACACAATAATTTAATTGATCCGCTACCTCTTAATGCAAGTTCGGTAGCATTTCATCCTTTTGGCACTTACGATAGTACATTAATTTATACAAACGATCCTGTTGGTAAACAAAATTCATCAACTGAAGTATTTGCATTTCACACTATACCATTGATAAGACAAAGTCTTCTACATTGCTATTTCTTTGATCAAGAACCATTTTATGAGTATACTAAAGCAGTTGCTAAAGATAATAAACTAATTACCTTTATTGATGATTATACTGGGCCCAGGGCATTTATGATATTGGCTAATAGTGAAAAATCTGACTTATTAGATGAGTATATTCGATCAAATAATTACTATAATTGGTATTATTTCTTTCACGGGTTTGCAGCTTTAGATTGGTATAGAGATTTTCAATATGTAAACCCAACGGTCTTTGATCAATTTGATAAAGTATTTATATGTTACAATCATTTAATATCAAAATATCGTTCCTATCGCTTACATCTTGTCAGCAATCTAATTAATCAAGATTTAATCAAACATGGGCGGGTTAGCCTGTTCCTAAGCGATAATTTAGGTACGTGGCAAGATTCTGTTGAAGATCCAGCAACGCCACTGGACGATCGTGCAAGAGCAAAAATTACATCAGCATTAAGTCAACTAAGCGGTCCACTAATAATTGACACCGATACTCCTACAGGTTCAATGAGTGCCAATGTTGACATTAACGAGTTAACCAGCGTACTTTGGCACGTGGTTACTGAAACTGTTTATTTCTTGCCCAAGTTACATTTAACTGAAAAAGTTTTTAAGCCCATTGTTGCACGTCGTCCTTTTATACTTGCGGCGGCTCCGGGTAATCTTGCCTATTTAAAGAGCTACGGGTTTCGTACATTTGATCAGTGGATTGACGAAAGTTACGACGAAGAAACAGATCATTATATACGCATAGAAAAAATTACAGCAGAAATTCAACGCTTATGTGAGTTGTCGCCCGATGCTTTAAAACAAATGCATTCTGAAATGAAAGAGATTTTAGAATACAATCATCAACATTTCTATGGCAAATTTAAGGATCTTATTGTTAACGAATTAGTTGATAATTTTGAGGGTATATTAAACAGAATTAACCACGGCCGTATACCTGGAAATCACAGTAGACATCATCAACGAGTTGACCTGCCACCCACACACTTTGAGGAAGTAAAAAAGCGTCTTGCCCAATAAATACTTGAAACAATAATAAGAATTTTCAAGGAGCTTTTATGGGCGATATTTTCAAAATCATTGGTGATCTTGGTATGCCAGTTGCCGCTGCACTCGCAGGCGGATACTTTATATTTCTTACCATTAAACTACTATTAGGCGGAGTGCTGGGCAGTATTAAAGGCATGGCCGGTATTATCACAGCACTTGATAATCGTGTAAAAACCATGAACCATGATGTAATCCGTATCGATACCGTTGTATCAAACGCACTTGGTTTACGTCCAGACGTAGAACGTATTAGTCGTGCCGATGGCAAAAACGACGCAAGGAGAGATTAATGTTGCATTTAGATTACGAGTGGGATTTATGCCCTAACTATCTTAAATTAGACGACGAACTTCCTGTTAATAATCTGGGATGGAAAGAAGGGGATATGTTTAAATTAGTAATTACCGAAAGCGGAACAAGATTACTTAAAAAAATAGACCCAATTGAAAAATTTGCAAGAGGATTTGGCAATGAGTAATTTAAAATGGAACCCAGGGAAATATCCCTTAGATCAACAAATTTGGACAGACAAAGACTTAATTAAGTATGCGCTTATAGCGTTTACAATAGGAATTATTATAGGAGTAATATTATAATGGCATTATTAGACTCAGTGTTAAACTTAATCAATAAAACACCAAAAGATCCCGACGCACCTAAGCCTCCGGTGGGCTCACGTTCAGAACGTGAAGCAAAGATCAAAGACAAAGCAGGTATGGTTATTAACGTGTTTGCGTTATTACTTGCGGTTAATGCTTGGTACGGCGGCTCTCTAAGTTCTACAGTATTAAACAATACAATCAAAGCCAACGACGTTTACAGTTTCTATCAGGCCAAGTCGATTAAGCAATCGCTGGCAGAGCAATCATTGTATGATGCACAGAAAGCTGGCGACCGGGCTCGTGTAGCAGAAATGACAGCCAAGATCGAACGTTACGAAAGTGACCCTAAGTCTGGCGAAGGCAAGAAAGAATTATTAGCCAAGGCACAAAAGTTAGAACACGATCGTGACGAAGCTAAGAAGCGTAGCCCTTGGATTGGTTATGCGTCAACTGCATATCAAATGGCAATCGTATTGTTATCAGCAAGTATCTTAGCTGTTAGCATGAGCCTGTTCTGGTCCAGCTTTTTAGTAGCAGGTCTTGGCGTACTATTAAGTAGCCAAGGTGTATTGCTTTGGTTCTAAGGATAAATTATGGGCGATATAGCAGAGTTAGTTAATAAGTATGGCTTTCCGATTGTTATGGCAGTTGGCATGGGCTACATTATCCACTATGTTTGGAAGTGGGCCACGACAGAAGTTAAGCCAGTTATCTCTGACGCCAATACAGTTCTTATTGCTCTTATTGATCGTATCCGCATGTTGGATAACGATCTTATCCGTTTAAATCAAAAGGTCAACACAGTTTTACATCTACGTGGTAAAACTATCGAACACGAACGTGTTGAAGCCGAGAAACAGATCAACAAAGTAGACAAAACTACAACTTCAGACGAACAAGAAGCATCAGGCGGCACTGGTTAATCTAATTGTAATATTTTAAAAATCACTTTTTGATAAATAGATGTGTTAAATCAATAAGGTGACCTGTGTCCAAAGTATTATTCATTCTAAAACGTCGAGAAGACTATCAAGCAGTCTTGCATTCTCACATAGGCTTATCAACAGGCCTATTTAATTCTGCCAGCTTTGTTAACAATATGTTAACAGAATCAAATATTGACAGCGTTTTAGAAGTTGCCATTGATAATAATTGCATCGACCGTTTAGTAACTGCTCATAAGCCCACACATTGTATCATTGAGGCACTTTGGGTAGTTCCAAGTAAATTTACAGTATTACAACGATTACATCCTGGAGTAACCTGGATTATTCGCCTACACTCAGAAATGCCATTCATGGCCGGTGAAGGTAACGCAATGGATTGGTTGGGCGATTATAGTCGTTTTGACAACATTGTTATTGCCTGTAATGCACCACGTATGTTACGTGAGACACGGTTATACTTACAACACTTAAATCAGTGGGATGATAAAACAACCGAAGAGCGTGTAATATATCTTCCTAACTTTTATCCACAAGAATATAAAACAAAAAAATTCAACCGCAATAAAGATTGGGTAGATATTGGTTGCTTTGGTGCAGTACGCCCACTTAAAAATCATTTACTACAGGCATTTGGTGCTATGGAATTTGCTGAGAAAATTGGTAAACGATTACGATTTCACGTTAACGCAGGACGCATTGAAATGCAAGGCGGTCCAGCATTAAACAATCTAAAAGGCCTATTCCAGCAGATTTCAGATCATGGACACGAACTTGTTAATCATCAGTGGACTCCACGTGAGCAGTTCTTAGAATTATGCGGACAAATGGACATAGGCATGCAGGTAAGTTTTAGTGAGACATTTAATATTGTAGGTGCTGACATTATTAGTCAAGGTGTTCCGCTTATTGGCACAGCAGAAGAAATTCCCTGGGCAGTACATGGGTTCTGTGCAGATCCTAATAGTAGTGCAGATATTGCTCGAAAATTAGAATTATCCTATAATTGGCCCCGTATAAATGTCAAATCCAATCAATGGAGTTTAACAGCTTACACCGATGCAACACGCAAAACTTGGGCTAAATACTTTACTTAAAAGGATAATAATCATGTCTAAAAAACATAGAGTAAAATTACATAAATGGGTTAATGGTCAGTTAGACACTATTGCTGCAGCATTTGATAGTTTAGCCGAAGCAATGGAATTCGTTAACAATGGCGATCACCATGCCGCTAAAATCTATAACGAACATAATCAATTAGTACACTCTGTACAATCTGTTAATCCAGAACCTATCGTAGTTGCTCAATCAGACAGCTACGCTTAATTCGCAATGTTAATATACATCCTGGTGATGACTCACATCACCATTGCCTGCGTTACCCTTTACTTACATCGTAGTCAAGCACATCGTTCAGTTACATTTCATCCTTATATAGAACACTTTATGCGTTTTTGGTTGTGGTTAACAACTGGTATGGTTACCAAGCAATGGGTGGCTATACATCGTAAACATCACAGATTTACCGACGGAGAAGGTGATCCTCATAGCCCACGTGTATACGGTATCTGGCAAATATTCTTAGGTGGTGCATTTTACTATGCCGATGCCGCTAAAGATCGTCAAATGGTTGAACAGTACGGAGTAGGTACACCCGATGATTGGGTTGAAAAGCATATCTACACACCATTTAACTTTGCAGGCATTGTGTTAATGTTTTTTATTAATTCTGCTATATTTGGCTGGGCTTGGGGTTGGTTGCCTTGGCTATGGCAAATGATTTGGATTCCCTTATGGGCCGCAGGTGTTATTAACGGCTTCGGGCATTGGTGGGGTTATCGCAATACTAAGACCAATGACTACTCAACTAACATTGTACCCTGGGCATTCTTTATTGGCGGCGAAGAACTACACAACAATCACCATGCAGATCCTGCCAGTGCTAAATTATCAATGAAACCGTGGGAGTGGGATTTAGGTTGGACGTATATACAACTACTTAGACGCTTCGGGCTTGCAAAGGTTCGAGCTCTTGACACCGTTTAGACTGAACGTACTAACCCACTTGTCTACTTCTGTGCCGTACTCGGGCAAACGATATGGCAAAAAATATATCTGCAAAAACCACCATACATACGTGTCAATTAACTTATCAATGATCATTTTTCGTGAGCTATGAATTCGCCATTCCAATTGTCTGGTAAATCTTGTTGTTTCATAAACTCACAACGTTCGATCCAGATCTTGTAATACTTATCCATTTGCCCACCAAAATTTCCCACTAACTTTTTACACATTGCGGCTGCTTCATCAAACTTTTTAGCTCGATATAAGGCATGCATCGCTTCGTGTTGCTCTCGATCTTTTGTGTAATCAACACCACGTGTACGTAGTGCTGTATAAATCAAGTCAGCTACAGTTTTACCTTTAGGCTGTAAGTTATCTAACAACAAGTAGAAAAAGTCGTCTTTAGTACGATTGTAAGTTTCAGCACCGATGATACATAGCACACCATAAGCCTTACAACGAGCTTCTAAACGTGCGGCTGTGCTTACCATGTCGCCTAAGATGTCATAGCTGTGACGGTCAGTTGACCCCATCTCACCAATAAAGCCAATACCTGAGTTACAGCCCCAACCCATTGCGGCAGGAGGCAGGCCCTGTGCTTCCATAATCTTGGTATACTCGTCTACCGCATCTAACATCTCTAAACCAACTTTAACGATAGTATGAGCATGGTTAGGGTCTTCAATAGGAGCACCGTGTATGTGCATCGATGCGTCACCTACATACTTAATAATCATACCTTTGTTGTCTAACATAGGTTGACTGATAGCATCCATGTAGCCGTTCATGTACTTGCCTAAGCCAGCAACATCATCACCATAGTGTTCACCAATAGGTGTAAACCCACGCAAGTCTGAGAACATAACTGACACGTCTTTACGTACACCACGCTTGATTAGGTCTGGATCTTTTTGTAGCATCTCTACTACTTCTTTACTGCAATAGCCAGCAAACTGTTTCTTAATTGCTTGCTTTTGTAAGAACTCACTTACAAATTTGACCCCGTAAACATGGAGAGCAACAAGAACAAGCCCACCAACCAAACCAGTAATGTCGACAAGCCAAGCATTAGCCGAATACAAATAATTAGAAAGGGGAATACTACCACCAATAATAACAACTGCACTAAGAAGTCCAACATAAGTCCACCTTGACAAAAAGATTAATAGAACACCAATAACAGCTAACAGAATTACTTCTCCGCCTTCGGCCCAATCAGGTCTGGTAATAACAGGTCGATCTCGATTGGCAATTACAGTACCCAGTACACTTGCTTGTAAATCTTGTGGCAATATTTCGCCTCGACTTGTAGCAACAGGATTAGCAAGTCCCTGCGCTGATACTCCAACAATAACTATATCACCATCAAAATCTTGAGGTAAATCAGTTAAACTATAATGTTCTGGAACCAATGACCAGTCAATCCAGATTCGTGATAAACTATCTGTAGTAACAGGACCAAACTTGGGAATACGCATTTTCTCAACGCCATTCTCATTTACCTTGATCTGTACAGTTGAGTCTGCACCAGCAACACGAAGTGTTTCCATTGCCAGGCTTGGATATAGTTTGCCATTATAGGCAACCACCAACGGCATACGACGTACGACTCCATCAACTTCAGGAAGTGTGTTAGTAATACCAACACCTGCAGCTGCCGATTCAACACCGGGTATGTTGGCAATAAGTCCAGGGTATGTTACAAATGTATCTAAGCCGTATGGACCAATTACTACTGATCCCGGTGCTCTCGGCGTGTTACGAGTTTGTGTGCTACCTACACTGGGCAGGATCGTTGGGTATTGGCGTAGTGAGGCTATATAATCCGCATCTCGACCAAGGCGATCACGATCAGGAGTGAGAATATTAAATACAACAAGGCCCGCATTGCGACGGTACAAATCGCTAATAATTTTTCCATATATGTCTCTTGAAAAAGGGAATTGCCCATATTTTTCCAGGGCTTTTTCATCAATGTTTACTACACTTACACCAATTGTTTCTGGTGCTCGACTTGTTACTAAAGTATCAAAATAACGTAGTCTTACGCTTTCTATAAATGTAGGATCTGCAATTCTTATACTTAGAACAAGTGCTAATGTTAATAATGCCGTCCATGGACTGGTTAATATTTTTTTGAACATCAAGTATTTATTATGAGTTCTTCTACAAAGTCCTTTAATATTTCGTGATGTTGGCCGTTATGGTATTTGCCTTTCATCCAGCTATAATTGTCATACCAAAATTGCTCGCTTTCGGGATGGCACCCAATTAACGCTATGTTGCCTTGCTGTATGGCCATGGGCAACCCAGTTGTGGCGTATGTGGCTATAGTACGATAATTGCCTGGCCCGACAAAGGTAGGCCCATCGTAAAAGAACATGTCTTGATAGTGCCCACCGTACCACTCAGTGGCAATATTTTTAGCGTGTGGCCTACGTGTACAAGTACTGGGGTGTGTTATGTACTGCACAACATCCACTTGGTCTAATATATCAAAGTAATGTTGGCCTGCCCAATACGCACCCATACAAATTCCCAGGTACTGGCCACCACTTTTTATAAATTCTTTAACACGGGTTTTATTATATTTGAACAGGGTATCAAAACTATCAGCATCGCCAAAGCCGCCGGGTACCACAATTAGATCAACAGAATCAAAGAAACTGTCCTCTAAGGCATTTTTACTGAATATCTTGTAACGGAAATTATTTCCCAGTGCTTGCATGATACCGTTTGCACTTTGTACTGAGCATTTGGGATCGGCTATGAATAAGGCAATGGTTTTCATAATTGATGATTATTAACTATCCATCCAATTAATAATATCAACCATAGTATACGCAGTATGTTATCTACTACTCTTTCAAACTTGTCTAACCACGTTTTAGATTTTGCTTCTTGTGTCATTCTTACTACCGGTTGACTTTTGAGACTGTTCTGCCTGGGGTATGTCTACATACTTATCCCAAACTGCCTGTCCTGAATTCCACCCAAAGACTGTTATAAAACCTATCGCCAGGTATTCTAATACAAACATGTTACTTCCTTTTACTACTTGATTTCTGCTAAATTTTCTCGAAATATACGCCAGCATTCGGACCAAGTCCAACGCTCACTTGATATTTTAACTTGATCTCTATCTAATGTCAAACATTGTTTAACTGCCAATTCCAAATCCCAATCCATGTAACCATTTACACCTTGTTCTATGATATCTATAGGACCTTGTACAGGAAATGCTGCTACAGGACAACCCTGTGCCATTGCTTCTATAATAACTAATCCAAACGTATCTGCTTGGCTGGGGAAAACAAATACATCTGCTTGATTGTAATAATCTACCAATTCTTGCCCAGATTTATATCCTACAAATTTGGCATCAGGTAGTAGCTCTCTGGCACGACTCATATATGGACCTTCACCTACAACAACCACGGTATATTCGGTTGGGTCAAATTCTACTAAATTTGATAGACCTTTTTCGGCGCTGACACGACCTACATTAAGTAACATTGGTTTTGAACGATTTTCGCACCAAGGAACGCTGGGCTCTATGTCTCTGCGAACACCACGAGTCCATATAACCATATTTGTAAAACCGTGCGAGGCTAAATCCGCTTCTATGGTCTTTGTAGTAACTAATACTCGATGACTGTTCTTATGAAACCAACGCAAGTACCAATAGGTCAACGACTTAGGTACCCCATACATTGTCTTTAAGAACTCGGGGAAATCAGTATGATAAGAAGTATTATAAGGAATATGATTGCGCTCACACCACCACCTTGCAAATAGGCCTACAGGCCCTTCCGTAGCGATGTGTATAAAATCTGGCTGTATCGCTTTAATTTTTTTACTGATACCGTGCGGCCAACAGAGGCGAACTTCAGGATAGCCAGGGCAAGCAAAATTAGGGAACTGCCCGGGATCACAATAAACAACACGATACCCGTCACTGCGAGCACAATCTTCCAAGTTCTTGAAAGTTGTGACCACTCCATTGATTTGGTCTGGAACATTATCTGTTATTACTAATATTGTCTTGGTCATTTGCTCGAGTCCAGGTTACTATCTCCCACCGGCCATCATGATGTTCAACTAAGGCTGTCATTGACTCGACCCAATCTCCGTCATTCATATACGCAACACCATCAATTTCTTTGATTTCAGCGTGATGTATATGTCCACATATAACACCATCAAACCCACGCTTCTTACAATAAGCAGCTAAGTTTCGTTCGAACTGGAACATGAAGTCGGCGGCCTTTTTGACCCTATGTTTAAGAAACTTAGACAGACTCCAATAACCAAAGCCCAGACGATGTCGTAGCCAATTAAAACGACTATTAAGATCAAGCACAAAATCATATAATTTATCACCTAAGAAACTTAGCCACGGTGCTAATCGTGTAATGCCGTCAAACAAATCTCCGTGTGTAACTAAGTATGTCCGACCATCTACGCCTGTGTGTTCTGTTTGATTTACTATTTCCACGCGACCAAATCCCATACCATATGGTATCAGTGGACGAAGGAATTCGTCATGGTTGCCAGCTATATACACTACTCGAGTTCCACGTTTGGCGTGACCTAATATACGTCTGATAGCATTGGTATGGCTCTGTTTCCACCGCCACTTGTTTTGTTGAATCTTCCAAGCGTCAATGATGTCGCCTACTAAGTAAAGAGTCTCACAAGTGTTGTGTTTAAGAAAATTATTGAGTTCGTCGGCCTTACAGTCTCTGGTGCCAAAGTGTATGTCGGATACAAAAATTGAGCGGTAAGTACGTTCCATATACGTATTTACCGCCCAATGGGTAGTTGAAGTATTACAATTTTGTTAAATCTGTACTACTGTCCATTTTGTGTCAAATGGTTTGCCTTCGGCCTTGTGTTTCAAGATTTTAGCGTATTCCTTCTTGCGAAGTTCCAGCTGTTTCTCGGCATCGTGGTCGAAGCAAGCCTGATACACTTTACGCACTAATTTGCTTTGTTTCATAGCTTACTCCTTTCCGGTTACTGTAATATAACTGTAACATAGTATTTATTACGTGTCAACCAGAAAATTGTGACAAAGAAAAAGGACCTTTCGGTCCTTTAGCACTGGTTACGGATTCCAGCGACACCTTATCTTGTGCCCGCACTTTTATTTATCAATTAAAAATTGACTTTTTATTGCGATGCAGTTGTTCTTTCCGTCGGCGTATTTCTGCCATCTCTGCTTCGTACTTGATTCGAGCTTCCTCTGTGCTACGTTCGTATGGTCGTTCGACAATACGATACATTAGATAGGCAACAAAGAATCCAAATAGTCCGCCAGCAATTTGTACCAATAGTTTAATAAACATAAGCCACCTCGTCTAACAACGGATATTTAATTAACATAAAATCTCTGTATTCAACTGGTACATAGAATTCAATGTCATGTCTGTGTACTTCGTAGTAGCCACCAATTTTTTGTACGTATAGACTAATGTCATCTGCTTCATCTAAGCGTACCCATTTACTCATTTTAAATGATATCATATTAATTAATTTCCTTGTCTTACTGTTACAGTTCCACAGGCAGTGGCGCATGATTGTGTTACTGAATAATTCTGTCCACCAGTTTGTGTTAAATTTACACTGGCCGGAGATCCATTATTGATTAATGTTATCGAAGCATTATTAGTGCCACTGGCTCCAGTGTTTGATTGATTCACTACCGCAGAGTTACCATTACCAGTTGCATTAATGTTAATATAACCTGCACTGGTTCCTGTTTGGCTTGTAGTTATTGAGTTACTATTGCCTGATACTGTAGCAAACAACTGATTACGAGCTGTGCCAGTTTGTGTAATCCCTACGGTGTTTAAGTTTCCAACTATGGCCACGCTACTAAATTGTCCAGCATTAAGGCCGGTGTTTTCTTGTACTACAGTCAGCGTGTTACCTGCACCATTAACATAGTCAAATTGATAGTGTCCGCCGGTGTCTAAGCCAGTTGAGTTTCCGTTAGCATCTGTACCTTGATTTAAATTAAGGGTATTATTACCACCTAAAGCCGCAAGATCAATCAAATTGTTGTTTGATTGTTGCCGCACCGTAATGTGATTCCCGCCTCCAGTAATAGGAGCGGCTGTAGTGTACCCTGGCCCATTGGCTGTACTTGTGGCACCATCTATTTTATTTCCGGCGCCTTTTTGTGTAATGTTAATTGTATCGCTATTACCAGTCTGCGTTATGTAGATGCTGTTATCACCTAAGCCGGGCATTCTTGACGCAACGGTGTTGACCATTTGTTGTTGTGTAGCGGTGATAGTCAACGACCCACCAGTATCAGTGGTACTGATCAATGTGGCTACTCCGTTGTTGGCAGTAGTTTGTGTTCCGTCACTGTAATACGTAATGGTCACTGGTTGGCTATATGTTGATGTGATTGATCCACTTGTACTTGTTGTAGTAACTGTTCCGGTGCCTGTGCCAGTTATACTTGGTCCCCAGTAGCTGGCTGACGTGGCCATCATTGATGTAGGTACTATTTGCCACGATCCATTGGTATACCAATAAAACTGTACAGCGGCACCTCCACCGTTTTCATAATACCAAATATCCGCTGGTACTATTTGTCCGGCTGTGAGATAGATACTGCCCGATCTAAATGTAGTACCTTGTTCGCACCAACAGGCTGTTATCACAGTATTGTTGATAGTCAGCTGATTGCCATCATCGCTGGCCACTCCAAATTGATAGGTACCTGTGATAGGTGCTCGCAAGTATCCTTGAAAGTGTATGATAACTCCGTCATATAAACCACTATCTAATACTAATCCGCCGCCCCAGTTGTAGTTGATTGATGTGGTTACACCTGTAGTATCTACAGTTCTGTTGGTAATACTTGGACTTGCTCCGCCACCATAGTAGGTGGTATAGTTCCATCCGGCTACTCCGCTGGCATCTACGTCTTGACTGTGAACACCAAGACCAATTGTGATTAGCAGAAAGAATATAATTAATATGCGTTTCATTAGTTCTGCTTTATGTTTATAATAGTGTTGCCACCTTGATTAATACGATTTTTAATGGCAACGTTTTCGCTTTGTGTTTGTGTAACAGTTGAATTCTGTCCATGTGGCGTCATAATACAACTTGTATTATTACCAGAATCTGTTCGACATAATGTAACATTAATAGGATCAACTGTAGCTACCACACCAGTGCTGGCTTTGTAGTCTGGCAATATACCATTGGTCTTTGGTGCTAATAAGTTACCAAATTCCTGTGCCAACTGTTCATTCAATAATGTTAATATGTTTGCTAAAAAGTCTTGATCTAAGAAGTTACGTTGTAATGCGTTACTCATAAAGGTAGCGTTTTGTGCAGCAAGTACGCTACCAAGGTCAACACCCTGTAGGAAGTTTTGGCTGAGTGCTGACACCGCCATTTGCTTTTCTTCTTCACGTTGGCGTAGAGCGTTTTTGATTTCCTGGGGAGGTGCAAGGATCAAGATGTTGCTGATGCCATCTTCATTTAGGCGTAGTACAGCAGGACGAGTTGGAGGTACGTTACGTGCTGTTACCTTGGTGCCTTGGAATGGTTGGTCCAGGGTGACTGTGCCGGCATCGTTGATGACATCTATCTTTCCAGTCTTGCACAGGCGTTCTATTTCGTCCGGCATCATGTCTTTGCGTGGACATGATGGTAATAAAATTACAGTTGATTCGCCTAATTCGTCGACCGTGGCAGTAAAATCAGTGCCTCTAACAGCCACAGTAGCAGTAGGAGTATTGATAGCGACCTTATTAGGATTGTTGTGGGCGATTGCCCCAGAAGCATATCTAACAGTCCCAGAAGCCATGTTAAGAGCCAGCTTACCAGCGTCTTTATTTTTTGGATCATATACGAACTCATCAATGACCAGCTTAGAATTTTCATTTACCTGTACCTTAGTATCATCAGCAAATACAATACCAACCTTACCCTTTGTTGTGTTGATGCTGTCCTGCATCTCCACCCCGGTCCCCTTGGTCCCAGTTAGAGTCGTCTTCGACCGTTGTATCGAAGGAGGGGTATTGACCTGTTCCGTTATGGTCCCGATCGCGGCGTCGGAGTTCGTGGATATACTCCCTAAGAGTACGCATAGTAGTCCCGTCCATATCAGTCTCCCTTTATAAACCAATGGCATTTCTGTAACTCTTTCATTATTTGATCGGCTGTGGTTCCATTAACCTTTGCAGCCATTTCCACAAAATCTATCCAGCGGTGAGCATAGTCTGTCATGCCCTGACTCCACTGTTGATACATTATTTCCAAAAAACGTCTATCCATATTAGCGTGTTTGGTGTATTGTCCATGAGTTGCTACTACCATTCGATTGAATGTTAGTTACATTATTACCGCCTGTTGCTGTTTGTGTAATGCCGAAGGTATTGCTACCACCAGTTACACCAAGTACCAAGGTATTATCATAACTACCTGACTGTGTCACGGTATAGGTATTACCATTGCCAACTGCTGATCCACTTACGTTTGTACCAGTGGCATTATATCCACCAATGGTAATTGAGTTACCATTAGTACCACCATCTTGGTTTAATGTATAAGTGTTATTACTACCAACACTTGATACGTTTACATTTGTACCTGTTACCACGTTAGTGTTTACACCTTGATTCAAAGTCATACTATTACTTGCTCCGCCAGTCATACTAATAGTATCATTAGTACCGGTGCCTTTGATAGTAGCTACTACACTATTGCTTGCACCACCGCTGGTTGTTGCTGTAAAGTTATTATTTGACCCTAATAGGTTAACATTCAAGTTGGAATTATCACCGCTTTGGTTCACAGTAACATTATTACTCAAGCTCGCTCCTGCTGTGCCTGTATTATTACTATTAATAACGGCTGTGGCATTGTCACCGGTCACGTTGTAGGTAAAGTTATTACCTGATCCCGAACCCGTATTTTGTCCACTATTGGCTATACCAGTTTGTACACCTAACTGTAGAGTATTGCCAGAACCAACTTGACTTACGTTGACTGTGTTATTATTACCTGTAATTACTGCGGGCGTGGTTGGGCCCGAGCCGGTTGTCTGAATGCCCTCGACAACGTTACTCGCACCATTCTGGGTCATGTTAATTGTCGAATTGCTACCTGTTTGATTAATGTAAATGCTGTTATCAGCAGCATAAACACCTGTACACACAAGACCAAGCATTATTGTTATTATTCTTGCCAGTCTATATTTCATTTTCTTTTTTCCTTTGGCCTATGGCCTTGTCCTATGGCTCCTACTACTCCATCGGTATTGCTCCTATTTTAATACTCCTTCTTTTGCTGATACATCTGCCGGAACATCTGCCTTATTTGATTGACTCAACGGAATTACTGCTTCCGTAGTCAATTTAGGTGATGTTTTTGGCACAACTACTTCTTCTTTAATTTGTGCAGATTTAACATAACCGCGTTTACCGTTAGGGGTTGTTATTTCTACAACATCATTAAACTCTGTTGGTGCTACCTGTACTACTGTATCCTTAGGATATATTAAATATGGTCCGTAACTTGGCCCATTTAAATTTGACTTGGTAGAGTAGACTCTGGTAGCATCAGCCAAGGTTGTTTTCTTTAGACCAATTGGTGCAACTGTTGGCTCTTCTTTTTTAACTTCTACCACTGGCTGTGTTTTTGGTTCTTCTTTTTTAACTTCCGCCACTGGTTTTGTTTCGTCTCGGCTGAGATCCCACCATGATTTGTCTGGGGTCATTGGAAACTTATATTCCCATATCCCTTTACGCTCGCCTTCTTTAATTAATTCAACTACACTACTTTCAACAGCGGCCTTAAGTGCAATAGTAGTTGCTTCGTTGACTGTTAGACCAGATTCAAATTGAAATATGGCAGCAACAGAACTTTGACTTCCTGTGTTTGGCGCACCAATTTGTTTAACTAAATCATTTATACTTCCGCCTGGATCTACACTCTTAAAGATAGCAATAGCATCTGCTGTAGAATAAACTGTTTTTGTAACTGCTACTGTGGCTAATATCTTACCTGTGTTTACACTTACAGCACGTAGGCTGATTGTGATTACATCTTTGCTGTATTGTGTTGTGGGACCAATGCCCAAGAAGTTATAACCTGTACCACCAGATTCTAATCCTGAATCATATCCAATGATTCCGCCTTCAATTAAGATACCGGCAAATTGTAAAGGCATTAATTTTTGTGCGTTGTTGCCTTCGTAGGCCTGTCGCATCTGTGTAATGATTAGTCGTTCTTTGGTTAAATTATCTAATCCGCCGCGCTCAACTACGTCAAACCAAGTGCCACGTCCAACATCTTGTAAAGCACGTATCAACAATGCGTCACCACCTTGTGTAACTGCTGTTGAAAAACTTGCCACTCCCGGGGTTGCTTTACGTTGTCCTGTTTTATCAGCAAAACTATACACCGCCACAGTTAATCTACCGTTACGAGGAGGAGGAACAGAATCAAGTTCTTTGACCATTTCCTGTTTCATTAGTTTTGGTTTTTCTTCCAGGAGGCCCACTTTCTGGCTAACAGCACAACCAGACAATAGAGCAACCAAGGCGGATAAAATTAATAAGCGTTTCATTATTGCCCGCCCCCGCCTGGTGTAAATTGGCCCATTGGCACGTTGATAGTAGTCATATTCATACCATCAAACACGTGTAATTGTATTCCCTGGCCTCCGCCGGGCATGATAATCTGTCCCCAAGTTATATTTCCAGCGCCAAAGGCAATGCTACCGGGCTGAACTTGTCCCGGGGTACTGAACATACTTGTAGCTACGTTTTGAGATATTTGTGCGTAGATACGCGACTCTAAGTTAGTTAGAAATTGTTGTAAGGGAGTGTTTTGTGCTGCCGCAGCTGCTGCTACAGCATCGGCTTTGAGTTGTGCCGCAACGGCTTGCTGACGTGTATATTGCTCGTTTTCCAAGCCAAGTTGGAAAGCGCCATATCCAGATCCGTTTAAACTTGGGCTTTTAAATTGAAAGTCGTTTATCGGAGTGGCGTAGGTACTACTTGCCCACCCGGCGATTATGATTAGAATAATCTTGTTGAAACAACGCATCTTCTACCTTTTTTAATTATTATTATTGGTAGCAGAATCGTGTAGATTCCAGCTCCTATTAGTATTTAACAGGATCCGAAAGAAATTTAAGTGTGTGTTTTCTCTTAGAGTTAGGTTTTAGTTAAACCCAGTTTATTATAGACTTTTTGAACTGCAACTGCTTGGCTAACACAATCTTCTAAAGCATTATGTAATCCAGCTTTGCCTTTTTCACGTGGATCTCCGTGTACACCAAATAGTGTACGTGAGTCACGTATCTGCCAGAACTGCCATGGGGTTGGCCAGCCCTGTTGACGATAAATGTTTTCTAAAATAGCAATATCAAATACTGGACCTTGCGCCCAGATATTATTGGCACCTACTAAAAAGCGATTAAGTTCTTGATACATAGTAGATAAACTAACACGATCTTCTGTACCAAAGGCTTCTTCGCGTACATCCTCGGCTTGATTCATCCACCAGTTTAAAGTGTCGTCTTGGATATTACGCCCAATCGCGGTTTGTTCATCTACGTCTATTCGTAGATATAGCCCCGGGCCCGGTTCTTTCCCTAATTCAAAGGGATCAAATTTAACAGCACCCAAAGTTAATATTACACAATCTGGGCGTGTTCCTAACGATTCTAAATCAAGCATTATATCCATGCTTGTATTATAATGGGTTTTTATTTATTTGTCAAGTTTTTGACAACATCAGCAGGATACTGTCGTACCATATTGCCCCACTCGCCGTTCATAATCATCTGATGATTGTGATTTACTATTTCGTTGATTTGGGCAAGTACTTCAGACTGGTTCATTTCACACAATCGTTTTACCTGTTGAAAAGCAGATATAAAACGATGTTCCGCATTTTCAATAGTGTCATAGGTTTCATCGATAATACCATCAAATGTTTTAAAACCTAAACTGCGTAAATTTTGTAGATAATGCTGTCCCGAAAATACTACAAATAGCCTACGTGCTATTAATGGTTTGGCTATTTTTTCGGTAAAAAAACTAAATTCATTATCCGTGTCAGTTTCGGTTACAATGGTATAGGCTGTTTGGTTATAGATACCAATGGGAATAACCTGGCTTATGGTTGTGTCTATGCCTTCGTAGACAATATTCTGTGTAGTATCGGGGTTATTATCAGCACGAACCGTGCCAGATTCGTACAAAAAATCTTGTTTTGCTGCACTATAAGTCTCTATAATTTTGTCTGCGAGTCTATGTTCGCCAACAGAATTAAAAACAAAGGTTCTATGCGGTTTTACCATTCCCAATAAAGCATCAAAGTATTTTGGTTTAACAGACAAAGGATCGAGTTGACTTAATTTGTCGGGCAGTTGTCTGTACAAGTCTCTGGTTCTTTCTAACCAGGCGCCGCTGAAAAATTGATTGTCAAGTTTGGTATTTACAATACCGGGAATAACCCAATGAACATTTGATCTACACCGTGAATAAAAACAAGATTCTTGATGCAGTTCGCTTTCGATTAAAACAACAGCATCACTTTGGGCGGCGATATTGTTTACAGTATTAACAAATTCTTGGTAGTGTATTGTACTAAAAAATTTACCAAATCTACTGTTAGAAATGGCCAATTTAATGTCGGCCGGAGTGGATAGATATTCGTCAAGATTAACAGTTAGTCTATATGGTATGCCCAAACCTTCAAGGAACATACAGCCTTGGCGATATGCCTTCCAGTCAGAATAGACTAACAACATTATTTTTTCTTGAGAATTTTTAGTGATTCTGCTTCTACTACACGACTACGCAAGCCCGAGCTGGAGAATGAGTGATCTCTGCGATTAAAGATACATTCAATGCCACGCATAAATCCTTCACGCTTGCCGGTGTATTCTGATTGCTCATATTCAACACCAAGTACCCGAACATCAATTGGTAGGATTAGTAACAAGTCTACTAAGTCCTGTTCGGTTTGATAAACTACTACTTCGTCTACATAACGGCAAGCCGCTAATTGGATCTGACGTTCAACAATACTTTGTACAGGTTTGTTTTTAGTATCGGGACGATCAATAGTAGGATCGGTTTGTAGGCCGGCAATTAAATAATCGCAATGATTTTTTGCTTCAGCAAGCATGGCAATATGTCCTGCGTGTAGCATGTCGAATGTGGAGAAGGTAATGCCAATACGCTTACCATCGTCTTTGAGTTTACGGATGTGATTGAATATCATTCAGATTCTATTTTAACTTGTAATGGAAATCCATGATTACGAGCAAGTAGTGTAACTTCAATACCTTTTTGCTCGGCCATTTCATACGGTAATGTTGCTACTACAGCTGACCCTTCTTCGTGTACTCGTAGAGTCAGTGTTTCGGCAGATTCTCTGGCATAGTTAAAAATAGATGTAAGACTTTCAATGACAAATTCCTGTGTAGTAACTTCATCATTGATATAGATTACATTAAAATTTGAAGGTTCTTTAAGTCCAGATTTAGGAGCAATGCTTGGACGAATCTCAATTTGAGTTTTAGTGTCTGCCATAGTATTAATATTTATAAAACAAGGGCAGGTGATTCTGCCCTTGTGTGTAGATTATACTACTTCTTGAAAGTAATAGCAATCTTTTTTGGCTGTTTTTCTTCTGGAATTACATGTTCCAAAGCGATTGCCAAAATACCGTTTTGAACTGTAGCCGCACGTACTTCTACATCATCGGCCAAAGTGAAAGTGCGAACAAAGTTACGAGCACTGATACCTTTGTGTAAGTATTCAATCTCTACTTCTTTCTTTTCTTGTTCACCTTTAACAGTTAAAACATTGTCCTTGAGTTCTACGTCAAGTTCTGACTCTTTAAAGCCAGCAACAGCAACTTCTACAACATAGTGAGTATCATCTAATTTACTGATATTGTATGGAGGGTAGTTACCATTGTCGCCACGGCTGTTTACAAAATTGCGATTTAGCTCGTCAAAAATGCGATCAAAGCCAATGGTCTGACGGTGAATTTGATTCACAAAGTTAGGTAAGTCAAGGGTGTGGATTTGTAATTGTGTCATTTGTTTTCTCCTTTTTAAGCAAGTAATGACTTTAAATGTGTAGCCCGACTATCGGCACTACAAATATATTTATACAGGAAAATTCTTAATTTGTCAACAATTAACCAAACTGTGTTTCATCGATTGGTTCCGGAGGAACTCCAGGATCAGTTAAATTTACCAAAGTTTTATACTGTTCCCAGGCCAACCTGACAGTTTTGTTATTTTCTCTTATTTCTTTTTCTTTAAGATATTCAAATAATATTTTATATTTGTCAAATTCTGACAAATTATAAATGTCTATTATTTTCATTTAATAAAGTTTTTTGGGCAACTGTTGGTCACGCAGTTTTTTCTGCCAGCGACGCTTGGCAGCGGCTTTGGCTTGTTTGCGTTTGGTAGTAGGCTTGGTGTAGGTTTCACGTTCACGCAACTCGTTAAGCAAGCCAGATTCTAAGACTTTCTTTTTGAATTTGCGTAGAGCTTTTTCTACATTTCCGTCCATACCAACTACTACAGTATTTCCGATGATTTTATTGAATTTGGGTTTTTCGAAGGCCATAGTGTTATTTAACTAATTTGTCTAACTTTGTAAAATATTTTAAAGGAGACCCAGTAGCACAATCAATAATAGCATCAGCAAGTCCTGCCGCTGTTTTAGCCCAATCTGGACGTCCCATAGTTTCGTTGTAAATGTATATGTTAAAATACTGCTCTGCTTGTTGGCACCATTCTGCCAACTCTTGTACTTCTTCTTGCTTGGGATTTAGCAATAATACAGTATGCTTGGCGTCTTCAACAAAATCCGGGGGTGTAATAAGATTTGTGTAATCAGACACGATAACCGCCTATAGCACGTTGAACTTGTTGTAATTCGTTTTCCGTTAAATCATCGGCTGAATATTCGCCTGTACTTAGTTTATCTGCTAAAAATTGTATGTAAGCATCATTATAGTTGTAAACATCCGTAGTGGCTTTATTAACTTCGATCCATTTAACATCATTCCATTTAAACAATCTGCTGGGTTTGAAATCAGTACGCAAGAACATGTCGCCACGCTCGGGATCATTTGGAAAACTTGACCCAAAGTCACTGCGAATTGGTCTTGTCAACTGTTCTGCTTTGGGTTCTTCAAACTTGGGTCCAGTTTGTACCCATTCTTGACTGCCAGGCATTCTTACTGCTTCAAAGTTGGGACCATTATCTGCAGGAGTTTCAATTATAGGCTCTGGCTCTGGCTCTGGTTCTATTACTGGTTCCTCCACGGCAGGGAAGTCTACTGGATTGTCAGTATTAGTCGGATGTGGAACATTGGCCAATACTTGTGCTCGTAGTTTTTCAATTTCGGCCTGTAGTTCTGCTTCACGTTCTGCGACATACTGTGCTAACAGTTCAGCTTCCTGTCTGGCCTGTGCCAATTCTGCATCTACCGCGGAATGATCTTCTTCATCGGCATCGCCTACTATAGTATACTCTGGTTCTCTATCAACCATGGCTTCTTGTGCTAAACGATTGGCTTCCTCAACGTCCACTTCAGGCTCGGGATCACTGTAGGTAGTGGTCACAGTATAACTTGTAATTGGAGACGATGATGGAACAACTACCATTGGTTGCTGTGCTTCAAGTTGTTTCCACGCTTCTTCCTCTTCTTCAGTTACTGTGTCCGGCACGGTCTTAGTCTGGCTGGGTTCTGGTTCTATTTCTTCAATTTGTTCGTCAATGGTTTTACCAGATTCATCCGGCACATAGCCAGTGGAACTGCCACTCTTTTGACGATACCATCCCAGCTGGCTAATACCAGCGATAATAAGAATAATAGCCAAAGGATCGAATACTATGACAATTAGGATAATGACCCAACGTACAGCACGTTCCAGCATGTCTTGGTCTGGCGCACCCGAACTAAACAGAGCCGCAACATATTTGATAGGGCCAACTTCGGCTTCTACTTTACGATATTGACTGGCAACAGGAGCACGTTGTTCCTGTAAGGTAGCAATTTCTTTTTGTGCTCGACTAATATCGTTTTGTAATTGTGTGCGTTCACGTGCTTGACTTCGGCGTAGGTTAGCGGCCTTGTCTGCACCTTGCTCATCGGTTGAGCGACCCATTATTTGGTCTACAGCCGCATCCATTTGTTGTAATGCTCGACGTGCAGCGGCAATATTATCACGTTGAGTTTGAATCTTTTCATCAAATAGTTGTACTTGTGCTTGAATATCACCCGACGGAACGCTTTGGTCCAAGTGTGCTTTTGATAGGAATCCAAATACACCAACTGATGTCAGTAGCATTAAGAATACCAAAGCCGGTACCAAGTAGAATTTCAACAAGCGATCACGTTTCCAATTTTGGTGTAACCAAATGGCTACCATGACCTTGCCGGATTCCAGGGCACCGCCCATGATAATTGCTGGCACAGTAGCACCGGCAAAGATAGCGGTAAGACCCAGAATTGAATACCAGGCTGAAACAGAACTGATTAGTAAAGCAATAACAAGAGTGGCGATTCCAAGTATCATAGTTTAATATTTATTGAGAGTTATAGCGTAATAATACTATGATTTTTGGTTAATGTCAATGATTTTGGTTAGGTGTACTGTACAGCACAGTAGGTATTACCAGCAGTACCGTCTACCGAAGTGTAAACCAATTTGACCAAGGTCTGTGCAGTTGCCGCTGGTGCATTACCAACACCACCAATATTGATTTTGCCAGCCAGGTTGATGTTGTTGCTGGCACTTACGCCAGTTACTATGTTGTGCTGTGCGGCAAAATTGATCAGGACGGTAACACTGGCCCCTGCCGTCAAGGTACCATATTGCATAGTAACTGTACCAGCAGGTTGATAAACATGTATGATCTTGTCGGTGATGAAGTTTATGGTAACAGTAGGAGTTCCACCTGCTATGCTTCTGATACCACCTGAACCAGTGATCACAGTATTGGCAGTCAAGGTATTGATTATGGTGGCATTGCCGGCCTGTAAGTTACCGGTATATGTGGGCAAGTAGGCCGCAACGTTGGCGTTGGTATACACTTGAGTTTGTAGTGTGGCAATGGCCGCATTGGCCGCTGTTACGTTGCTGTTGATTGCGTTGATCTGTGTTTGTTGTGTGCCTGCGTTGGCAGTCCATGCAGTAGAGACAGCATCCACATACCCCTTCATTGCAGTATTGGCTGTAACTATTGCGGCATTGGCACCAGCCACATTTGCCGCCATGGCCGAATTCAATGCGTTGACATAACTTACTACTGCTGAGTTGGCAGTGACTATTGCCGCATTGGCGCCCAAAATACTATTGTATAGGCCTGCGGTATTGGCATTGCTGAACGTCTCAAATGCACCTACATTGGCTGATAATGTTTGTACTGTAGATGCTGTAGCAAATGTAGCATTGGCATAAGTCTCAAATGCACCTACATTGGCCGTGATAGTTTGCAATGAGTTGTTGATGTTGGTAAACTGTCCGGTTGCGGCCGAGATGGTTCCGGTGCCAGCCGAAACGTTGCCAGCTGTGACATTGCCAGTGACACCCAAACTGGTCAATGTGCCCACGCTGGTGATGGCTGATTGTATGGCATTGGTCACTGTTGCGGCTGTGCCTGCTGAAGTGGCAGCACCCACCAATGTGGCTGTGATGGTGTTGGCATTGAAATTGCCCGACGCATCGCGACTCACAATGGTACTGGCTGTATTGGCGCTGGTAGCATCTACACTTATAGTGATAGCACCGGTGGGTTGGTTTACTGATAGGTGTGTGCTGGCTGTCAGGCTGGTAAACAGGCCTGTGGGTGGAACATAGCTCCATACTGAACCGTTGTAGATAACAAAACCACCTTGAACATAGGTTTGATTGCCGCCGCCCAGATTCTGTGTACCTGTAACTCCGATTGAGTATTCGTAGCCGGTAGTACCTGAACCATTGGCCAGACTTGGTGTGTTGGTACTGGCGTCCCAGGAGCCTTGATAAACAACACCACCCAAGAGACTGGGTGGAATCTGTGCGGCCGTCAGGTATCCGTTTGAGTCCAGGGTGGCAACACCCAGGCCAGACCCTTTTTGTGTTAAGGGAATACCAGCTGTGGTCTGTACAGAATTGTCAGTGGTAAAGGTAAAACTGTTGCCAAAGAATCCCCGATAGTCGATGCTACCTGAATTCACTGTGTTGGTTGTGCCGGGCTGTGTGGTCCAGAAGTGTATGTCCGAACCCTTGGCTGAGTTGGTGTAGTTTTCGGTGGCACGGAAGTCAATACGACTGCCACCCTGTGTGCCAAAACTGGTGTCAAAGGTGTTGGTGCCGTAGCCGGCGCCGGCCACACGCAACAAGACATCGCCGGACTGTGTGGCACTGGGGTTTTGTATAGTACCACGAGCATGACGGCCTTCGTATGTAGAAAATACGCCGGTGCCAAATGTGTCATTGAGATGTATGCCGTTGTAGCCCGGAACTGCCACTGTGTGGAACAAGGTGTTGTTGTATTCAGTTGGAACTATATTACTTAAACTACCATTGATTAATAGTGCGGCTTCGGTGTTCAAGTTCTGTGTACGGATTTGTACAGTACGACCAATCACCAAGTTGCCAGTGTCGCCGGTGTTGCCAATTTGTATGTCTGTGCTGGGTGTTATGGATGTTAGAGTGGTGTTCAGGATAACCAAATTGCCCACGGCCAAGTTTTGTACACCGTTGATATATAAGGTTCCGTTGTTAACGCCCAACTGCACTTCGGCGTTGGTTACCGAATCGGCCAGCCACAGGCCACCTTGTCCAGCATAGACATTTTTCCAACGAAGAGTAGCAGTACCTAAATTGTAGGCCTGATCTGAAATGGGAACCACGTTGGCGGCATTGCTGATACCAGTGGATGCAACAGTCATACTGGGCACCGAACTGGCACTACCCACAGGCGTGGTATAAAATTGTATGCTGGTACCCAGCGTGGTAGCTGTTTGATCTTCCAGGGCCACAAAGTCCATGCGGGCAGTAGAGATTGAGGGCCAACCGGTGTTGCTGTAGGGTGTGGCACCGTAACGAGCAATAATATTGCCGCTTAGTACTTGTGTGGGTGCGTCAGCTGTGCCATTGTAACGACGACCAATGAATGCGGCATAGCTGTTGACCGAGTCATTGTAGATACGAGCCGGCAGGCTGTCCTGTCCGGTCAGGTGCAACAACACACCGGTATTTTGCGGAGCAACTATCGCTCCATCGGCCGATCCAATAATGTCAATGGCGCTGTCATAACTGATGTTGGGCACATAAAAGTTTAGTGTACCATTTTGTAAGGTTTCAATAATGGTACGACCTGAAGTGGTCAATGCGTTGAATGCACCAAGAATGTTTACGTTACCTGTGCCGTTGGTATCAAGATTTAGATCTTCATTGGTGTTGGATGTGCTGATTGTGGCACCAGTAATCACAAGGTCACCAATGTTGGCATTGGTCACTGCTACCGCGGCAGCTTGTCCGCCTGGTGTAACTCCGTCGCTGATACGGAATCCTTTGACGGAATCGTACCAGATACGACCTTTTTCGCCCACGTAGGCATTGGTGTTTCCGGCTTTGCTTAAACTGGTGAATAGTTTTTGAATTGCCATCTAAGACTTACCCTTCAAAAGGTTCGTCTTCGTCAGCTATAGCGATAATGGCTGGAGCAATTCCTGCGTTTTGACGCATGATTGATAGTTCGTCTGGCTCGCACTCGCATGGTTCGCAACCGCACTCTTTGCAACTTTCATCTTCGCCAGCCAGCTTTTTCATCAGTTCAAGTTTTTGTTGCAGTGGTGGAACCATTAGATTTGATTCAGTATGGTCATGGTTGTCAATTTCAACAGCATGTAATTGTGCCGATTGATCTTGATGTGGAACTTGTTGAGCAACAAGTTTAGAACTGCCTGTTTCTTGGCTGTCGATTACATCTGCCAATTTGCGTAGAATTTCACTTGCGTTCATAATATGTCCTGTTTATATATTTACTTCCAAGGGCGGCCTTTTACAAGACCCCCTACATGATTTTGTTTGGTCACAGCATTACCGGTATATGTTGTGGGCAATTCTGTGGTGTCTGCTGTATATCTATCATCTGCCACTGGTGTACTACCAGCACGGGCAGCAGATGCGGCTCTATTAGTAGCGGCCAAGGCCAATTTGGCGGCTTGACGTGCTTGTTTGGTACTTAGATGACTGATTCCGTTAGCTGACATAATGTAGTATTTATACACAAAAGGAAAAGCCCGCACTGGGCGGGCTTGATATTGTAGGTAAATTTTAATTAGTGTATAGTCTGGGCTTGATAGTTTTCCCCGGCTATTTTAATCATAGCAGCATGAGTAACCAATCGTTCAAATTCTTCAAGTTCTGCTGTAGTAGCCGCATAGTCAGGTAAATTGCCTTCAACTACCGCCCATAGACGTTCTGTATCTTCTTCAGTTAGCCAAGTTTCAAAAGCCATTATTTTAGTCCCATAATATGTCGAATAACTTCGTTTGCTTCGGGAAAACCGCGAGCTTCTTTTGCGGCTACAGTAGCTTCAATCATATCAGCCTGTATTTCGTGTAGACCATTGACAAAAGTACCAATTTGGTCCCGAGTAAGTGTATAACGCAATACGTTAATTCTGTTATTTTTTTCCATTTTGTTCCTTGAAATAAACTGTAAAAGCACGGGCATCTGATTTATGTGTATCACGTTGTTGGGCGTGTGGGCCGCGATAACGAATACGCACTTGATAGCCCAATTGTTTTAGGCCTGCTCTAACTCCGTCAACATACTCAATGGGTATCATACGCAGATTGGGGTTGACACTGACAGCATTGTATAACTCGGAATATCCACCGATAAATGCTTCTACTTTCAGGGCATCTGATACGTTGGTATTTTTAGGATGATAAGTGTACATTATACTATCTTTGCTGGTTCTGTAATTCTATCGCTGTAAATTCGATTTCCACGTTCGCGTATTAAATCCGCCGAACCCTGTGGATCGTTGTCAAACATTTCGCGAACATCTTCTTCGGTAATACCCGATTCAACCTGCATGGTATAAATTTCATAATGACGCTGTGGATTGGCACGAGCACGAAGAATCAAATGTTGAACTATGCTACCAAGTCTTGCCGGTGGGTCAACTTCTTGTAAAACTGCCCACACGGTTTCTTTTTCGTAGTTAGACATGTCAATAACTGCTTCAACACCATTGCAGTCCCAACTGAGCAAAAATACATTACTCATTAATCCCAGTCCTTTTTACCACCGTGCTGTTCGTTGTAGTCGTAACCAGCAAGGTAAGCATCGATTTGATCTTTAGTCATCAAATCACGACCAACTTCTCGACTACTATAACTGTCGCCTAAGTAGAAGTGTGGATCACGTGGACGACTATACCACGAGTCAGCAGATCCACGATCAAACGGACCACCGTGACGGCTATCGTATTTGACGCCGTTAAACTCAATAAAGCAAAATTTATCTTCTACCAACATAATTACTCCTTATCTTGACAAATTCATTACACGACCTTGGAACTCGCTAAAATCGACACGCCAAGGCACAAACATTTCGATACCAACACGACCCTTGTCTTCACTGTCTGACCAGGAGTCTTTGGTAACTACAATTTTGTAGGCTTGATACCCCAATTCAGTATTGTGGGCATCAACTACACGACCTTCGATAAAACAGTCTTCACGACCTAACATTGGCTTGAAGTCGTATGCACGAATTGTATCACCTTCAACTATTGTTAATCCAACCATTTTTTGCTCCTTATTAATCACTATACATACATTATATAGGAGAGCGAATTTTGGGTCAACCGAAATTTTAGGCGTAAAAAACCCCCTAATTTTGGGGGTTTTTGGTGTTGTATTTTCGCAACAGATTAGTGTAGCGTACCGTCGTCTAATTGATGCGGGTCCATAATCCCAAACATCTTTAAAATACGCTGTACTTTTTTAGGAGTTTTAAACGGCATTGAATCTGGTAAAAATACTGATTTTAACTCGCCGTCTGGGCCAAGTACAAAACCATAGTCCTCGTCGCTGATTTCTGTATCATACACATCTTCTACTACTTGTTCTTGAGTTGCTGCTGGTTTTGTCATTTGAATGCTCCAGTTGTTTAATATACTTATTCGCTTGTTTTTTTAATTGTAGTAATACTTTAAGATCTCGTTTAAAATGTTTCTTATAGTTTCGATATGTTGCTGTACGTTCCATTGGTCGATTGTACACTACCATTTCGCTTGCTACATTAAAACCATGTGCTAAAATTTCATCTTCACATCCGAGATAATCTTGCATTGTTTCCGAATATCGTAATGTAGTTTTTGAACGATAGCCACGACCATGTCGGTATCCTCTACGTCTACAATAATACTGGTGAAGGTACTCGTGTGTCAAGACATCTGCTATATGAAAACCCATATTATGCCAGTCAGTTTTATCAATATAACTAACTCGTTCTTTTTTAGGATAAGTTAAAGTGATATAGATACAGGGATCGTTATTTTCGTCGTCGGCAGGACGATACTCACCCTTGATCCAAAAGTTACCTGGTTCCACACGACTGTCTCGCTCGGTGTTAAAGACCAAGTTAGGATCACGAAACTGCATACGGATTAAATGTGTTAAACCCTCGGGCGTATACCGTTTACCACTGTGTCTAACAGCAATACTCCGTAAACGCTCAAGGGCTGGAAAAAACATTTAGATCTTTGATGGGTCTGAGTAAAATTTATGTCCGCCTACCCGAGCAACAAACTTCTTGCTTTGTGCCCAGCTGGGACGTATACCCGCGGCATGAAAGTATAGTGCGTCAGCAAACTTCATGCGGTATTCTGCATAGCCTTCGTTTAACACTTCATGTGCTATGCGTTGACTTTCTTGCCAACGTTCATCTTCTTTACCGGGTTTACGCATAAAAGCGCAGACCCAACTAAATTGACAAACAGGGATAGATTGCATAACTATTTCTTTTTTTACTACAGGTTCTGGACGGCCAAAAAAACCAGCAGCTACCATTTCTGTTTTCTGTAGTTCACGTTGACGAACAAATACTGTGCGTTGGTTGACAACTCCGCAAATTGACTTGTCAAAACGTCCGTCTTTAACACGATTGATTGTGACGATTGCGACAGCGGCTTTGCCTTCTTCGCTTTCACTGCCGGCTTCATAGAATATGTTCCGTGCCAGGCAATCTTCGTCTTTGCTGGATACTGAAAAATCGATCCAAGGTGTTGTAATAATTTGAACTAAGGAATCTAACTTATCCCTTGTTCCTGTTGCTAATCGCTCATACATTGATTGCGATTCTACTGCGTCAACTTTTGTAATAAAGTTTTGTTGTACTTCTTCTGCATGACCGGGTGCCATTACGGTCAGGGCTAATATTGCTACGATAGATAAAAATATCGTTCTCATACTGTCCTCCTTTGGTTGTCGCACTTTTTTAAGGTGCTAAGTTTATATAACCATGTAGATTTTGAGATATAGACTGCTATAACTGTTTATATGATACTATTATACATATTTTATCCAGAAAAATCAAGATTAAATAGGGTTATATTTGCTCTAAACTGTTTTTAAAGATTGATAATAGTTAGCCACGTGTGGAGTGGTTTTACCATTTTTTTGGCTGTTGGCAAGATTTCTGCCCTCGGCTAAACAGGCGCGAATGGCGTCACCGGCTTGATCATCTGTTACAATATTTTCTAATATAATGTTGTAACCTAATTGAGATCCGTCGACACCAAAGTCATGTAACCTGCGACCAAATGACATAAAGTCCGAAGATCCAACTCCGTCGGTTGTTGTGCCACTGTAAAGACTGATACTGGCTCTTGATAGATTTGAATTTTCTGTGGCTACCTGACTTAATGATTTTGTTAATGATTGGTTGGCATTGGTGGTTGCGGTTGCAAATGGTGATGTACCTGCAATGGCCAAATTAAAGTTTTGTACAGAATTAAAAAATGCTATGTTGGCAGCAAGTGTTGCTGGGTCTGATCCTGGGTCTGTGGCTGCTGCAATCGCCGATGATAATGTTGCGGCATTGGCAATTAAATAAGCACCCAGCGTATTACCCTGGATCGTGTTGATACTGTTAACTACTGTGGTAAAATTGTCATTGTGCCCAAGTCCTGCTACAGTACCAATGAGATCTTGTATGAGAGGATTGCCAAACGGGCCTACTCCGGTTCCAATTGTTGATCCTATTGTTGAAGCCACCGTAGCTGGAATTACCGAAGTCAGTGTACCAAGATGTGTCAACGAAGGATTTTCAACGTTGGCTAAAAAATTGCCTAACTTATAGTTGTCACCCTGGACTCCTAAATTTAATAATTTGTTGGCCAACTGTTTAAGTCCGTCTGACCCAACAGCCGATAGCCCTAAAGTTTCAACAACATCTTGTGGTATAAATGTTTCTATTAATAATAGTTCAGCAGCATTGTTTACAGTCTTAACTGGTGTTGAGTGTGATAAAGCGACGGCGTTGATTAAATTACTTCCGCTGACATTTGTTAATATTGCGGTTAATACCGAAGAAGGGATATTCTTTACCATCGTTGGATCGTATCCAGATGACACAATGGTACGATTAATTCCCAAGGTATCCCCAAACCCGGCAGCTTGTAGTCCCATTACAAGGCTCTGCGGAGTACCTACGGTAGTTAGATCTGTAAAGTCGTAAAGTATGCCAAAGTTTTTTAGATATGGACCAACAGCAATTAAATTGTTTGGAACTCCGCTGGTAATAACCTGATTGTAATTTGTTACACCAATGCCTAAGTTACCAAATGTTTCATTTTTGTATTCAGCCAATGCTGACGCTACTTCGGCGTTTGTAGCAACAAAGCTGGCAACACTATTAAACAACAAAATAAAATCTTTAAGACCCAGCACCGATGTCTCTGGGAGGATTCCTTGGGCATGTGTAGTAACCGTGGACACCACTGACGCAGAGTTATTAATAAAATATGGTAAACTATTAATAGTGTCGGTCAAGCCAACGACGTTTCCAATGTTTGGTGCTACACGAAGATTAGCAATAGTTGTAACTATAGAACTATTAACAACTTGGCTCATAGCCGAAGTCATATTTGAATTGATTGCAAGTCCGGTTCCTTGGCTAAGTCCGGCTATTGCTATTAGTGTTGTTGGAGTAAGTGCCATTTGAAATTTTGCCTTATTGTGTATTTAAGGCAAAAATAAACTACTACTATTATTTTTATCCGATATTAACGTCGGGACTGCCTTGATTAACCACATGGTTGCAGGTCAAAGGATCGCCCTTACGTGCAGCAAATTTGCCTTCAATTCTAACCGTGCTACTGCCTTGACTGATAGTGGCCGCTTGATGTGGTGGATGTGGATTTGAATGTCGTCTTGGATAAGGGGCATGACTACGATCCACTGTGCCAACTAATGCTGCCAATTGTCCGTTTATTTTAACCGTTGTTGCTCCAGCACTTTCGAGGTGTCCGTCGCTATTGTCTACATCATTGATTCTGGCAGCTTCTGGCATTATGTTATGATCCCACTGGGTGCAGTTTGGATTCCTGTAGTTACTTGTATATAGTGATCTTGCATTGGCTTAATAGTCGGCGCTGTGATCATTATATGTTGTTTACTTAGTTCAACTTCGCCATCTGGATCGATACTAAACATACTCTGCATAAGTCCAATACCTTTTTGTCCAGGAACTACTGTACATGGTTTACTCAGTGTATAAGTAGTGTCTGTTTGGCTTACAATTTTAGCAACGAGCTCGTCCCCGTTGTTTAACTTGAATGATGCAATGTCTCCGTCGGAGATTTTTGATTTTGAAATTAACATATTAACCTTTTAGTTGTTCGAAAAATTCTTCTGACTGTCGTTTGAGACCTTGAAAGCCACCTTCGACTAATAGTTTACCATCTTTATAGATCTGCGGCACAGTTCTATGTCCTTCACCTACAACAAATTCACGTGCTTCTGAGCTTTCGTCAATTTTTACTTCTTCAAATTCAACGCCTTTTAATTGTAGTAGGCTTTTTGCTTGAACGCAAAAAGGGCAGTTGTTTTTTGAATATACTGTAATCATAAACTAAATCCTTTAAATGTATCTTGGTCAACGTCTTGTTTTGTACCACCAATTACATAAGTGGTAATTTCTGTTTCTTGTGGTGCTACTTGTACATCTGCCCCGGCGATCCATTTTTGTGTCCATGGTAACGGATTGCTTGCACCGGGTTTCATACCGCAGTCTAATCCTACTGCTGTCATACGTTTACAGGTTAGCCAATCAATATATTGACTTAACAATACTTCGTTAAGACCAATCATTGATCCATCTTTGAACAAATACTTGGCCCAGGCTTTTTCTTGTGCCGCAGCTGCCAGGAACATCTGTTCACACTCAACCTTGGTTTCGGCCTTGATTGTAACATAGTCTGGATCGTCTTGCGGAAGTAATTTGAGCAGGGTCTGTGTAGATCCTAAGTGTACGTTTTCGTCACGTGCAATTAGTTTAATAATTTTAGCATTACCTTCCATCTTTTTCAACTCTGCAAATGCCCATGAGCAAGCAAAGCTAACATAAAAACGAATGCCTTCTAATGCGTTTACACTATTCAAGCATAACCACAACTTACGTTTAAGTTGATAAGGATCAACTACAATTTCTTTGCCGTTGACTGAGTGGGTACCATACCCCAACATACGGAACCAACCTGCGCCCTCAATCAATGAATCGTAATACTTGCTGATATCTCCGGCACAGGCAACGATTTCATCTAAGTCCATTAGTTCGTCAAATACTTCGCTGGGGTTACTGTATACGTTACGGATAATATGTGTATAACTACGAGAATGAATCGTTTCGTTAAAGGCCCAAGTCTCAATCCATGTTTCTAATTCGGGAATCGTAGCAAGAGGCAAGAAAGCCAAGTTAGGACTACGACCTTGCACAGAGTCTAATAGGATTTGACGCTTTAAGTTACTGGTAAAGATATGCTTTTCAAAGTCAGTTAATTCTTTAAAATCTTTAGCATCACGAAGTACATCTACTTCCTCTGGACGCCAAAAGAATCCCAACTGTTTGTCTGTCAACTTGTCAAATTGACGATACTTTAGTACGTCATAACGTTGAATAGCGGGGGTTCCGTTTGTGTCTAAAAATGCTAAAGACTGGGTGTGATCGGTTTTACGAATATTGAATACGCTCATTTTACTTTCCTTAAATTACGCAACTATCACAATCAGCATCATCTACTGTTGTTTGTTCTGGTTCAGTTTGTTGAGCAGACAATTTTTCTATATCGATTTCACCTTGACCATCGTTGGTGTTAAAATAGTACAACTGTTTACCACCATACTTATAAAACTGTATAACATCTTTGAGCATATCGCTCATTGGAATTTTTTCATCCGCATAAAAACGTGGATTGTAAGAAGTATTAACACTGATGCCTTGATCAATGTATTTTTGTAGGACGGCACAGAGTTTTAGGTAACCCTCTGGTGATTTTTGATCCCACAATAGTTCGTATTTGTTTTTAAGGCGGCGATATTCAGGAACTACTTGTTTAAGAACACCATGCTTACTTTGTTTAATACTAACATAATTACGTGGGGGCTCAATGCCGTTTGTTGCGTTAGCAATCTGCGCTGAAGTTTCTGCTGGCATCAGAGCCATTAGGGTAGCATTACGCTGACCAGTGGCTTTGGTTTGTTCACGTAACTCTGCCCAAGGCATACGCTCTTGATGAGGAACTAATTCATCAATCTCTGCCTTACGTGTATCAATTGGTAAGATACCACGTGCTGATTTAAGATCTTGCCAACGACCACAGGCGCCTTGTTCAACAGCGAGATCTGCTGAAGCTTTGAGCAAGTAATAACTCCAGGCTTCAGCAAACTCGTCGACTAATGCTAATGCTTGTGGATCTGAATAACTAACATCATTCTTTGCCAAGAAATACGCAAAGTTAATGATGCCTACTCCCAATGGACGAAATTCTTTAGTGGCTAACTCAGCGGCCTTAATTGGATAACCTTGATAGCTTAATAAAGCATCTAATCCACGTACTGCCAGTTCACAGGGTCTCTGGAAGTCATGTGGGCTTTTTACATTGCCCCAATTGATCGCACTTAAAGTACATAGTGCGATCCTACCATCTTCGTCGTTGACATCATTGAGTGGAACTGTTGGTAAATCAATTTCACAACAAAGGTTTGACATCTTTACGGGTGCTACACTTTCATCAAATGGACTGTGCGTATTGGCATGGTCCACGTTTTGCAAATAGATACGTCCTGTATCTTTGCGTTCTTGCATAAAGCGACTAAACAATTCTGCGGCTTTGAAGGTCTTTTTACGCAACTTGGTATTGCGTTCGGCACGTTCATATAACTCTTTGAACTTGTCTTGATCTGCAAAGAAAGCATCAAACATTTCAGGCACATCGTGAGGACTAAAACAGGTAATATCGCCACCTGTGATTAATCTTTCATACATTAACTTATTGAATTGTACTCCATAATCCATGTGACGTACACGATTATCCTCGGTACCTTTGTTGTTCTTCAACACAATAAGGTCTTCAATTTCTAAATGCCAGATAGGATAATAAAGTGTTGCGGCACCATTACGTACACCACCTTGACTACATGAACGTGTGGCACTTTGGAATAGCTTGTAGAACGGGATTACACCTGTGTGGTAAGCATCGCCTGAACGGATCGGTGATCCCAATGCACGGATGCGGCCTGCACCGATACCGATGCCGGCTTTTTGTGATACGTACTTGACAATAGAAGAAGCAGTAGCGTTAATACTGTCAAGACTGTCATCTGTTTCAATGAGAACGCAGGAACTGAATTGTTTCTGAGGAGTGCGTACACCAGCCATGACAGGGGTAGGAAGGCTAATGTCTCCAAGACTAATTGCATCATAATAATCTGATATCCATTTTAATCTTGTGTCTTTTGGATATGATTGAAATAGTGTTGCCGCAATAAGCATATAGGCTATTTGCGGTGTTTCATAGATTTCTCCGCTAACACGGTTTTGTACAAGATACTTACCGCGCCATTGTTCCATGGCAACATAGGTAAAGTTCTCATCTCGGCTGTGATCAATCTTATGATCTAATTGATCCCACTCGTCTTCGGAGTAGGCTTCCAACAATCCACGGTCATAAAATCCATTGGCTACATTACGTTTAACTAACTGTAGCAAAGGCCATGGTTGATAATCATGATAAACTTGTTTACGCAGATGGTAGTTAATTAAACGACCTGCTACGTATTGATAATTTGGTGTTTCTTCTGAAATTAAATCTGCAGCACTTTTGATCAATGTTTCTTGAATGTCGGCCGTTTTGATTCCGTTGTAAAACTGTATGTGACTTTTTATTTCCACTTCGCTGGCACTGACACCAGTAATACCCTGTGTGGCCCAAAAAACTACCTTGTGTAGTTTTTCTAAATCGAGGACTTCTTTATGTCCTTCTCTCTTTGTAACTTGAATTTGCGTCATCGATCCCTCTAATATTCTTGTAATTTTAAATCTTTGCTACTGTAACTATGTTTTAACTGTAAGTTTTTATTTATTGATAGAGTATTTACGACCGAGCCATCAATGAAATTAAGCATATATTTTCCCTGTGACAGAACGGCTAAATTATAGGTGTACCGAGTTTCGGGATCATAATATACTCGTATTTCGGCATCCAACTCTTTTCCATGTTCAGTAAAGTATATAGTATACAGCATACCGCAGGCTTTTGCAAGATCACAATAATAATTTTCGGCAATTAACTCCCAAGGAGAGGGCCAGGTGTTGGTGTCTAATGGATCCAAATAGTAAGGTGAGTGAGGACAGCTTTGCCAAAAATTGGCAACTTCGTTGAGTGCTTGTTCTAAACTGAGTTGGTCGAGCGATTTTCGAAAGTCACGCCAACGAGATATCCTCTCGTCTGGTTCAAGTTTCCACATGTGTTTTTATATTATACGTTTGTAATTGAATATACTACTGTTGTCTGGGACGTTGTTGTGTAATTTAAATTGGCTTGTGTTGTGTTAGCGTTCGCGGTAAAGAATATATCAGTTCCTGCTGTCTGGTTATAGTCTTCTTCAAATGCCAACGATGATCCGGTGGCAAAGCGACTTAATTTAATAGTTCCAGTTCTTTGTGTTGTACCTTGATATAAGGTATAGTTAACCGTGGCATTGTTAGCTGTGATTGTAGAAAATATACCTGCGGTGTTGGCTGCTAAAACTACGTTTGATTTGATACCACCTGCGGCTGTTACTTCTGCGTAAATTGTAGCCACATTGGCCTGAAGATTGGCAAAATCACTGGTAAACTGATCAGTGAAATTAATAATAGAATATTCAGTTAAAATTTCAGTCACACCTTCAGTAGGTGCACCTTCTGCCAAAGTACCATTACCAATGTAAAGTTGGCGTGTATCAACACTCCAGGCCAACTCGGCGCTGGCCAACTGCGGCAGGTCCTGATTAAGCCCGCGTCTTTGCTGAATTCTTGAAATTTGTACTATTGCCATACTTAACTGATCCCAACGTGTATACTGTATTTAGTTTGTGAGATAGTATAGCTCAACTCTCTTGTTCCACTCGTTGTTATAGTGGTCAAATTCTGCGCCTTCAAGTATAAACTCTTGATAAACAGGGGTGTCAAAAACGCCAGGACTGAGCTCTTTCGGCTGCTGACACATAAGAATTACCCCTCTTTTGATGTCAGTTCCGTGCATATTATTATGCGCCTGTGCATAGGCCGCCAATTGTATAAAGTAATCGTCAATATATTCACGTTTTTTTAATTTATTAGTTTGCTTATAATCCATGATACTGGGTTTACCTGAATGCACTCCCACAGAGTCTGTAGTACCGGCATATAACCCACTATAATAAACAGGAACTTCGACTCCCCAGACTTCATTGATATTGGCGAATCCTTCTAAGATAACCTGTGCGGCCATAAACCACGACGGCTGTGCAAATGGGTTAGTAGGAAGTTCTTTCATGTCGCCAGTTTTAACATAGTGTTCTAAGTAACTGTGCATACGTGTTCCGCGATTAGCGGCTTCTGTAGTAATTTGTTGAGCACGTTCGGCTCCTACAGATTTTTTCCATCGCTCAAGTGCTTCGCGTTTTTCTTGTGGTTTTGTTCGATCTAAGATTGTTGTAACGCTGGGCACCGCTGATCCATCGGGTAAACAATAATGTCTTTTTCCATTAATGGTAGTACGGTCAATAGGTTTGTAATTGTAACGATCAATGAGCATGGTTTATTATATTCGTAATTTTATCTGCGGCGAGCTGGTTCCAATTTTGATTCATTATTAAATTATAATTATGCTCGGCAATGGGTTTTATTTTAGCATAAGTTTCCTGTTGATCGCAACCACATAAGTACCGAACTTGTTCGAACGCTTGAGCCCATCGTTCCTCTGCCGGCGGCGTGTTGTCGTAACTTTCATCAATTATATCACCAAAAGTTTTAAACCCTAAAGATTGTAAATTGCTCAAGAATCCACGACCGCTGAATGCCACAAATAGTCTACGTGCCATTAGAGCTTTGGCTGTTTTTTCTGTATAGAAACTGTGTTCGTTTCTAAAGTCTGTTTCGGCCACTATGCTGTAGGCCGTATCATTATAAACTTGTACAGGAATAATTTGACTTAATCTCGTAGTCTGACCTTGATACTGAACATAATTTGCTGTTTCCTTTATTGGATCAGCAACTTTGGTTCCTGGCTCCCAGATAAAATAATCTTTAGCATAAAACTCGTCAGTGTAATCATACCGACCGGTCTCGGGTTGTACTCTACGATCAACATTGTAGGTCATTATGATTTGATCGGTTAAATTATGTTTGTTTACATTTTCATAAACAAATGTTCTGTTGGGTTTCTTTAATCCTAATAAGGCATCAAAATATTTTGATTTTGTTTTATACGGATCTACAGTAGACAAAACATCAGGCAAGGCTTTATAGAGAGCAGTTGATGTTTCAAACCAATCCCCCCAAAAAATTACACGATCTTTTACTGGATGTTGCTCGTTAATAAATGCAGGAGTTAGCCAATAAACATTTTTTCCTGTGCATTGATTCCACTTATCAAAATAATGCAGTGACATTTCTCTGTCAAAACAAAATACCGCTTCGCTATTTTGACTTAGTTGATTAACAAAACTTTCAAACGAGTTAACAGGACTGTGGTAATCTTGTCCCATCATGTACATTGTAAATGCTATTTTGCGACCGGGGGCATTGATATAGTCCGTTAGACTGTGACAAACTGTATAAGGTTCGTTAAACTTGATTGCAGGTAGCCATTGTAGATCAAGTACTCGACTATCTGTAAATACCGTTAGCATTGAGTTATCTGATGATAGAAATAATCGGCTATTTGTTTATGCCCCGATTCTGTTGGGTGTGCTGTGTCAAAGCGGGAGTCAAACATGTTAACCAAATCGTGCCTCGGCCCTTGACCAATCCAATTTATTTTATTTTCCAGGTATTGTTGTTGATGTAAATCTAATAGATTGTAATAACTGTTAGGCATTAGATTAACAAAATAATATTTTATATTGTTGGCTATAAAAAAATTAGCAAGACTAACTACTTGAGTCCAGTATTTTTGTGCGTAGGTATAATCTGTGTAATTGCGGTATACTTGATCTTTAAACTTACTGACCCGATCAAAAACATCTCCGTTGACATTCTTACCTAATGTTCCGCATTGCGGTATAATAAGCGTCCAGGCCTGTGTTTCTTCTTCCCAGTACTCAAATCTATGTGGATGTGCCCACTGTATTACAGCAGTCCAATCTTTCTCAGATTCTTGTGTAAAAAAATCAATAGTTGTTCTTACTATGCGATCATTTGATCCACAGCCCATACTGAGATTAACACACGAGTCTGCTCCTAACCGTTCGGCCAAATGAAAAGGCCAAACTCGAGTCAGCCTTTCTTTGTTTATAGGATCGGGGTTCGTATAGTCAAGCAGTTGCCCATTGGTGTCGTATAACGATTTATACAGTTCACCGCCCCAGGTAAAACTACATCCGTTGGCAAATAATTTCAATTTATCCACTCTTGTAAATGTTGAGCTATTACTTGATGCCCCAGTGCGTTAGGGTGTCCGCCATCTGTTCCTTCAAAATATATTTTATTATCTCCAGGATATTTAGATCCCAGGATATCTAAAAAATTTGAGGTGCCTTGATTATAAAATTTACTTCTATCAACACCTATAAAATTTAAAAGGTCCCAATCGACCTTTGAAAAACTTAGAGCATAATAGTCTTGTATTTTGTACTGTCGACATAGACTTTGCAAAGCCAATACTGTTGTATAAAATTTAAAATGATCTAATAGAGTTGAATGTATATTTTTAAAATAGCTTGCAGATACATCGTCTTTGGTGCCATCCCACATAACATAGGCCGTATCGGGTTGTTTGCCAGCATAATACATCAGACGTGATAGTACGGTAAAAGAAAATAAAGCTGTGTAATTAAACGTAGGATCGATATTGCTTAATAAATCTTGTAATTGAAGAACCATGTGCTCTGCTGCTGTGCCTTGCACAGAGTAATTTTGAAATTCTATATTTCTATAGTCAGCAATCAATTTTCCATATGTTGGTTCGTTGGGTTGAAGACCTGTTCCCCAGGTCCAACTATCTCCAAATACAACAAGTTTACGATTCATTAAATTCTGAAACTTTCTCCGCAACCACAGCGATCTTTTTCTCTGGGATTACGAAATTCAAAACCTTCGTTTAAACCTTGTCTAACGTAGTCTATTTCTATTTCGTCTACTATAGGCAAATCTCTGTTGTCTACTATAACGCTAAATCCATCTTGCGGGAAGCTGGTGGAGCCTGCCCAAGTTTCATCTACATATTCTAATACATAAGCAAGGCCGCTACACCCGGTAGTTCTTACGCCCACCTTGATACCTATGCCCTTGCCACGTTTTGACAGATTAGTTTGTATTTTTTTACTTGCTGTGTTTGTTACGGTAATCATTGATAGCCGCCTTTATTGCATCTTCTGCGAGGATTGAGCAATGGATTTTAACAGGTGGAAGAGCCAACTCCTCGGCGATGTCGCTGTTTTTAATACTGCCCGCCTCGTCAAGAGTTTTTCCTTTGACCCATTCTGTGACCAGTGAGCTGGAAGCGATTGCTGATCCGCAACCGTATGTTTTGAATTTTGCATCTTCGATTATACCTTGTTCATTTACTTTGATCTGTAGGCGCATAACATCGCCACAGGCAGGAGCACCGACTACACCTGTTCCCACTGTGTCGTCCATTTCTAATTTACCCACGTTACGTGGATTTTCGTAGTGATCGATTACTTTATCGCTGTAGGCCATTTTTAGTCGGTTGTTGAGGTTTAGGTGGTTGCGGTGGTTGCGGTGGTTGCGGAGCGGGTTGTGTAGTTGGAGGTTTTTTTAAACTATCAAACAACTGTTGTAGGCCAGCAGCCATTCCGGTGCTGGCAATTATCATCATAAGAACAAAACAAATTTTTCTCATTTAATTAGGAATCAATACTGTTTTATAACAATTACAATTACCGTCTAACATGGCTTCCCAATGATAACCGGCCGGTGCTGGATACACAGGTGCAGCAGGTGGCATTTGTTGCTGAATGTAAATTGGCTGTTGTTGGATAACAACCGGAGGACGAGTAGCTTCGTATACGATAGCGCCACCAACTAATGCTGGTACCACCCAACCATAACCAGGATGATAGTAATAACGACCACCACCGTGTGCCCAACGTTCAGCGTGAGCTATGTTAATAAATGATAGTGCTAATAAACCGGCTACAATGATCTTTTTCATTTTACTTCTCCTTATTAAGGGTTATATTATTATAACGCCTTACCCACACAGAAAGTTGACAATACTGACTATACAGTATTTATTTTGAAAAGTCAATGATTTTGAGTTTAGCTACGATTGGATAATGCACGGTTGGCCATTGCGGAAACCGTTTTTTCGGGTTGTGTTTGACCCACTTCGCCTTCACCACCTACTCCACCTGTCATTGCAGGTTCGGCTGGATTAATGAAAACATATTTGGTGCCTTGGTCGTCATCTTTAATGTCAGTAACAATGTTCTTTACTGTATCATTATTCTTACGTGCATTAACTAATGTATCTAAGTTAAATGCTTCGGCACCAGGTTGTTGACGAACTAAATTAATTAATGCTTCAACTGAAATTTTTGGAACTTGAGCGTGATCTGAACTATACTGAATTTCTCTTAGAGTGTTAATCAATGCGTCATTGGCCGCATGATCGGCATCGTCTTCGATAAAATCAGAGAGGTCGCCATCCTCATTTAAACGGCGACGAAATTCAGTAAATCTCATTAACGACGCTCTCTACCTAATTCTTCTTCGCCACCTGCAGCAGCATCAGTTGCGGCAAACTCGTCGCCCTCTGGAGCAGGAGCTTCGGCACCCAATTCTGGGGACATGTCTGGAGCAGGAGCACCCATACCAGCATCCATACCACCCATGCCCATGTCTGGTGTAGATTCGCCAGTTAACGCACGAGCAGCACCGTCAGCCTGTTCACGACCAGTACTTAAAGTCTGCCATAAGTTTTGTAGCAATGGAGTAACTGTGCCCTTAAATGTTTCAGCTTGTTGTTCGCCGATTTGGTCACGGATTGTGTCTAATAATGCAGGCAGTTGTTCATTCTGCATTTTACCAATTTTTTCTAACATGTCTTGAATTGAGTCAACCATGTCTTTAGCAGCTAATGTAGCTTCTGCTTTAGCCATTTCGCTTTCGCGAATAAGAATATCTCTGTTCTCTACCATCCAACGATTTAGACTTTCGCGAACCATAAACATTTCCATGTATTGAGGGTTCTTTTCAGCAGTATGAACGCCGTGTGTGCGTTTTACTTTGTCTAAACTTTCTGTAATAGCAGTAGCTAATTTGTACGCCTTAGGAAAGGTTAAATTATCGTAGTCGATTTTAAAGCCGAAGCGACTTTCAACTACTTGGTTAATTTTTTTAGCTTTTGGCTGTAGGCCGATTTCTGTTAATCTCATGGTTCAATTATCCCAAACTTTTAAGTATTTAGCCGATTTAATAGATTTCTGTAATTCTTTTTGAGCAAAATCTAATCGCAGTTTTGCATCATCTAATCTGGCACTCCAATTACTTATCCCAAAACTATCTTTATGTTTTAAAGCACGTTCCAAGCTGTTGCTATAGTGTATTACGTCATTTTTAAGACGCTTAACTTCGCTGTCGGCATTGCGTATCATTGTTGCTAAATGATAATTTTTAATATGATCGCACAAGCAATAAAAAATAGCACTTTGCTTGCCATCAAAATCATGTATAAATTCGTGGTCGTATGTTTGTAGTTGCCAATAGCCTCGGTTAGGAACTATACGCTTACTACCTATTACATATCCGCCCTGGGGCAAGGGCCATATCAACGGTACCTGTTTATTTGTGCTTATGCGATTAAATTCGCGTTGAGTCCATGCCGAAATATATTGGGTGGTGGCCGCAACTATTTGGTTAAATTCTTGTTTTGTAGGTTTATCGAATTTTTCTTCGATATGTGATGCGTCCATTTTCTTGAATTCTCAATAATACGTCCTTATTAACCAAACTGTTAGCAAGACGTTGTTGATGCTCGTCTAATTCAGATTTTAGTATTGACTTGTTTTGCAACATGTCCAATACTTCAGCTTCCTCATTGGTAATAGGTAGTGTAATGTTATTTAAGAGTTCTACGATACGCATAGATTATTTGAGATGCGAAGCTAACAGAGTAATAGTACCGGCAACTAAAACACCAAAAATAGTAGTACCAATAGTGATTATAATTCTAAGTTGACCAGATGAATTTTTTGACAAGCTGTCTTTAATGTCAACCAGGTGGGTTTCCATTTTATCCATACGAGTTTCAAGGTTGGATAATTTGTTTTCCAAGTTGGAATATCTCTCCGCACATAATTCTACGTGTGCCTCAAGACTCTGTTTTTCAATATCAGTAGTGGCCATCTATCTCTCGCTGTTAGTTAGCGATGCGTTTGTTTTGCCTAAATGTGCCTTAATAATGAGCCTTAATGGTGCCGTAGCATCAATAGTTATTTATGTTTTTTAAGCCAGATTTAAAGTATATGTTCTTAATTCCGCCGTGGGGATAAAAAATAGGCAACATAAAACGTGCTGTTTCTGTTAATCCACAAATAACAGGTACCTGTTCAAAACATTGTTCAAGCCCGGCAACTTGATTATTATTGACTGTGAATACATCTGCGTGTTCAACAGCAAATGCCCACATCCATACATTGTGTTCGCCTGAATACATTTCTCCAAACTCTAAATAATCTAAGTTTACAGTTTTTACCGTAGGAGGTATAACGTCATAGGGTTGTGCACCAAGGCCGATTGTTTGTAATACGGTTTCCCAATTACGTTGCTGGTCGCGAGTTTGTTCTGCCGTGCTACGTAGTTCACCTGTGGCTGTGATATCAACTAATGTAAATCCAGTGAAAAAATGTAAATGCGTGGTGTCCATGCAAATACTTATGCCACAAAAAAGCACATCATAAAGATGTGCTCTTTTGTTATAGTTGGTTAACTATTATAGTTTGAAACCAGCTGAGCTGGAAACTGTGAAGCCACCACCAGCTACCCAAACGTTACCGTAACCACCGATGTTGCTTGATGTAGAAGCTGCTGTAATAGCTGCTGCAACTGCTGCGTCGCTAACCCAACCACTACGCTCTAATAGAACGCTGATTTGTGGTGTGCTGTCAACTTGGTATGCTAATACTGAAGCATTACCTTCGATAACACGTAGGATAGACTCAACTGCACCGCCTGTGTTTAATTCTGCTGCCAAGTTACCTGTTGGAGTAACAATCTTTAGAACTGACAAAGGTGCTGCGATACCTGTATTGATGATTGCGCCGTTAGCAAATGCACGACCTGCATCAACTTGTACTACACCGGCTGCGTCGCCGTTAACTCTTGTAAATGTTGCCATTTTTAATTCTCCTTAATATAATGAGCCCTTAAAGGACTACATGCATTTATTTATACAAAATAAAAATTATTGTGCTCTTCCTGCAAAATTTGCAGTACTAAAAACCCCACGATTTACCAGCTTTATAAAGCCACTTGGGGTGTCTATGTTAAATCCTTCGCCTTTAGGAACATCGCCCACAAACTGCTCTACACCCTTAACTTGGGGCTCAAGTTGATCTAATATAGCTAATTTTAATAGACTAATTGTGCTGTAGACTTTGTCTAATGCTACTAAAACGGGTTTATTTTCTTCAGCATTGACTATTTCAAACTGTGGTTTAGTCAGTTTAGTCTGTAACCATGTGCCGTCTACAGGTTGTCCAGTGGCTTTTCTATTGTAATACTGCTGTAGCCTATCCTTGGATGCCTGTGTTAAACTGGATAAAAAAGCATCGCCGCCTGCGGCACTAAATTCGTTAACCGCACGTTTAGCATTATTTTTTAATGTAGTGGGTTCTTTCATATTAAACTTAGTACCCATGTTGCCTGTAAATACGGTAATATATTCGTTGGTTCCAGATAGACCGCCTAAGCCCTGTAAACTTTGACGACCTACCAATGGAGACTCTTTAGACTTTTCAACTTCATTGCCGTAACTGTGTACAGCAATACCTACTGGACGACCTGCAATTTCTTCGCCAATTGGTGTATTGGTAGCAACATTATAAGTGACACCGTGAGGATTAGGTTTAAAAATAAACTTACCGTCTACCGGTATTAATGGTTTATCAGTCCACATCAAATCGCCCTGTACAAATCCCTTGAAGTTTGGAGGACATATACTGCCCACAGCATTAAACACCTTGGCTAATTTTTGTCCTACTTCCATGTTCTTGCCGTTCTTGGCGTAAAACTGTAGTAGCTCTTCTGCACTTGTAACTTGGCCACCGGCTTCGCCAATGTACTCTTTATAGTTCATTGTAAACTTACCGTCAGCTGTACGTCGACCAAATATAATAGCAGGGCTTCCGTCCCATTTGATGCTTACAGTTTCAGGCTTTTGTACAGCACCTACCATACCTGTGATAGCATCCAAGGCCGCTTTACTACCACTGAAGATAAAATCCTCTGGATGTGGTGTACGAGCACCTTCTGTTAGATATTGTACAAATTCTAATAAAATCATTTTAATTTATCGTTTAAGTGTTTAAACCACTCTGTTGGATGTACACTGGATTCTAATTTAGGTAGCTGACGTCCTGATTTAGTTAGATAGTCAGTAAAATCTTTTAATTTAGCATCACGTTGTGTATCATTGCGTAGTGCATTAACGATACTTTCTACGCTGGCCATATCTTTTATTGTGCCATTGGGTACAAACATCTTGGCCATCATAGCCGGATCGTCGGTAACTAATTCATTGCTTAGTCTGTCATGTACGCCACTATTAACTGTAACCTTTACTCCTAATACTTTACCGATACTGTTAAACAACACAGCACGATCAACTCCTTTGAACTGACTATCAGGTGGCATAGCAGATAGCATAAATTTAGTCCAGGCCATTTTGTCTACGAAGTTAAAGTCACTTTGTACATAGCCATTCTTTGGATCACCGTTAATAGGAGTGCGGAAATGTACTTCGATGCCAGTCTTATCAATATAGCCGCCTTTGTACTTGCGACCTTGATTCATGATTTCGTTTTCTGGGACACCTTTGGATAGGCAGTATTGATATAACACACCTTGTAGTGCGTCTTTACTGATAATGGTAGCATCGATGGCGTAGTCTAAGTCGCCAGATGTTTCTTTTTGGCCAGTTGAGCCGACCATATTGTTCATTAGGTCAAGGCCGGTAATTTGTTCTAAAAATTTAGTAGTAGAGGGAACATCTAATCGGTTGATACGACGGGTTAAAGGATTACCGGCAGCGTCTTTAAATACGTTACCGCCTAATCCTTTAGCTTCATCTCCGCCTTCATATAATTTCATTTTATCTCAACGACTTTAACAATGCAGCACTGAAGTCTGTCTTAACTTCAGACAATACAGGAGGTTTATACATACGTTGACGTTGAATACTTTCAACTGTACGCATAGCTGTTAATAAAATATCTTTTAACACACCACGTACCTGTGGCGCTAAGTTGCCGCCAGCATCATTAAACTTTTTAAACAATGCTGTAAATTCTGCTCCGCCACCAAAGCCTTGTGGTTGTGCTGGTTCTTGAGCAGGCTGTGCAGATTGTGCTGGTGCGTCTAAACCTAAGTCGCCAAATACTTTATTAATCAGCACGTCGGTAACACCTTGCTTACGTAAGAATGCTTTAACCTGTTCGCTGTCAACTGGACCTTGTCCACCAGTTGGATCAAACTCTTTGTAGTTCTTACGCCAGTTAAGATCTAACTTATCGTATGTGATCTTGTTGGCAGCAGAGTCCCAGCCTTTTTTAGCCGCATTAGCAATGCCTTGGCCAAATTTCTCAACTCCGCCAGCTACTTTGCCAACCCCGCTCTTAATAGCGTCCCATGGGCCTTCGGCAACAACACCTTCGAAGATTGCCTTAACACCTGATGCTGTTAAGTAGCAACCTTTTTGTGACATTCCACGACTTTCAGCAAGTAAACGCATACGCATAGTTGCTTCGTAGTCAACATATTCGCTGATCATTGTTCCAACTGGAATGTATGACGAGTTTACTGTTGACTTGGTGCCTGTGTTGCCCCAGGTTGGAGCATATTGTCCGGTACCAACCTTTGCGGCTGTATCTGCTGCTGTACCAACACCTTGGTCGTATACGTTATAATTTTCTACATTTTGCGGAAGATGTAATTCAATACCAGTTGGCAAGTTATTTGGGTTGGTAATCATTGGATTATTATCCATGATATCCTTGACACTAATACCATTGCTCTGTGCAATCTGGCTTAGTGTTTCACCTTGTTGTACTGTGTATGGAATTAGATCTGTGCCATTGGCTTGTGTTCCGTCAATCCATGCATCGGGATTAGTCGGATCAATAGTGGTAGCATCTACACCCGGTGGTGTAACAACGCCGTTGTCTATGGCATTGTTGAGATCAGGATTCACAGGACCAATATTAACTTGTCCTGTATCAGTTGTAGTTGTAGTCTGTGTTGTTTGTGGTTGATTCAATAAGTGACTTGCACCATAAGCAAGAGCGCCAGTCTTGAAGCCTTTCCACAATGCAGAGCTTGCTTTGTCGCCCTGTAGTAATCTGTCAAATGTCTTAATACCGGCCAACAATGCAGCACCGCCAAGACCAGCACCACTGATACCTGCTAATGCAATTAAGCCAGCATAGATAGCACCCTGGAAGATTGGATGTTGTTTACCAAACTCACGATACTTAGCAAGTGCTTGCCCAACAGCACCAGATTCACCGCCGGCGGCATTTAATAGTTTGCCTTGAATAGAGTCAACTGCTTGGTCAAATCCAGCAACTGGTGCTGATTGACTAATCTTAGTTTTAACATCGTCCCAGGCTTGTGCAACTTTCTTAGCTACATCGCCACCTTTACCGACTAAGGTACGGTTGCTTACAGGTTCATCACCTGCATTTTGTACATTACCACCTGCAGCAGCACCATCGGCCACTGACTGGAAAATTTGTTTAATTTGATCTTGTGTTAATTCTGCTTCTGTAATCATGCGACCAATACGACTAAAACTTTCGTAGATTGGATCTTTCATGATACGTTGTTCAATCAAGCGTTGAGCTTTTTTACTTTGCTTGCTCTCAACTTTAAGACCGCCGGATCTCATCCACATATCTTTCAACGCTGTTAACATTTCTGGATCAGAAATTAATTGATATGGGCTATCTGGTTTTGTATGTGCAGTTACATATTTGTCCCACTCTGCTTTAAACGCAGCAGGATCTTTAAAAATTTTGTACTGTGGATCTTTGTTAGCATCTACCGCGGCCTGTTGACCACCGGCCTGTTGCTGTTGACCCTGACCGGCTGTAGCATCTTGTGCAGATGGTTGACCAGCAGCTGGTTGTTCTTTACCAGCACCAGTTTGTGCTGTAGTGCCGGCACCGGTAGTTCCGCCAGTTTGTGTTGCGGCGCCAGGAGTACCAGGAGTGCCGGGAGTACCAGCAAATGCTTTAGCTGTGCGATCCCAACCTAATCCACCAAAGAAACCTTGTGCAAATGGATTCCCTTTTGTGCCAGGAGTACCAGGAGTACCTCCGGTTTGTGCTGTAGAGCCAGGAGTACCTCCAGTTTGACCTGTAGTACCTGCTTGGCCATTACTCTGTGTATTTGTTGGGTTAGTTTGTGTTGTGTTGGCCTGCTGATCAGCGCCGGGTGCTTGTGTATCTTGTGCAGGTTTAGCTGGTGCGTTACGTGCTAAACGACGTGCTTTTAAATTACCTACTGCGTTTGGCACACCACCAGCAACTCTTGGATCTGTGCTGTCGTTTGGTGCATTACCGTACTCATCCAATTGACTTTCGTCAAGAACTAAAATATCATTAATCTTCATTATTTCCTCGCAACTTGCGGACTCCGCGTATGAATTTATTGGGGTCTTGCGAGCGAATACTGTTTAATAAACGACGTTCAAGCTCATCTGCTACAGCAGGGTCGTAGTTTTCTTTAATGTAATTCATTAGATTAATAGCACTTGAAATTACGTTATTAGCACGACTTTCCACGAGGTTTTCGCGGTCTTTGTGTACTAATAAGCTATCAAGCTCGTCTAATATACTACGAGTACGTTTTTGCAAGATCTACTCCAATTTAGTTATATTTATGTGGAGTTATTCTGATTTGGCTTTTAGTCCGGCCAGCATACTCTTTAGTTTGCTACTGTCTACTGTAGCACTCGGAGGTGGGCCTGCGTCTTTTTCTACGTCAAACCCGTCTTTTGCCTTGCTTTCCCATGGTGCTACTGTAGTTGTAGTTTTAATCTGATTCATAATATTGTTGGCAACACGTGGAGGACCACCTTGAGTAATAAAGTCCTGTTGTGCTTCTGGTCCTGGATCAGTAATACGCATAGTTTCAATGTTGTACTCTAAGTCAATCTTTTGTCCTACACCTGTAGAGCTACGTGACTTCATACACTGAATTTGATAACGCCCACGTTCTTTCATAGCACGGCTTGTAAAGATACCAAACACGTTATCTGCTGTATTAATCTTAGAGATACCACCAGCAATATGACTATGGTCAAATTCAATTTCTTCAACAGCTGAACGATTCAACTGCGATGCTGTTACTAACAATACATTAAGCTCTTGCGATAAGTTACGCAGTTCCTCTGCTACATACTTGTCTTTGATAAACTGATCATTGGGATTAACTTTTACACTCACTGGCATAACCAAGTCTAAGTAGTCAACCATAACAAAATCTACTTTGTTATTAGTTTGTATTTGATACTCTTTAATAAAACTACGAATATCATTTACGTTACTCTGTGCTGGTAGTGCCTTGATTCGATACTTACCGGCTTTTTTACCCACCATCTTGACTTTGAGTTCTGTAGTATCAATGTCCTTGCGAATCTCTTTTGTGCCCATACCTGTTAACATAGCATCTGTTCTTAGAGCACATAATTCTTCGCTCAATTCTAAACTAATATATACTCCCGATAGTCCTTGTTGTAACCACGACAAAGCTATGTTCATCATAACCAACGATTTACCTGAACCCGATCCGCCGGCAAAAATATTAAGTTCTCCGCGACTCATACCGCCATACAAGATTTTGTCCATAGTAGGCCAACCTGTTGATACTTGGCCACCTGAATTGTAATACTTGTCGATACGTGTTTTGGGATCAGCAAAATAGTCTGTGCCCAGGTCTTTGGTTAAACTAATCTGTACTGCATCTTTGATAATTTTTTCTACAGGATCATAGTCACCCTTTTCCAACAAGTCTGCTGACTTTAGGATAGCACGTTCCAATTCCATACGCCGAGTAAACGATTCAAACTCCTGCATAAACCAATCGTGATGTCCTTCAACTGTTTCCGGAACTGGTTTGAGTTCTACTCCTGTTACTGCACGAATTTGTTCATAAGTAGGCAATGTCTTGTGATCATTGCTGTGTTGTTTAAGAAAATCGGCCACAGCTCTTAGGCTACGATCGAAGTTTTCTGGATTATAAATGTTCTGTACACGCACATAGCTTTGTGCATCTGTCAGCATCATTTCTAAAAATAGTTTTTGTAATTCTGTTGAATATTCTTTTGTTGACATAGTTTAATTATATAGTTTCTTTTTCTTTAACTCAATTTTTAATCTGCCAGTTTCTTTTGCTGCCAATATACTTTTTAATACAAACAATTTGCCATATTTTTCTACCGCCGATCCAATGTCTTTACAGTCCGATTGCCACACAGGATAGCTTACTGCCCATCCGTATTCTAAGGCGGCATCGACAAGTCGGGTTCCTGCTCGATCAGCATCAGGGACCACAATAACTTCACGTGCCAAACTGTCCACAATGTCTGCTTGTATTTCTGAACACTCATTGCTCAATATAGCAATGCCATCTATAGCCATAGCATCAAATGGTCCTTCGCATACAATAACAAACCGACTGTCGGGTCGTTGACAATCCACATTAAACACATAGTTTGGTTCATAGCTGGAATGATACTTGGGCTTAACTCCATCATCAACACCACGTGCTGTATAGCCAATAATTTGATTACGCCAAGTAAATGGGATGATAACACGACGATGTAAATTGTATTGTGTTTCGGGAGTCCAATATAAGTCGTATCGGCTTAGATCAACTCTACGTGCCGCGGCATACATTACTGCATTGTGCCATTCTACTGGTACTTCTTTATCTGAATTTAATGTATAAAATGTATTAAGTGCGTGGAATGTCATGGCCTCTTCGGGCAAGGGACGAGCCTTAAAATTGACAGGTTCTGATTCCTCGGCCTCAACACGTTGTTCTGGTGCTACTAATTCTTTGATGCGAATAGCATCTATGACCAGGCGTTTGACTGTGTTTTCGTCAGCACCTAACCATGATAATAGTTTTCGAAATTTATATGTTAAGTGACGACCCGGAATATAGCTGGCTTTGAAGTTACAGTTGAAACAATGATAACTGGTGCCACCATCTGGGTTCATTACTAATCCGCCACGTCCTCTGGTATCTGCTGATTCGCCATTATGGTGACAGCAAGGTGCGTTGAAACTAATCCAACCAGAAGTGTTATTGGTTTTGCGTTTTGCGGGTAATAATAGACGTACGGCGTCTTGAATAGAGTTCAGCATCTGTAGTAGTATATACTAAACAGATGCTGAAATCAACAAGTTTTGAAACCTAAATTAGGCTGGTGTTGCTACGCCGACCCAGTCCCAAGTACCTTGATAATCTTCTGCGTTTAGATCTTTAGCATAAGCATCTGCCGCTGTTTGGGCCGCTGCTTGATCTGCGAAGTCACCGGTTACCGGAATACGCTTGTTAACTTGTGTGTTAGCTGTAGCGTTTTTCTTAGCCGAAGTTGCTGATAAGTGATATGTTGCCATTTTATATTTCCTTTTTTAATTAATTACCAAGTCTCACCGGACCAGGCTGTACGTTTCCAAATTACTGCACTACCAGTTGTATAATTGGCCACACAATAATACATCCAATTGCTGTCTAATGCAACCATTCCTGCTACATCGCCCGGGGCTCCTGTATCATGTGTAGGAATACCGGCTGTGGTAATAACAGGATTTGTGCTACCATTGCCCAATGCTGTAGCTGTTGTGCTACCTGCCGAAGCATAAGTCAATTCGTTTGTACTTGTGTTATAGTAAACTGCTTGACTTACATTACTATTATCATTACGAACAGGTGCTACATAGAAACCTGCTGCATCCGAATTCAATGCGTTGCCAGTAGCATTTAGGATAATACTGTTATCGTGTCCGTGTCCATATGCGGCATTGGTACCAATGGCAATTGCATTAGTTCCCAAAGGAGTATCGTCATAGTTTCCAGCTTGGTAACCAATGGCAATCGAAAGATTACCTTGTTGATATCCTGAGTAACTACCAATGGCAATAGCATCATTACCTTGTATGTAATCGCCTGCGTGGTATCCAATGGCAACGCCACGTGGGCCTTGTCCAATTTCTGCAGCTCTGTGGCCAATAGCAACTGCATCATTGCTTTGTCCTTCGTAGCCAGCCGACTTACCAATAGCAATAGCGTCCCATTGTTGGAAAGTCAATCCGGCGTTGGTACCAATGGCAATAGCGTGATAACCTTGTCCGCCAAAACTTACAGATGCTTCCAAGTTATTGACTGTGGCAAAAGCACTATAATTCATTGTGTAAACACTACCAGGAGTTTGTATACCGGTGATAAACGACCCTTCACAGATGCCATCACCACCAACCCAAACGTAAGATCCTGGTCCCACAAACTCGCCAACTACAGCGTCTAAATTATAATTGGTAGTTAATAAATTACTACCTTCAGTTACTGATGCTGTAAATGTTTCTGAACCTATACCACCTGCGGCGTTAACACCAATTGCAATAGCTTCTATACCTTGTCCATATTGTCCAGCTTCGTAACCAACTGAAACTGAACTACCTTGTTGGTTGTATTGCCCTGCTTGGTAACCAACTGCGATTGCATCTTCTTCTTGTGATTGCTCGCCGGCTTGACGACCAACTGCAACTGCGTCATATTTCTGATTAACTCTACCAGCATAGTTACCAACGGCAACAGCCGCATCACTTTGTTGATCGTTACCTGCGTGATAACCTATAGCAACTGCTGTGCCACCTTGATTGTTTTCGCCTGCTCTGTGACCAACGGCAACTGCATCATTATTTTGTGTATAGTTACCAGCTGACTTACCAATAGCAATGGCGTCCCAGCCTTGATTGTTTTCGCCAGCGATGTCGCCCATTGCAATAGCGTGATATTCCTGATTAGTGTTACCAGCATAACGGCCGATAGCAATAGATTCCTCAGCTTGATTCGTTGCTCCGGAAAAACGTCCGATGGCAATACCGTTCCATCCCTGATTTGTTTGTCCTGCACTACGTCCAATAGCAATGGCTTGCTCACCTTGGCCATTGTTACCGGCATATTCGCCAATGGCAATGCCCACAGCACCTTGATCGGTTTGCCCGGCGTTTGCTCCGATAGCAATTGAGTGTTGGTTTTGATTTGTGCCCGCTGAGTCTCCAATAGCGATACTTTGGTATCCTGGGCCGTTTACTCCAGCTGTAGCGTAGGCTAAACTGTTCCAAGCTGTAGTACCATCACCGTACTTGACTTTGCGTGTATCTGTTTCTAAACCAGGTTCGCCCAAGGCTAACGTTGGGTTAATGCTTGTCCAGTTACTGGCTGTGTCTCTGCGTAATTTAATTCTTGTTGTCATTATGGTTCCTTAGGCTGTTCCGCCATCTAATTCTGCATCTGTTCCGGAATTATATACATAACCAGCATTGCCGTTATCTATATAATATTCTGCTGTGCCCTGTACAAGAGCATCTATCCCACTCCAACGGTCGCCCATCCAGGTATAAGTAACGCCGTTTACGCCTACGTACTTTTGTCCTGTTGTGGGGCTTGGTGGAAAATATATCATTGTTGTGTCCTATATTGTATTTATTGCAACCAGTAACTATACCCCAAACCGTGTTCGTAATGCTCCGTAGTTCTGACCAATTTGTGTCGGGGTGAGCTTGGCAGTATACAAAAATGTGTTGGCTATATATCCAAACGGTTGTAAACCACCGGAACCACTGACGTTGCCAATGATGTTGTGACTGTTGCCAGCTGACGTCTGTGCAGTAACCTGCCCCACATACTGTCCGTTAATATAAAATAATTGGCCGGCGCTGTCACCTGTTACTACCCACTGCGCCCAGACATTGGCCAAGCTGGCTACTGAATAACCACAGGGATAAAACTGAAAAACAGTACTATCCCACATACCCAAGTCGTTGGTTCCTGTATTGATCAACAAAGGTGTAACACCTTGGATGATCATATTACCAATCTATTCTTAGTTGACGTACCCAGTTTTGAGCAGTAGATCCTCCGGTGTATGCCGCTACACCAAAGTAGTTGCCCGCTGGAGTCCAGTTACCAATGTTAACCGATCCTTGATATATTTCATTTAGGTACACTTCCAACATACGGTTGCCGTTCTGTATCTTGCGAATCTTTAGGGTCAAGTTGTAGAAACTGGTGTAACTGGCGTTCCATAATGTAACGCCACTTGTGTTATAACTGCCGTTACCAATATAGGGAATATTAGTTTGTGTGCCGCCAACATAAACTTCAAATTGACTTGCACTACTATAATAATGGTTCATAACTGCAATGCCACCATAAGTGTTGGTATTACCAGGATTGCCTGTTATGGCAGCATTAGATCCAAAGTAGATCCATTGTCCGTCGGCACCTGTACCGCCGCTGGCACCAATACTGGTCGTTATAACCATATCATAGTTATAGTTTATTGTACTACTATTCCAGTTAATGTAGCCGGACTGCGAAGTAGCAGTTGTGGTTAGTTTTAATCCGTATGCCTGAGTGCTATCCCATGTAGCATTTCCACCAATAGTACCACTTGGAGTAAATGAACTCAATGCCGATGTGGAATTAGCTTGCCACGTGTCCCATAAGAAACGTGTCTTAGGTCCGCTGGCGCCAGCAGTAATAACATTACCTGCAATGATGTTGCCGCTATAAGTTGCAGTAGTACCAACAGCATTACCAACAAAGTAAGGAGCCGTAACATTACCACCTGTGTAGACGTTACCGCTAACACCAACACCACCACTAACTTGAATAGCACCAGTATTAGTACTTGTACTTGCTGTTCCACTCTGAGCAAGGATATTACCGTTTACAGCAATTCTGGTGGAACTGTTGAAGTTGACTCCAGAGCCAAACTGTACTGATGATCCATTAGTTGTGCTAATGGTATTGGTACTGCCAACCAGTTGTAGTGTACTACCGATCGTGGTTGTACCTGTTACTGTTAAGTTGCCGATAGTTTGAGCACTGGCAACAAGATAGCTGGCTACGTTAGCATTAGAATATGTTGAGCCACCCGATACAGTTGATAAAATGTTTACACCATTAGCAAACAAATAGTTTGAAGCAACAACGTTTGCTGACGTTTTAACATTACTTGATATACCGGAGGTCAAGTATGAAGCTACGTTGACGTCGCTGTATGCAACATTTCCAAATGCAGTAAGTGGGATTGTTTTCCAAATTGTGGCTGGTGACGTATTGTCGGTTAATGTCCAGATACTGTGATTAAAGAAATCGTACAAGGCGCCGGTAAAATCGACTAACCAAGTAGTACCACCGTCAGTAACACCGGTAATTGTAAGTGTAACATTTCCAGTGGATACTCCGTCATAGCCAGTGATAGTCCAACCCGTTTGTGGTTGGCGACTGCTGCTTGACTTTGTAAATGCTAATTGAGTAACATATCCATATATGTTTCCACCATTCATTATGGCCTGCATTGTACTTGTGTGCGGAGTATAGTCTGCTGTACAATAATACAAGTAGTTGCTGTCGATGTGTATATCACCAGCCAAATCGCCTGCGGCACCATATACTGTTGTAGGCGGTGTTCCTCTTAAATGAATAGTGTCTGCAAATAATTTATCTAAACGTAAATCGTCATAGATAGCGTCGGTAAAGTCTACTGTAGTGCCTGGTTGTGGTACAACATTACTAAACAAAGCCCATTGATTTAAGCTGGCATTACGTACCAAGCCTGTGTGCTCTAATTGCCCGCTAAGTGTGCGATGTCCTACAAAACCAATGTCTAATGTGTCGGCAGGATTGTTGTTGGCAATTTGAATAATGTTATCGTCAACGGAATAGTTAGTTGTATTAATTGTAGCAGTAGTACCATTAACAAACAAGTTACCAATAGTGACATTACCTGATAAAATTTCAGCAACCGATGTTGGATTAAATGCTGTAGTTTGTACAGTTGAATCAGAGAAAGCAATATTGCCAGGTAAGTTTAAGTTACCATCAGTTCCAAAAGTAAAGAACTTACCGTTAGCATTAAGTTGTATTACATGTGTGGATTGGATTAAAGAATTGCCAGTAGTTGAACTTGGCAAGTTCAAAATACCAGTGCCGTCAAAAACCCAGTTGTAGTTGTTGCTTCTTAGTGTAAATCCGTTTGAATCGGTATAGAAACCACGTTGGCTTGTGTCACGCAAGTCAATATACTGTGTTACGCTATTATCAGTTGCAAATTTGTAAGCTGTTCCGCCATCTAACTTGGCACCATTAGGAAATGTTGTACTGCCAGTGTTATTAAATGTCCAAGAGGCTTCTCCGGAATTAATGCCTACCACTGGGCCAGCGGATAGATAAAGACCGCTGTCTACTAAAATTTGTGTACCGTCTGTCCAGGTAATTGAGTTGTCATAGTGATTTAGATATCGTGCAACATCAACATTACCATACGTGCTACCACCACCTGTGACTAAATTACCGTTAACTAATAAATTACCTGTACCGTCAACTGTTAGCGTTCCATTGGGGAATGAAATAACATTTCCGCTAATGTCTAAGTCGCCTAAGTAGTAACTTGGGGCAGGTGCTACTGTAGGACTTGCGTCAACCCAGGTGCTGTTATATTTTACATACAAACGACCATCTGTGGTATTGTACCATAACACGTTATTGGCCGGAGCAGTAGTGCCAGCGGTAACTCCTTGCCAGGCCGTTGTTTGGACTGTACTGTCTGGGAAGGTTAATGTACCGTCTTGACTAAATGTCCATTGTTTCTCAGCGGCGTATACGTTAGCGGCAATAACTACATTTTCAGGATTAAGATTAACAATACTGTTTGGTGAAGACTGAGCAGAGTTCCAAGATGCTAAATTTATCGAAGTATCATTGGCAGTCATTCCCACATTATTGCCAGGGGTATTGATGATTCCACTGGGTATTGTCAAGAAACCGTACTGGTCAAAAGTCCACTGGTTGGTTGTTCCAACGTTGGTAATAATATTAACGTTACCAACATCATTTACAAGATCTACATCGCCAGGAACAGTAGGGAATTGTAGTGTAGCCCAGCGACCATTAAATGGACCACCGTTAATACTGCTTGCAAGAATTTCTCCGCCATAATGAGGCAAGTATGTGGCCACGTTGGCATTGCCATACGAACTCGTAGTTAAATTATTAATCTGTCCTTGTTGTGCAGCAGCATTAGAAAATAGAGTTTGTATGCTACTGTTTTGTGTTGCAGCATTTGCCCATAGTGATTGAATACCTGCATCTTGCACAGATGCATTGGCCAACAATGCATTGATGTTGGCAACAAATGTAGCATCAATACCAGTAATGGTGCTGATATTATTGTTAATTGTGTTAACCGCTGATGATAAACTATTGGTCAATGTAGTGACCTGTGCTTGTGTGGCTAATACATTAACGCCACCTGCTGTGGCATTATCATGTACTCGAACAGTACCTAAATCTGTATCGTAAGTTAACTCACCCAAGGGGCCAGTGTAGCTTGTGCTTTGTGCGGTATTACCACGCTTTAATAGTATGTGGCCTACGTTTGCGTATGTTGTCATTAAATTGTTCCACCATCAAATATAACTTCGGTATCTTCGCTGACTGTTTCAGCGTAGTAAGCCGGTAACACTTGTAAATCCAAAGGGACGCCGTAGTTATCATCAATGTAGATTGGTTGTTCTGTGTTATCGCTTTGTTTAATTGTTTTAAATGTTAACTTGTAAAAACGCTGTTCAAGAGCGTTGATTGTAGCCTTATCTATTATAAAGTTAGCCAATCCCTTGGTAATGTCGGCAAAAGTAACAGCGTAACTTTCAACAGTTACCCCGTTTGTAGGGTCCTGTATTTCAGCCTGCATTATGTAACCAGTTAGATCAATACTCTTCTGGTCCTGATTTCGAACTATAACTTGTATAGGGTTGTCTATACCTTGGTAAACTTTAATTGGGCGGCTGTACACTTGGCGGTTCCTTGTTGTAAATATTGTAGGATCAAAAACTTGAACCTCAGCAAAATTTGGATATAAATATGTTTTGACAGTAATCATTTTGTTGTCTTTTAACATATTTAGCGAGAATCGTGGAAGAAATTAAACAGTTATTAGAGAAGTATCCATACTTAACATATCTCGTCTACGGTGGCAACGATTACGTTGGCATTGTACAAAATGCTGACGAACAGATTACTACAATATATGATTTTGCTGCATTAAAAAATCCCGATCAAAAGATTAGATTTTTACAGTTTGCCGACGTATGGTGGTGGGAAAGTAATAGGATTATACCTATTAATGTATTTTTAAAGCAGGATTGGCAGGAATTTAAATTTGCTGTCAAGACCATGAACAGCAAAGACGTAGATATAAAATTAGGCCCCCAGGTGAGCCTAAAAGAAATGAGTCAAAAACGCAGTAAGCGTCGTTCTATAACTCTTGTTCGCAGAGTAAGTTAATATTCACAACTACTAAATGTGCGTAGGCCACAGCGTGGCTACGTTTAAATTGATAACCTTCGTCATCTTTGTCCCAGACTGTCTCAGCAACTTCTGCCCAGGGGCGGCCTATTAAGTGTCTTTTTCCCGGACGAATAACTGCCAAGAACATGGCCATGCGTGTTATACTGTTAACGGCTTCGGGCATTTGAATTAGGGTTCGATAATGGTTCCCAATGTGTATTAATCGACCGCAGAATTCTGGGTCGTATAGTCGATCCCACGCTGGTTCTTTGGCCATCAATTCTTCTAAATGAGCTTCATTCTTTATATGGGTATATAATGATACATTCAAAAAATCTAACTTCATATAGCCACGTTCTTCGGCTGCTTGATAATCAATGCTGGCAATGCCGGTAAATGGATCCGTGGGAATATCGGTTACATAAACACCTGTGTTATGTTTGATCAATTGTCCTTCACGCATGATGCCCGCAGGATGATGTTCAAGATACTTTAATGCTGTATCTCTGTTGGGAAAGTCAATGTCAATGTCTGACTTAAACTTCATAGGCCTGCCTTTGATAGTATGTCCTTAACCCACTCAGTATCTGCTAAGTAATCTTTAAATTTACGTTGCCAATATTCCGGATCAATCCAGGGCAGTACTATTGCTATTTGCTCTTCGGTAAGTGTATCAAGAAACTCAACACCCGATGTGCAGTTGTATACAATCCATGGACTAATACGGCCAGTAGAAATATGGTAACAGATACGATTAGTGTTTCCGTAAGAAAAATAATCAGTAAAGCCATTTTTAAGATCCGGATGATCATCTGCATAGTCTTGCATTTCCTTTAGAGCACGTTCAAGGGCATCTTGTACTGCTTCTTTCTTTAGATAGTCCGGTAACCATTCAGTATACAATCGATCGCTACACCAGTTGTCTATTTTTTTATTATTACGTAATAACCAATCAAGATAGTTAGCAAAATTGAGACAACGTATAGATTGACAGTATCTTCCAAATTTGACGAAAGCGTTATAATAAGGACTGCTAACAAAATCCGCATAAGTTTTTAGCTTGGCGCTACCCTGTGTAATTTCATAAAATCTCAAATAGGCTTTTAGTCCTAATTGAACTCCTGTTTCTTTTTCTTGTTGCCAACGTCGTTTAGGTTCACATAAATGTGCGGCCAGTGTGCTTTCTTTACGAAATGCTTTTTCACAATATCGACATGTATATGCTTGTTCACTCATTTAATAACTGATTTGTTCTTATATAGTTACACAAAAATTCATTTAAAATACCATGCTCACCAGGAGCACGATGGCGTATTTCTTCCGGAGTTCCCTGTGGTCCTATAAAATTTGCAACGTCAGCAGGAGTATCTGCAGGTACTCCACGGCTGTGTTGATATTGTATAGCATACCACCCGAATCCGTCAACGATGTTAGGTACCGTTTTAAAATATTGTAATTTTGGATGACTTAATAGATCCCGATAGGAATCATCTGACTGTTGATAAACCAAAACCGAGTGCCCGCGTGTTTTTAAATCTGCTATAGCAGCCAAAATTTGGTATTGTAAATCTTCTACTCTGTCAATTAAACTGTAAACTTCTGTCTTTAATTTAAAATCAACAAAACGTTCTGATTCAGTACGGTTCCAAAAGTGTTCGTAGTCACTGGCAAATTCTTGATTTTGAGGATTACACCAACGCCCTTCAAATGAATCATTATCGCGAACACGAAGTATTGGCAGTTCACTGCGACTAATGTAGGTTAGGCCTAAAACATATAGAGTGGGGGAGGCTTGATAACTGTGTTTGAGAGTTGTTCGTAGTATGCGACTGTTGGCACTACCACCAATGGCCAATGATGTAGCTACACCAAGACCTAACTGATTGGCTAAATCTATGTGCCCACCGCCACTGGCATAGCCTTCCATGTAGCTACAGCCATTTACTACCAAATTCATAGATACTCTTTAATTTGCTGATCTGTCCAACCGTGTTTACGAGCCAGATCCTTAAGATCAGCAGTGGTATTGAGTTCTGCCATTAACTTGATTTCATCTTCTTTGGCCACTGGATACAATTCACGCAACAACTTTGCTGCTTTACTGTTGCCTGATTCTTTTTTCTTAGCAGCCAACCAGCGATATTTTTGTATGCCGGCGCCCGGGCTTATAGTACTGGCCAATAACCATTGAAACTTTTTATGTTGTGCAGTACTGATATCAAAGAAATGTCTGTTTAGGTTTTCATTTACGTTATACAAATAATAATACTGTGTATCATAATCGCCGGTTATACTGGCCGCCCATCGAATCATCAAGAATGGGCTGAACTTTTTCTTTTCTTCATCACTCAGGCTGTCGTAAAAATTACGATCTTTACGATCTAATCGCTCGAGTTCATATCCGATGTGTAGTTTATCCATGTTGTTTTGAAAGTTCGTATATGATTATACATTGTTCTAATGCACTACGCAAGGTAGGATTGTCTGTGGCTGCATGACGTATGTCTGCCCAGAGTTGATCTTCTTTAAGGCCAGCTTTTGTGTCTAAGTCGTAGTCGTATCCAATGACAAACCTGTCCTTCTTGCCTGCTTCGCGGGCATATATAGTTCCTTCTACACGTTCATAAATGTAAGTAGCACCAGGTTTAAGTCGACTCATATTACCATACCTTATTGTAATCTACTACTTCGCTTTGGCGACTAATGTCTTTAACGAAATAAGCACACATCGGGCCGTCTACACCCTCTTCTAAGGGTACTGCTAATAGTTGTCCAGGTTTAAGTTTAGGAAAGTACCACTTAACATCTTGATAAATGTCTACAATCTCTACAGGATAAAAGTCAGGACGGAAACTTGTTTTAGGATTAAATGCAAATGCACTAAATCCGCGATCATTGATACTGGTCAATGGTACAACTTCTAAGTCGCCCATGTCTTTTTCGCCAATCAATAGTTGCCAATCCACCGGCATTTTAACAATGTGCTTTCCAATCTTTAACACCAAAGCAGGGCTGTTAAAACTCTCCATAAAGATCAAGGGAATATAAAAGTAGTCAGGTTCTTTAGGGTTACTATTGTCTAATACACAGAAATTAAGTTCATCAATTTCGTTGGGTATTTCATTCATTTCATAACTACGATTGTCGAGCGTTAATATTCTCATTGTTTTAATAAACTTTCTGCTGTTGGTGTCACTATGTATCTCCCGATATTTCGATCCTGGAATTCTTCTATAACTGATTTATGTAAAGGTAATTGGTCGGTCATCACAGGATTCTGTACTTTATATTCTGTATTATAATTGAAAGTACTGGCAAAGTAAACCTTTGGCTTATCAATTGGTTGAACTGATTGATTTACAAATTTATGATGTACGTGGCCGTAGTCCCCATCTTCAAAATGTGTTAATATCAAATCATATTCTTTTGCTATACCGGCTATTTCGGCAGAGGCCTGTTTGCCGTCAAACCCCAATTCACCAAGTTTAACATATTCCCAATCATCTTGAAACCCTAAAAATATTGTAGGTATGTTGTACTGTTGCCAATAAGCAGAGATCTCTTTAGCTCGGGGTTCCCATGGAGTATAGGTAAGATATAGAATAGTCCAAGAAAATTCTGGATGGGCTTCAATAAAGGGCCAGGCAAATATAACACAATCGTCAGGATGTGCAACTACTGTAATGGCTCGCATCAGTAGCTTAGTCTCCAATTACTAATTCGTGGATCATACCACATTGTGATATCACTACCATCTTGTTTAATATGAGGCAGTATAGTTTTGATAGGATTGCCCCACCAGGTTTCTTTTACCGGCATTTGAATATCACCAAACATATTAGCTGTCCAAAACATCACAACTACCTTGGTGTCTGTGTCGGGAATACAAGAAGCTGGGATAGTTAATCGTATATTGTTTTCGTCAATTTGTTGGCTTAAATCGATGCGTATGGGCTTGGTTTCGTAGACTTTATTTAACTTTAAGTCGGTAAAACGTGGCAACATAGTAAAGAAGCTGTTGACTGTGTTTGCTTGATATAGTGTACTGTCTTTAGGATGACGAGTTTGAAATTGTGTATTGATTAAATTTTCAAATACTGGATCAATTTCAATATCGGGTTGGAATTCAAAAGCCTGGCTGGAGTCAATTACCAAAGGAAAGATGGGATGATCATCATATAACTCTAACCATAAATCAAAACTGTTAGGTAAAAATATCCCACCGTGGCGTAGTGCGTGGCGGCTAATATTAATAATGTTTTCGTTGAACAATTGACTGCCAATGGTTTCGCTGATATAAACATCAGCTGAAATATCTGTGTTAAAAAAGTTACTGTGTATAACTTCAATTACATTGTCTAACCCAACTTGCCGAATAATGTTACGAGCAAACTCCGCACGACCTGGATCCATTTCTACACTATAGACTTTTGTTGCGCCAGCTTTGGCAGCCAGAATACTTAATAGTCCTGTACCTGTGCCGATATCACAGACCACTTTGCCTGGTACTGCTTGCTCGATTGCTTGTTTATATCTAATGTTACGAATGGTATCATTAATCATAGGCATGAATATGCCGTTTTGTTTAAACCAATCAAAATCTTCTTCTGAATGTGTTATGGTATTATCTGTCACGGTAGTATTCCAAATTGTTCTGTAATAATCTTATAATAAGTATCAGCCAGATACTCTTGGCTCTTAGGATCACCGTGATATCCAGGATCTTCTTTTGTGGTAAATGGCCACTCGTTAACAGCATAAGCGGTAGTATGTTCGTAGCGTGTAGTCATATATTTGTCGGGCACTACCGCAGGAAATTGCTCTCTAACTGTATTGCTGGTCCAGATATTACAGGCTATTAATAGGAATGGTATGTTAGCGTAGAATAACTGCATAATACCATCACGTATAATCCAGCGATCCTGTTGTAGCTTCCAATTACTATCGTACATAAAATTTACATACTGCTTGACGGCGGCTTGAGTATCTCGATCTATTTTATTCGATCTATAAGGATGCGGATAGTTTTCTACTAAACTAAAAATAGTTTCGCAAATCATACGGTAAGGATTGTTACCATAGTTTACATTGTTGATACCTGCCTCTGGGTCGTATCCGTTGTTGTGATTTTGTTGCAGGTGACGTTGTAAATCGTTGTCCCAGGTTTTCTTTTCATTGGGCGGAGGAACATAGGGTGCAGCACCGGCAGGAATTTCTATGCGGTCGTGAAATGTGGGCGCAATGATTGCGAAGTCAGGACGTTGTCTAAGTACTTCATCTATTTGTATGCGAATACCACCATTGCTACAACCTTGACGTGCTAAAATTTCAACGTCCCAGCCTAACTTCCGAGCCAGTACTTCACCAAAAGCCGTACCCGGCAATGGTTTTGAAGGTGCAGCAAAACTGTCACCACATACGATTAATTTCTTTATTGCCATTCTGTTTTTTCAACTGTAAAAGGATAGTTTGCTTCTCGATAAAACTGCTTACGTTTAGTTAGATGTCTTTTTGCAAATTTACAGGTACTGGTTACGTCCCAGATTTGGACGAAATCTTTGTCCTCCGCTTTGCGAATACCACGCCCGATTGATTGGATGACGCGGACAAAGGATTTACCCGGTTCCACAAGCACAAGATTGAATATGCGAGGAATATTAATACCAACAGCAGCAACGCCATAGGTAGCCACAATAATCTTGTCATCGGATATAGCAACTTCGTCGTACTCATCTTTTCTATCCTTTGCTTTAGTTGCTCCGCTGACAAATACTGCATTGTCTAAACGCTCGGCCAACAATTTACCAGTGGCTATACGATCAATTAGAACTAAGGTATTGCCAGTTTCATTAACTGTGCGAATTAAGTTACTAATGTAGTCTAAACGTTCATCTGTTTCTACCAGATATTTTAGTTCCGTTTGATAATTAGTATACTCAACATGATCAACTAACTGTACTATATTTACATGACAATTAGCCAGATGGCCTGCTTCTTGAAGTTCCGATGCACTCAGCTTACCTACCACGTCGCCAAGACTACAGAAAATACTTACACGTTCGTATTCTTCTTTGGGAATAGTTCCTGTTAGTCCCCAGCGAATAGGCACATGACTAAACACACCCGTAAGTAATGTTTTTAATGCGTCGGCTTTGGCCATGTGTACTTCGTCAACCATGACTAACACCACGTCCTCAATAAACTCTCCAATACCCACAGTGGCTTCGTGACTCTTGGTATTCTTTAATAGGATATTTAGACTTTGCCAAGTACAGATAGTATGTGTACGACCAAACTCTTTACGATCGCCAAAGTACACTCCCACATCAAGACCCAAGTTTTTGTAGTCTGCTTCTGTTTGTGTAACTAAACTCTTATTAGGAACAATAACAATTGAACGTCCATATTGTTCTACACTTTTACTCAAGGCCGCGGTCATAATAGTTTTACCTGCACCTGTGGCAATTTCTTGTACACTCTGAGGATTACGTAAAAAATTATTGATAATTTCTACTTGATAGTCACGGAATCGAATTGGTTGCCCGGCCTGCGGATGTCCCTGGGGCCAGGTTTGATCAGCAAATGTATCTTCAGTAAACTCTGTAAACTCATAGCCTGTTTTATACTCACGTAGATCTTCCACCTCAACATCATATCCCTCTGAATCTAAGAAGGGAATTATCTGCGGAAGTAAGTTGATGTATGTGCTACCGCCAAGCTGAAAGAACGCAACTTTGCCGTCCCAGCGACCTAACCTAACCGAAGGTTGATATCTTGCACCGGGGATTTCATATTTGAATTTGTCGACTAATTTTTTACGTGTGGTAAGATCCAAGCCTTCCAGCTTGACGTTGACTTCGTCTTTGATTATTAGTTTAACCTGCAATGTTTTTTATCCCAGAAGTATTCTTTTTATTATACACATCTTGAGCACAGTACACAACCTTTTCGGCACGTTGTAACATTACCTGTTTGTCCCCACCAAAAACCATACCAGCACTACTAATAATCAGTGCTATGTTCTTTAATTCTTTAATAGGTTTAACCGTATGTATAAAACGCCCAGACCATTCATCAGTGTTGTTACCAAAACGATCTTTAAGTTTGGTTAGCATACGTCCGCTTAAATCTGGTTCATATATAACCACAGGACCTCGCCCAACTGTTTCGGCATAGGACAATATACTTTCAAAGTCATCTGATGTCATAAGTTTATTAGGATTGATTTTGATTTCTCGGTTGGCCAATAAATTATAAAACCTTGGGCCATACTCGGCAATAAGAGCTTGGGCTATATCATCTTTAACAGTATAACCCAAGACACTACTCATGTCCACTAACTTCAACAGATTAGATTCATCAAAGCCGCCGACTTTTTCAACAATGTATTCGCGAAGACTATCAGTTGCATTGGTTATATTTAAACCGTGTTCGTCTAAACAAAGTTCAATCGAATATTTGGTACTTTCTGTTTCAGTAATACGATTCATTAGATCAGTTATTGCTGGATCTATTTCAAAATTGTGTAACTGCCCCCAAGCCACTATCCAACTAAGATTATATTCTGTAAGCCCAAGTTCCCAAATCTTTTGACTACGGTTCCATACTACTTTTCCTTGACTGGATTTTCCAAAGTCTCGTATGCTGTCAATCATTTCGGCATTAAATGGGAATCTAACAACAATGATATCATTTTCAATCGCAATAGAACGACTATAATCCATTTGACGCAACGGAATACGCCAGACAGGATTACGAACTGGAGAAATATCAATTGATTTACCGGCCAACTGTCGTTCATATTTAAGCACTATCTTAACCAACAACTCGCCTTGGCGTTCTGTCAGTGGCTGTTGTTGCCCAACTGTCTGCGCCATACTTTCAAGAACTTTTACATCGTATCTGGCCAGACTAATAATAGGATCGAAAGTAAAAATCCAAGTTGAAATAGGTTTACCGGACACAGGGTCTCTATGTCCGGCAATGGTTTCTAAGTATTCTTCAACGTACTTAAATTTAATCATAATGTTATTATAACACAATTATTTAAATAAAAAAAGCCCTACGGTTAAGTAGGGCCCAAACCACAACTCCGGAGCTAAATTTAGAGTTGTGGGCTATAGCGGAAACGCTATAGAAACTTTACTCGCCCAATGGAATTGGACTTACAATAACACGTGGTTCGATGTACACTGGTTTTGGTTTACCTGACTTGGCATCTACACACAGGACCCAAGTACCATCGGCACTTGCAGGGCTATACAGGCCGTTTGGATCAGCTTGCGGCAGGGTTGCATAACCATGTGCATCACTGCTAATACGCTGTGGATTAGTATACTGAGTAGCATAGGGCAAACCATAGCCAACAGCATTACAAACCTTATGCAACTTACCATTCATATCTGTGATATAGACTGTAGTGGCCACGTTTTGATCACGCAACTCAATGATGTCTTTCATCATACGCTTTTCAGCAAAGTTTACAATACTTGGCATACCAACTGACTGTACACCCTGCAGGCTTAGTTCTTCTTGCTTGCGACGCTCAATCTGTGTAGATGTTTCTTTAACATCACAGGCTGTCAATGCAAACACAAAGGGCAATGCCAATAAGAGTCGTTTCATTTTATTTTCCTGCTTTCAAATCGTTATAAAAGTTGCGAAGGTTGGGAGGCATTTTATCCTCAGGGTACACACTAAAACGGTGTAACACTATAGCACGGAGAGCTTGTTTCTTCTCCGCATCAGCACCAATGTATTCAATTTGCAAGTTTTCCAAGTCACGGATCATGCCGTCATTGTACTGTTCGCTTTGTTTGAACACTTCATTATCTACCTGACGATACTTGGGTGCAAAGTATTGATAGGCAAAAAAACTACCAAACATACATACTGCAATAAATGCGATCCAACCTATTACAACTGCTGAGATTTCTTTAAACATATATTTTCCTTTTAACCTTGTTTCATACAAGTAACTTGAGCCATAGCCTTCCACTTGAGTGGGAAGCTCTTACGCAAGTCTGCTATCTTGATTGCCATACGCAAACTCATTTCACGGAACTTGTTCTTGTTCTCTTCCAGGAACTCAATGATCTCGTCCTGTGCCACTTGCTCAAAGTCGTAGTCGGCAAACAAGGCACCGTCGTTAGCAATCTGCTTGATACGTAGTACCTTATCACGCATAGTGTCAAGCGTCAAGTCCAAATAGTGACAACGGGACTGTAGTGCGTCTAAGTGATCACGCAATTTTTGCGATTTCATCTGATCAAACTTAAGGTTAGTAATAAAGATCACTGAGCCGTTGAAGTTGAAGCTATCTGGAACGCCTTCGCGACGCAACATATTACTGTCACTCAACCATGAAATCTTACGTTTCTTACCTGAGTCCAGGGCACCTTTAAGCAAGTTGAGTGCAACATCATCAACAAGGATTGAGTCACAGTCATCAAATACCAATACGCAATTTGAGTCTGAATACTTGTAGAGTGTAGTGTACAGGCCTAAAGCCGATGCACTACCTTTGACAACTTCGGCACGGAGACGTTTGCCAGCAACTTGATCAAACAAGCAGGCCTTTTCAACAATACGTTCAACACCAAAGCTCTTACCAACACCAGGAGGACCTGATACAATCATAGCACGGATGTCACCGTTGGTAGCGGCCGTAGCCATCTCGTCCAAAATCTCAAAACGCTGACGAATGCGTTCAATAACTTCTTCATCGGATTCGGCTAAAGTTTCTACTGCCACGGTTTCTGCAACTGGAGTATTACCTTGTTCGATGAACTCTTGCTCGCTTACAAAATCGTAAGCACTCATGCCATCAACCTTTACACGGATATCTACTGGCATGCCAGGAAACTTTCCACCATTTTTAACTGTAACATAGCCACCTTTGGCGGTTTGCTTAAACTGCTCTACTAATTGAAATACCTGACCGCTCACATCTGTTGTACGATATGCGCCAGATTTAACACGAATAAATGATACTGTTGACATACTTAGCTCCTTCTTTATTGACAATACTAATATTATAACAAATCTTGATTTTCGGGTCAAATCGCCCAATTTTTGGGTGTTGTTTTAAAACAACATCAATCATACTGTACATCTATTAGTTTACCGTTGCGAAAAATATAGTAACTGTGCAATTGACTACTACCCACACGGTAACTGACCCAAATACAGCCATTGCCCGGTTGCATATTGTAATGCTCAATACCCATTTTACGCATTTCTTCTATTACAATTAACTGCTCAAATTCATTCACTGCTCTACTACCTTTTTTACTACAATACAAGTATTATAGCACTCTTTGAATTATTGGTCAACTCAGGAATTTACTGTACTAAACGGACTGAATTCTTCGTCTTTGAATTGAGTTTTGTTAGTGACCACTAACCCTGCACGATAGCCACACTCTTCTTGGTAGTCACGTTCCATGCTGGCTATCCAAAGTTCGTATTCCTGATCCCAAGGAAAGGCCTGCTCGTAGTCATCAATAATGGTATTTTTGAGTTTCATTATAGTCCCTTAATTAAAGTATTGAAAATATTTTGATTCTGCTTCAATTGCATATCGATTTAAACAAAGAATATAATCTAAACTGTCATCAATTTGTGATTCATCAACCCCGTGTTCTGCGTATCCTTGATAAAGCATGGCCAAGTAGCCGTCGCTGGGATATGAGTCGGGAAAATCACCGGTCATGTAATATGTCATTGCTTCTACCCATTGGCCTTCGTGTAGAACGCTGACTATTTTCTTTTCATAGTAGTTAGGAAATCCTTCCAAGGCATCCAGGGCCCGTTCACAGTCTTCGGTGATTTCCCATAATACACCTTCGGTATCGAAATCGGGGTTTGGGATAATGTCAGCATGAACGCTGAAACGGAATTCGTGTTCGGGCAGCAGGGCTTGCCCTAAACTTTGAGCCTTGGGGCAACGGGTGGCCATTTGAGACCGGTTGGTATTCATACCATACGCAAAATATTTCATAATACAAGTATTATAGCAGAATGCGAATTATTGGTCAAGAAAAAGCCCACTTTCGTGGGCTTTTGTCTAATTCTGTATGTTTTATTAAACAATAGTGGCGCTGGTTGGGCTTAAATTGCTAATAAAGTTCAAATATGCTAAAGCACTTGCTTCATCTGCCCATTCGTGGGTTACGTTTTGTGTGATAGTGCCACTACTATCTGGTAGTTCAACATTTCCAAAATTGCCAACTTCGTTTGTAAGTTTGCCGGCAGCGTGTTGCTGTCTTAGATAATTGTGTAAAATAACAGATGCGGCACCCATTGGTTTACCGTCTGTTGTTACATCATGATCTGCGCCCCAAACTACGACTGTTGTTACTGTAGCCATAATCTACTCCTGTGAATTATAATATTATTTATGCCAAATTTAAAAGATCAACAAAAACCCGCTAAAGTGTGCATTATTAAGAGGCATAGCGGGTGTGTTACTATTACTTATGAATTTACATCATATTAGGCATTTGTGGCTGTGGATTTGTTGGATCTTTTGGTAGATCAAAGATCGCACAATCCGTAGTCAACAGCAGACCTGCTACTGACGCCGCATTTACCAGGGCTGTTTTAGCAACCTTAGTTGGGTCAATAACACCGTCGGCCAACATGTCTACATACTGTTCTGTAGCAGCATTGTAACCATAGTTACCAGTACCACCAAGAACTGCATTTAGCACCACATCTGCTGATTCGCCTGCGTTGCTTACGATGCAACGTAGTGGTTCTTCCATGGCACGTAGAACAATGTTAATACCTGCTTGTTGATCAGCATTGTCGCCTTTTAAATCAGCAATGGCCTGTTTGGCGCGAATTAGTGCAACACCACCACCAGGAACAATACCATCTTCTACAGCGGCTTTAGTAGCGTGTAGTGCGTCATCGATGCGATCTTTCTTTTCTTTGACTTCTACTTCTGTAGCGCCACCAACTTTGATTACAGCAACACCGCCGGCTAATTTAGCCACACGTTCTTGCAGTTTTTCTCGGTCGTATTCTGATGTAGCTTCTTCGGCTTGTACACGAATAGACTTAACACGGTTTTCAATTGCTACAGAGTCACCGGCACCGTCAATGATGATAGTGTTTTCTTTAGAAATTTCTACACGAGCAGCCATACCCAAGTCTTCGGCTGTTACTTTTTCAAGTGTTAGGCCAAGTTCTTCAGCAACAACTTTACCACCAGTTAGGATAGCAATATCTTCTAACATGGCTTTACGACGGTCACCAAAGCCCGGTGCCTTAATAGCACAAGTCTTAACAGTACCGCGAATATTGTTTACTACCAATGTTGCCAAGGCTTCGCCTTCAACATCTTCTGCAACGATAAGTAGGGGCTTACCTGCTTTGGCAACTGCTTCCAATACTGGAATCATATCGCGGATGTTTGAAATCTTTTTATCAAACAACAAGATAAATGGATTGTCTAATTCAACAGTTTGTTTTTCTTGATTGTTGATAAAGTATGGGCTTAGGTAACCACGATCAAACTGCATACCCTCTACAACGTCTAATTCGTCTTGTAGTGATTTGCCATTCTCAACAGTGATAACACCTTCTTTACCAACCTTCTCCATTGCGTCAGCAATCATCTTGCCAATGCCAGCATCGGAGTTAGCGGAGATTGTACCTACTTGTGCGATCTCGTCTGTGGTTTCGCACGGCTTGCTGATTGTGCCTAATGCTTCCACTGCGGCTGTAGCGGCACGGTCGATACCACGTTTCAAGTCCATTGGGTTATGTCCGGCTGTTACATACTTCATGCCTTCTTTAACAATGGCTTGAGCAAGTACGGTAGCTGTAGTTGTACCATCACCAGCATTTTCTGCTGTCTTGGATGCTACTTCTTTGACCATCTGTGCGCCCATGTTCTGAAGTTTGTCCTTCAGTTCGATTTCTTTAGCAACTGTTACACCGTCTTTGGTAACTGCTGGGCCACCAAAACTGCGTTCAATTACTACGTTACGGCCTTTAGGGCCCAGTGTTACTTTTACAGCGTTGGCGAGAATGTTTACACCCTCAACCATTTTTGATCGGCTTTCGTTGCCGAAGTATACGTCTTTTGCAGCCATTATGTTTCTCCTTATTGTTCTACTACTGCGAAGATATCATCCTCGCGTAAAATTAATAATTCCTCGCCTTCAACTTTAACAGTTTGGCCGGAAAACTTACCGAATAGTACTTGGTCGTCAACAGCAACATCAAGAGCAATTAATTCTCCATTGCTATTACGTCTACCAGGTCCAACAGCAAGTACCGTGCCTTGATCAGCTTTTTCTGTGGCTGCATCAGGAATAAAGATGCCGCCTTTGGTTACAGATTCACTGTCAACACGGCGAACTACCACCCTATCAGATAGCGGTTTTAGATTCATCATGATCTCCTTTAAATGAAATGATAAAATTTAGTTTGTTTATTGTACTACAAAGAATGCGGTATTGTCAACAACTACCGCAAAATTATTTATCAATCAATAATCAGCTCGGTACGAGGATTTTGACTGTCATGCTCTAACCAAGCAGCTACAGTTGGTAATAATTCTGGGCTGTTTTCGATTAGTTTGTTAACCATAAATTCGTAAATGTCCATTCTATCAACCCTGATTAATGCGGCTAATACATGATGCCATCTATAGTGATTCCATTTGGCATAATCCATACGTTGATAATAATAGTCATGTTCCTCAGATGGCATTAAATGGAAAATGTTCCAGGGTCCGTGAAATCCAAAACATGGTTGATATGTTCCAAGCTCAAAACTAAAGCTACGTGCTACTTCTTCTGGAGCAAATTTAATACTGTATTTTTCTTCTAAGAAATTTCTATAGTTAATACCAATATAAGCATCTTCGGCTGTAAAGTTTCTTGATTCATCTAACTGTATATAGGTATCTAAACAAGCATCTAATAACTGTTTACTACGTAGACTAAAACCGCCATTGCCTACGTTGTGTTCTTTTGGCTCCCAGGGCCAGATAGCACCAATGTAGTCGTAGTTTAAAAAATCATCAGTCCACATGTTACCATCGCAGGCCATTCCGTCCCATTGTACATAAAGTGCGTGTCCAGTTTCAACATGCTCTGCTACACCTTTGAGCATAAGTTGATTATACTCGGGCATGCCATCAACTGGCGGCCTAATTACGTGACGAGCACCAGGATATATTTCTTTGTCGGATATAACAAGAATTTCTTTAGGATCTATATGCTTGAGTGTATTTTCTATTGAACGACGTGTTAAATCGTGTGTTAGAAAATCAATGGCTACTATTGTTACGTCTTTCATAATTGTTCCAGGATCGCCTTTGCTATTGCATCCGTATCAAAATTATTGGCACAAGGATATGTTTGTTTTTTACAAACAATTTGTCTAATAGGTCTTTGTTGTACATCATTACAGCCAGCACAATCTTCAAGTGTGGGAATAGGTGTAGCGTTCCAATTTGTATCCAAATGGCGATGTGGCACAATACGTTCTGGTCGTAGATGTGTTAGTAAGGCAACAATATGTGTGTCGCTTGCTGCTGCACACCAATAAGGCCCGGAGTCTATGCCTATAAAACAAGCGGCATGATCACATAGATATTTCATTTGTTGATTATTATATCTATCACGTGCATCAAAGAACAAGGGATGATCTTCGACTGTAAAATCTGTTTTGCCACCAAGTATTACAATTTTAAAGTCTGTGCGTTCAGAAAATAGTTTAGCATAAACATCAAACCAAACATCCATGGTGATATTCTTTGCTGCCCAGTGCCAGTTACGCATATGAACTACAATAAACTTATTGCCAATATCTGCTAAATCTGCATCAACTTCTTTTTTATCTGACTCAGTAGGAAATAATTCAACGCTACGATTTAATGTAGCAGAATCGCCAAATGCACGATAAAAATAATTGTCTACATAATGCTCTGTAGGATTAACTTCGTAAGCATCATCTAAATTAATATAAAGTTCATACTTAGATGGATCTGCTCCATCTGTTGGGATAATATTACGAACATTGGGATTATTGCGATATACATCAAAAACGTCTGTGGCTACGTCAATATTGGCATTATCGCCATAGCGACGTTTTAGTTCGCGAACTACACCGGTACTCATAATAACGTCGCCAATGGCACTACGTCTGCGTACCAATATGTTAAAAGGATTTTCTAATTTCATTTTTTATAAACGTCTGCGGCAGTATTAACATTACTGCGTTTTTTAATAAGTTCAAGTACTGCTGGATCGTTGGCCTGATCTTTGTGTGGTGCAAATAATGCTTTGCCACGAGGATCAACACCGTCGGCAGGATCTGTTAGATAATACACGGCCATACTACGTCTGTAAATACCATCTGGACAAGTTAAATCGTCTGGTAATCCGTGCCAACTAAACTGTGTGGTATCAAACAATACTGCACGATTGAAACGGTTTTCTACAGTCTTAACCAATTCCTTCGGACCTTGTGCGCCATGACTCCATAACTCTAAGCCGCCGCCCCAGGCAGGATTCCAGTTGGGTGTCATATAAACAATCAAGTTATAATGACGTTCTAATTTTAGCTTAGGATGTATGCTGTAGTCAAGATGTACATTGAGTTTTCCACCCTTATGGTGACAATGCCAACCGCCGCCATGTAGACCTATGTCTGTTTTAATATTAGCTCGACCTGCAATTTGTTCAATTATACCAACAAACTCTGGACTGTTTAAATAGGTAAATGCCCTATAGGTCGCGGCAGGAAAGTTATCCCAATGGTTAGCAGCTTTTTTATCTTCAATGGCATTTTGATAGTGTGCGGTCCAAATTGGACTTTCATAGTCGGGAAAATCCCCCACAAGTTCTTGTGCAATGTCGTCTTGCCAAAAATCATCAATGATAATATGATTAAAAGGCTGGGCAACAGAAAACTGTTGATTTAACTCGTCCCAGGCTTTTTCATTGATAAAATTAGTCATTGACCTGCATTCCGTTTGGTCCAAGATTGCCTGTGCAACCTAAGACGTCAACTTCAGTTACTCGATCCTTGGGCAAGAAATTATACAGCATGTGCTCAAGATCAAAATAGCCGCCGGCATTTAAATGTTGTGCTACTGCCATAAATCCTGTGTTGTATGTGTCAATGATAGTGTCGGTCTGATCAGCTGGCCAACTAAAGAACCTACTCATGTACTGCATAGTAAGTCCGCCAGTTACCTGGGGAGGAAACTGACTTGGCTTGGCCTTTAATATCACAATACGATCGGGAACTGTGTCGTAGTAGTCAGGATTGAAATTATCAGTTACCTGATAACGACCTGTTAGTTTAAATATTCTATCAAACTGACCAATAACACCTTTGTCTTTGAGCTCGCGGAGTGCATTGGCAAATATTAACATTTCTGTACAATTTTTAACAATGTCCCAATTCTCGGTACTGTTGTATATGCTTTTTACAGCATCTTCCTGGCTAAAGGTCAACAGATAGTTGATATGCTTTTTTAATACCTCTGCTTGCTCGTCAGAAATTGGATCGCCACTCATTTCTAATATAGCAATTTTAGCACCAGGGGCTCGTTTTTTAATACTGTCAATACTTTCTAAAGTTTGTTGAAATCTTTGTTCGGGCGAATAAACACCAAATTTAGTATTGATTGCAGAAGTTAAAACAAACAATGGCTTCATTTGCATAACCACCGTGGATTAGCTAAGGTCCATTCAACAACCTGTTGAACACGTTCACTGAATTTAATCTTTGGCTCCCAACCTAATTTTTTGAGTAAAGATCCATCTAATGCATAGCGTAGATCATGTCCAGGGCGAGCTGAGTGGAAGTCGGTGAGTTCGTAGAGTAATTCTTTACCTTGAGCGGCAGCAATCATTTTTGCCAGGTTTAAGTTATCTGTTTCTTCTGGTCCAACAAGATTGAACTTAGGAATAACACGAAGTCCGGTTGGCTCAAAGTAAGTATAGTCTTTGAGTTGAGTTACAATAAACATCAGGCCTTCGGCTACATCCTTAGCGTGAATATAGTGTCGACTTCCGGGAATTGTTTTAGTTGGATCAGCATGAATGCGTACCATTTCTTGATCGCGGGCACGTTGAATACACAAGGGAATAAACTTCTCTGGATGCTGACGTTCGCCAAATACGTTCATAGTATGTGTAATAACAATTGGCATTTTGTAGGTATTTTCAAATGCCACGCACATTTCTTCGCCACCGGCTTTGGCCGCTGAATAAGGGTTTGTTGAATTATAACGATCATATTCGCCGTACTTAACACCAACCGGTGCTGGGCCAAATACTTCGTCTGTTGAGAAGTAGACAAACTTTTCTAAGTTCTTTAGTGTACGAGCATAGTTAAGCAGGTTAACAGTACCAACTACGTTGTCCATAACAAATTCCATTGGAAATTCAATTGAACGATCTACGTGTGACCCTGCGGCCAAGTGTAGTACAATATTAATATCGCCACACATGTCGGCAATCATTGGATTAACTTCGGCCTTAAGATCGTGGAACACAACCTTAATGCGAGATTTGTCCTCTTGTGAAAAGTCTTGCATAACATCTGCAAGACGATTTAGGTTACCAGAGAAATCAAGTCTGTCTAAGCAAACAATACTCCAGTCGGTTGTTTTAATAATATTTTCAATTACGTGATGGGCAATAAAACCAGCGCCACCGGTGATAAGCACTCTTTTTGACATTTGAACTCCGTTGTTATTTGATGTTTGTATTTATAGGCTAAAAATTTCACGGGCACTTTTTGTAGCACCTTCGACAATTTGAGTCTGATACCGAGCTGGATTATTAACTATAGTCTTGGGGAAATAATCATCTAATGTTACTGCTACAAATGGTCTTGGATCTAATGGATTAAATCCTACACCACGCTCAATCATTTCATCAACATTGATTTTATTTAAAAACTCGTCATAGTTTAATTCAGCATGACTAAAACTGCGAATCTTGTTACGAATAAATTCGGCATCACCCAGGTAGGTAAAATGCCAACCAGCATGTTCGTACATCTTAATGGTAGCATCTTCGTAGTCAATTGGAAGATTATTTAATTCAAATCGTGTACGTCTAAATTGGTCTGGATCTTCTAATAACTTGCGACGGCAAGCGGTTGTCCAAACAAAGTAACTTTCATTGTTGTTAACCAACATATAATTAAATTTAAAGTTAAAGTATGGTACACGAAACCCCATAATATCTTTTGGGTTAGCACGTATTTGATCAACAACTTCTGGTCGAAGTATTTCGTCTACATCACCAATAATACAAATGTCATCGGCATCGGCGCCAGTTAGTCCACGCATAATAGCATTACGCTGGAACGTTTCATTGTCCCAGGCGTTTGAGCTACAGGGGCTGTCATCTACAATAACATGAATAATTTTATCATGATACTTGATGTAACGATTCCAATTCAACTTTAAGAAAAGGCTTTTATCATTGCCTTGGAATGTTTTAGTCGACTCTACAATGACAAATTTGTCTACATGTTCGTATAGTTCTGCCAGGTGCAGATCCAGCATTTCTAATTCATTGTAAAAAGTAAAACAATCGTAAATTTTCATTTTGTTATTCCTTGATCAGTACAAATGACATTGAGTCTGTGTCAGAGAATATTTCTGCGCCACATTGACATCGATATTGACTAAACTCGTAATCCTGGCTACCACATTCATAACATTTATCAGGTAAAATTGTACGCTTGTATAATACTATTTCTTTTAAGGCAGAATCTAAATCAATGACTTCATCTGTAGTAACCAGTGAGTTTTTAGCAATCAACTCAGCACGTTCTTCTGTAACAGCAATGCCGTTTCTCCTGTAGTGTGCCAAGGCCAACAGCACCGAAAGGGCATTGCCCACTGTAGGTTGTTTATTTAATTTATGTTTAGGGTGGCTGGTATGAACGTCTTCGAGTATATAAACACCATCGCTGGTCAAGTGCTTTATACCTATTAATAGTGTTGAAACTTGATGTTCGGGAAAATGACTGCCATCTTCAATTATAAGATCGTATGGACCAAGGCTGAAAAAATTTTCAAGTGCCTGTAGATCACCTTGGTCAAGTTGACAGTCTAAAAATCTTTCATCAACGGGCCAGGTGTCTTGACGTGTTAATATGTCTGCACCAATGATAGCACTTGTAGGAAATCGATTTAATAACCAACGAACTGAATCGCCTTTAAAAAGTCCAATTTCAGCAATCTTTGTGAAATTTCGGTCAGCAAAAAATTTCTCGTAAAACGGAATGTAATTGTGCCAAAAGAATTTATCTGTATCAAACACCTTCTTTAATTCCCTCAAGAGTCATGGTTTCTAATTGTAAGAATCCCTCCGGCATACGTGTTGCTATTTCTAAGTTTTGTAACACCGGATCTTCACTCTCAAGTATACTATGTTCTGTGATGTTTGTAAAGCCTGCGGCCATCATACTTAACTCTAAAATTCTTTTATTATAGATAAATTGATGACCCCAATCTCTTACATAATTGTTGAATGTAAAAATAGCATCAGGGAACGGCGCCCAGTCTGGTTTGGTCTGTTCAATGTAATCTAAATGTATTTGTGTGGGATTGGTGTATGCGTCTATTAAAAACTGCATGTCGGGGCAACTAATACGAATACGCCCACCGGGTTTTAATACACGAAAACTTTCTTTTAACATTTCCTGTCCGGACCAATAAGGTAAATGTTCGATCATGTGTTCGCTGTAGACATAATCAAAACTATTGTCAGGAAGTGGAAAAGGTTGACTTGCATCAAGTTTGACGCTGTCGGGATGGAACCACCCGTCGCCCTGCCCATCGGTATTTAACCACCCAGGAAGAATATTCCCACCACAACCAAGTTGTAGTTTTTTAATTTCGTGGGTGTTTAAGTATTCGTCAAACGTCATTAACTGGCATCTGCTTCTGTGATACGCTCACCTAAGTATTGCTTAACAACACGAATCAATTTACGCTCAGTGTCATAGACAAATTCTGTGGCTTCTTCTTCGGTATTAACTACTAAAATAAAACCGTTTGCTGCACGGCGAATTTCTAAACTTTCAAACATGATAAATCCTTTAGGGTTGAACTATATAAAGTATAACAGATTGGCCATTTAAAGTCAATCTGTTTGGTTATCGGCCGCGACCGGCTGACTTCTTAGCCGGTTTATTACCCTGTACTTGTGTGCCAAATTTAGCTTTTTGAACTTGCGTGGTTTTGGCTCCGGGTACTCGTGGATTACTGGCAGCGGCCTTAGCGGCTTGTGCAGCGGCAATAAATGGATTTTTAAATTTCTTTTCTTCGGTCATATTAGAATGTATATTGTAGTTTAAATGAAGCAGATTGATCCCACCCGTTTGTAGTATTTTTCCAAGTAGTAACTTGACCACAGGCTTGCCATTTAGCATCAGCATCACCAATTTTACGGCATACACTTGCATACGGAAGGTCAGTCATATGAGGAAACACTATACCGTTTGAATGACCAAAATGATTGGCAAATTGCCATCCAATGTGTGTAGCCCACAAGTCGTCGTTCCAAAAGCGATAGTCAATAACAGCGGCCTCGGAATACAGCTCTGCCGGTTGGCCATTGATCATAGTGCCATCTTTAAAACTATTGCGATATACTCGTGCACCGATACTTAATCGATTAACAACTTCGTAATTAACACCTACGCCATAGTTAAAATCGTTTGCTTTATTGTCGTTTTGAAAATGATATCCAACTGTGTCGATTGTAGCCCAAACATCGCCTTGTTCGGCAAATGCTGTGGTCGACAAAAATAGACCCAAAATTACCAATAGTTTTTTCACAACGATACTCCAAAAGTTAGTAGAGTAAACAGTTTACTATAGATTGATTTTTAGGTCAACCGCGTGAGGTCAATTCAGTTAAACGGCGTTGGATTTTGGATTTTTCTTTTGCTTTAGATGTTTTTTCTAACATGTCTGTTAGTTGGGCAATGTTAAGTGGGCCCAAAAGTATTTTACCAGTTTTGGTATGTAGACTTGATTTTTTTGTCTTTGCCATATATCCTCGATTTGCAGTTGGTGCCCCTTGTCCGACTCGAACAGACCACCTACTGATTACAAATCAGTTGCTCTACCGGATGAGCTAAAGGGGCATAATACTATTTAACAAGTTGACTATAGTATAAATATTTTATCACATCAATTACAACTCCCCAATGCCCATAATCGAACATACCTCACACGCTGGTGTTAACTTTGAGCCTAATAAAAAGATAGGTTACTATTTGGTTGGCAATGAAATCTATTACAATAAGATTCAAGCCATGTTAGATGCCAGTCGACGTAAACAAGAAGTTAAATGGTTTTTTAATGAGGATGTGTTTGTCAAGTATCCTTGGCATATAGAGCCAGAAGAAAGTCTACGCGAATTATATCGTCAACGTGCTCAACAACTAAGAGACTCTTACGACTATATTAGATTAGAGCTCAGTGGAGGAAGTGATAGTACCACCGTTGCTTATAGTTTCTTACTAAACGGTATACATTTAGATGAAGTTATCTTTCGTTATCCCAAGCAAGGTGAAAAGGGTGTAGTAGGCAATATATTTGACACCAGGGCCGAAAATACTCTAAGCGAGTGGGAGTTTGCCGCAAGACCATTACTACAGTGGATTGCTACTAATTATCCTGCTACAAAGATCACTGTACACGATTACAGCGAGGACATGATTGCCGAATCCGACTCCAAAGACGAATCTTGGATTTTCCGCACCAAGCATTATCTACAGCCTGGCCATATACACAAGTTTGATGACTCATTCCTTGGGGATCAACATCGGATAGTTGAAAGTAAAAACAAGGTATGTTTACTCTATGGAGTAGATAAACCCAAGGTATTCATTAAAGATGGAAAATTCTTTATGTATTTTATTGACGGCATTGCCAGTTATACAAATGCCACGGTAGGAGATACATCAGGGGTAGTAAATGAATATTTCTTCTGGGCACCCGAATCATGTCGTTTATTGGCCAAACAAATACACGCGGTAAAAAATTGGTTCAGTATGCCACAGAATTATCAGATGCAAAGTGTATTACAGTGGCCCAATAATAACTTTGCCCAGCGTACCCTATATGAACAATTGGTAAAGCATATTGTTTATCCCGATTACGATTTTCATACATTCCAAACTGCAAAGCCAACCAATAATGTTTATAACGAAATGGACCATTGGTTCCACGTTAATTTTAAAGATTCTAAATTGTATAATTCGTGGGAAGCCGGCATTGACTACTTGGTCAACAATGTTGATTTGGATTTTGTTGAATACATTGATGGCCGTGCAACAAACATAAAATCCTTCGACAGTCTGTATTATTACTTTGGCGATTCTACTATTCCTGAAGTAGCAGGTGGGTTTAAAACAAAACCTCTAATCTTAGAGCACAAAAAAGAAATAGCCCAGAGACAACATAAACATGTTATCAATGGGCAAATAGTAATTTATTAATTTGGCGGTGAGCAAGAGATTCGAACTCTTGATACAGGTTTTGGCCCGTATGCTTTCTTAGCAGGAAAGTGCCTTCGACCAACTCGGCCAGCTCACCATGTTCTTTATCTTGTTATTTTACGTATCAATCGATACCAATAATATTTTATACCACGCGGAGTTGGTACAAAATCAAAGAAATCAAAATTTCCGCTAACTTCCTTGGGCATATTACCGTATGCTCGATCTAAAGTTTCTTTAGTAGACATGCCAACTCCTTTCTTAAATTTTGGTGCCCCAAGCGAGACTTGAACTCGCACACCTTGCGGTACCGGCTTCTAAGACCGGCGTGTCTGCCAATTCCACCATCGGGGCAAAGGTAAAAAGTTTAGGTACATAAAATCTGCTTTACAACTATAGATTGTTTACTCCCGAGATATCGCTCAGGCTCAGTACCATACAATAAGTAAAACTGTTTGCAAGAAAACTAATTATCGTATGTGTTAACAAAATATCAGCGGTTTCGTAGCTTTGAAATACTGGTGCCGCTTCGGGAATACCCGATATTGCAAAATTTTCGAGCGGCTCATCTTGCGTTGCTACATACTCTGCTTCCTATTAGTATCAGATGGTCGTCACACCTGTACCTAAACTTTTTACCTTTAATTGATTATACTGTATTTACAATACAATGTCAATGTAAATGGCAGTTATTTTTATGTCAGGAAACTGCCAAACCCCGTGTACACAGCCCATCCCACGTTTCGTGTACAGCGGAAGCAGACGAATCGTCTCTTGCAAGTGTGGGTCTGCCGATTACATCGCAGGACCGTTGCCGTTCCTGAATCCTGTCTAACCTTGCTTAACCGCTGTCTTGATCTTGTCAAGAAGATTCAAAGTATTGTTCTGTTTTTTAACGATCTTTGATTGTTGATATTTGTTAGACTTTTGTGTAATAACACTTTCCTGTAATGACTTTGTTTCTGTGTTAAACTTTTCTACATCAATATTTTTCATATTTTCCCTCATTGATTAAAAAGCCCCTTGCGGGGCTTTTATTATTTTATTTTTATGTAATCTGTCAGAATTGAGAATAATCATCTAACTGCTGAATATACATTTTGTAGTTAGCAAGAATCTGAGCTTCCCAGTTGCCAGTATTTTTAGCATTGATTTTTCGAGCATCTTGAATATTTCTCTTCATTGCCGCATATTCTTGATTTAAGTATTCTCTACCGCCTTTACGATTTTGTGCCCATTTGCTCAACGAGGCTTTAGCATATCCTACAACTTTATTTGTTTGTGCGTCAAATCCAGGATCCTGTCCTTGGCTGCCGCCAGATTGTAAAAATTCTTGGGCTACTACTAAAACGCCTATTACATTGACTACGGCCTCTAATTCTTCTTTTGATGTTGCTTTAGCTTGACCAGCGGCTCCTCCTAATGCGGCGGCACCAACAGCGGCGCCTGCTCCTTTAAGAAAATCTCGACGATTCATTTCGGCTATCTCTTGTTCAGTTAAAATATCGGTTATCTTCATAGTACTACTATTTATAATAATATTATAACATTTTGGGATTTATTGGGCAACCGTGGGTTTTTGACGCCGTTTTTCAAGCTCTGCGGTATAACTACCTATTAGGGATTGTAGTTGATTATGGACAGCATAGTATTGACGCA
>Ga0208250_1000003_pt1 | contig 166086 bp, 161 predicted proteins | sample CryBogCBE18Aug09_FD_184557 | JGI IMG/M metagenome (GOLD analysis project Ga0208250, IMG submission 184557) | Freshwater microbial communities from Crystal Bog, Wisconsin, USA - CBE18Aug09 (SPAdes) (version 2) | ecosystem: Environmental > Aquatic > Freshwater > Lake | place: Crystal Bog... | reverse complement strand
CAGGGACTGCCGGACCACAAGGACCACAAGGACCAACAGGGACTGCCGGACCACAAGGACCACAAGGACCAACAGGGACTGCCGGACCACAAGGACCACAAGGACCAACAGGGACTGCCGGACCACAAGGACCAACTGGCACGTTTTCAGGCACATTAACTGCCAATATTAACGGCGCAGGATACACACTTACCAATGTGTCTACAGTTACTAGTACTGGTAATATAACTGCTAACAATATAGTAAGTAATACATTTACCTATGCTAACGGTGTCAGTATATTAACAGGAATTGTTGCAGGCGGAACAAATTACAGCAATGCTAATGTATTTTCCTATCTAGGATCAAACAGCAATGTTGCTATAACTACCACTGGAAATGTGACTGCTAATAATTTTATAGGTAACGGTGCAAATTTAACCGGCTTAAATTATAACCAGACTGGTAATATCTATGGAACACAACCCAATGTAACATTAGTCGCTGGTAATTATTCATATGTTTTTGATAACACAGGTAATTTGACTATTCCTTCAGGCGGGGACATTTTGTTGCCTACTGCTAATTCTACAATTACAATGACCGGTAATATTGTTGTTGGTAATGTTATTGCTGCTGGATCAAGCGGACCCAAGACACGTTTCTTATGGGACACTTGGCAAGCTAATTCTACATCGGCATTGAGCTCATTTACTCCAAGTGGTACCATTGGTGGTAATGCTACCTGGGATAGCACACAAGCATATGGATTAAAACTAACCACAACAAGTACTTCACAGTCTGGCTACATTAACTGGAACAGTAGTACAATCAATTATAACTATGATATGGTTATAACTGCTAGTATTGGTGCTAGTGGAGGAACCGGTGCAGATGGACAATGGATCTACTTTGGATCTAATGCTGCCATCACAGGTAATCCCGGTAATACCACCACTTATGGTGGCATTGCGGTTATGAACCATTATTATAGTAGTTCAAGTCAGTTTGAAGTTTATGTTGGCGGTACACAAATTAATATTCCCTATATTGGTAACGGTAACTATGTAACATCTGGAGTTACATTATGGAACGCCAGTTACACCAGTTTCTATAATCTAACACTGAAAATACGCAAGATACAGAACGGCAACCGTATGTTAGAAGTATATATCAATGAAATATATCAAGGATCAGTCAACATTGGTAGTTGGACTCCATCTGGAAATTACTTTGGTGTAGCGGCATACACTGGAGGATCCACTGCTCAAAACTGGGTACGTCAACTAAAGATAGATTGGTAATATGATAATTTCTGGTGTCAATCTAATTAATGTTGGGTATGTGCGGGACACACCGCCTATCGTTACCTCAGGAACATTGCTATATCTTGATGCCGGTAATTCGGCTAGTTATCCAGGTACAGGCGGTACTTGGTATGATCTAAGCGGAAATAACAATAATACTTTTTCATCAAGCAATACAGTATTCAATTCAGCCAATGGCGGATATTTTAATTTTACTGACCCAGGATGGTTTCAAACAACCAGTTCAAAATATAATGTAACATACACTGGTAAGAGTATTTTTATGGCTGGTAAACTAACTGGTGCCATGGGATCTGGCACATACCGTTGTTTGTTTGGTAGCAACGGAGCCAATAGAAATTTCAATTTGTATTTTTATTATACAGGTAGTGCATACGAATTACATTTTGCACAAGGTTATGGCGGTGGCTCGGGAGGCATAAGCACTCCGTTGACTTATACTTTTGGTAACTGGTTTACCTGTGGAGTCACAATGACTACGGATGGCACAATAACTTACTACTTTAACGGCCAGCAGGTCAGTATATCATCTGGAACATTTTATCAATATCTAACTACAACCAGTGAGAACGTTGGGGCAAGCGATAACTATTGGTCTGGTCCTATCAGTGTAACAGCAGTATACAGTAGAGCATTATCGTCTGCAGAAATGCTACAGAATCACAACTCAGTTCGATCAAGATACGGTTTGTAGTATATAAGTATTAATAATAGGAACAAAAATGCCATTAAATTTTCCAGGATCAGCAACAACAGGTGCAACATATACCGGACCGAACGGAGTTATATACACTTTTGACGGAAATGTTTGGAATGGTTCGGCTCCTACTGTTACTGGACCACAAGGTCCAATTGGTAACGCTGGACCACAAGGACCACAAGGTCCGATTGGTAATGTTGGCCCGAGTGGCCCAAGCGGAGTACAAGGACCACAAGGACCACAAGGTCCCATTGGTAATACTGGGCCACAAGGGCCTTCAGGTGGAGGTTCACAAGGACCACAAGGACCTCAAGGACCACTTGGTAATGCAGGACCGCAAGGACCACAGGGACCAATTGGTAATATTGGACCACAAGGGCCACAAGGCCCACAAGGAACTGTAGGATCACAAGGCCCTCAGGGACCAATCGGTAATACAGGAGCCCAAGGACCACAAGGCCCAACCGGACCTAACGCCAATCAAACTTTGAACACCAGTAGTTCTGTTACTTTTGCTGGAATTACCAGTACTGGCACAATAACAGGTAATGCAAACAGTAGTGCAACTACATCAACTGGTGTTGGTTATATTGGGATGCCACAAAATACGCAAAGCAGTAATTATACACTGGCATTGACAGACCAAGGTAGCCAACTTTATATAACTGGAACTTCAACCTTAACTATCCCAGCAAATAGTAGTGTAGCATTTCCAATTGGGGCCACTGTGGTAATTATAGCAGGACCTAGTGCCACTGTAACAATATCTTGCGGAGATACTATGTATTTGGCTATATCTGGTACCACTGGATCTCGCACATTAGCAGCATATGGTATGGCAACTGCAACTAAAGTTGCCAGTACAACTTGGTACATCACTGGCGGGGGATTGACCTAATGTCAGGTATAATGTTGGCATCTTCGGGTATACTTTCTTCCAAACAGCATAGTGGATTCTACGGACCTGCACCAAGTTTATACTCTCTTTCTGCCAGTGCGTATAATGTACAAGTTACGCTACCTGCCAATGGCCTACTTATATATACATTTTGTGGTATAGTACAAACAGGCTACGGATTTTCTATATCAAATGTAATATTCGGTAATAGTACGAGACCATTTACACAGAGATACGGCACTGGTAGTGTAGCAGGTACTGGTGGCAACTATGATTTTATTTTATATTACTATGTAAACAAAACTGGTTCTTCGATTACAGGATATATTAGTAGAACTCTTTCATTACCTACCAATAATTCATTGGCAGAATCTTGGCAAGTGTTTACTGGAGTAAATCCATCAAATCCATTTTATACTTCTTCTACTAGCACTAGTGGTAGTTATACTGGGATATCTGGAAATTTTGGATATCCTAGTATCTCATTAAGTAACATACCAGCATACACTACGCCTATTGTATATTTTGCTGGTAAAAGCGGCTTAAATGCCAAAGCAATAACTGGATGGACGTCAACTGCGTCTTCCGCAGGATCGTATTCAGGGTATACTTGTAGCCAAATGGGATTCTACAAACAGTACACCACTGCTACATCTTCAGATGCGGCCACAATGACTACTCAAGTAGGAACAACCGCCACTCCTACTTTTTATGCCTGGGATATATTACAACCGGCGTCATAAATATTTTATGAAATAGACTAATAATTTATGATTATAAGCAAGCGGCGTGGGTGGTGAAGTAAACTAAATTAGCAAGAAAAATCTTAAAAAAACCCAGTAAATTGCCCGCTTAGATATAAAATTTCAATTCATGCTAAATACACTATAATTAAAAGGTACCCGTAAAATGGCACTAACCAGACCAACGCTAGAAAATATAAACAGTAACCTCGTTGAGCTTACTGACTCCCTAATAACACTTAACTATGCCAATGGATCCTCTGCAATCAGCAGAGACCAAGGTATTGTTTTTAATCGTGCAACACAAAGCAATGTTGCACTGATTTGGAATGAATCCATCGGTGCATTCCGAACAGTATATACTACTGCAACAGGCAAAGAAAAAGGTAATATCTCTGTTACCAGCAACGCAGATTTTGTATTTGGTAATACAACACAATCTGGTGCATCAACAATTGCAGGTATCTTAACTGTAACTAATAGTACACTATCAAGCAGTACTAGCAGTGGTGCAGTTGTTGTGTCTGGCGGTTTAGGTGTTGCTGGCAACATTTATTCAGGTAGTTTATACACCAATAACATTAATTTAGCCAATGGTAGCCCATTATCTAGTAATTTAAGAATTACTGGCGATGCTACTGGTCAAGGTTTTGCGTATACAGGTACTGCTTCAGTTCCTTCAACCGTTAATATTACACTAGCAAGTACTGGTGTTACTGCTGGAAGTTACGGTAATTCTGTTTCTATCCCAACATTCACAGTTGATGCCAAAGGTAGACTAACTTCTGCAGGTTCTGTAGCATTAGTAGCATACAATGATTATGCAGCTGATACTGGTACTCCTGCAAATATTGCGTTAGGTGGTACACTAACAATTGCTGGTACAGCAAATCAGATTTCAACTTCGGTAGCTGGTAATACAATTACCATTGCTTTACCTAATTCCATTACTACTCCAGGCGACTTGTTCGTTACTGGTAATTTGGCTATTGCTGGTAATACAACTTATGTTACTGCAATTACAGTTACAACAAATGATAAAACAACACACCTAGCCAATAATACTGCACAAGGTGCAAGTTTAACTGGTGCTGGTTTGATTGTTGGTCAAGCAAATGCAGCTACTTTCTTATACGATGATACTACAACCAGCTGGCAGAGCAACTTAAACATTACTCCAACTGCTAATGCTACATTGAATTTAGGTGGTACTAGCAATTACTGGAGTACTGGTTACTTCAATGCTATTCAAGCACCTAGTATTACTGGTGTATTGCAAACTGCAGCTCAACCAAATATTACTAGCTTAGGTACAATTACTAATTTAACAGTTAGTGGAACAGTAACTGCTTCGACAGTAAATGCTGCCACAATTGGTAACACTGGTGCTACTTTAACTGGTACATTAAGCACAAATGCACAACCAAATATTACATCAGTTGGTACATTAACTGGTTTAACATTAAGAGGTACTTTATACGGTACTAGTGTCCAAGCTCAATCGTTTGGAAATTTAGGCGCAACTTTTAGCGGTGATACATTCTCTGCAGTTAGCGGATTCCAAGGCCCATTAAATGGTACATTGGGTTCAGCTGGTGGCAATACTGCCATTGTCAGCACACTGAGTGCTACAGGCAATGCAACAGTTAATTCATTGAGCGTTAACAACTCAGCTACTATTACTGGTACATTGGGTGTAACTGGAAACACAACAGTTGCTAATTTATCTGTAACTGGCATATTAAATGCTCCGAGTATTAGTCTAAGCGGTGGTTTGCAAAATACTCCAATTGGTAATGCAATACCAAGCACAGGCAATTTTACAACATTAACTGCAAACACTGAAAGTGTAAGTGGTAACTCTACTGTAAATGGCTTAACAGTCAATACTAGTGCAGTTGTTGGTACAACACTACAAGCTCAAGGCGGCTTACAAAATACAGTAATTGGTAATGTTACTCCAACTACTGCTTATTTCACTACTGCTTATGCAGGTACACTAAATGCTGCACAAATTGGTAATACTGGTGCATTGTTAACTGGTACATTAGATTCTGCTAGCGGTGTTCAAAGCAATATTACTACTGTTGGTACATTAGGTAACTTAACAGTAACAAACACAATTAACGCAAACAAAGTTCAAGCAAGTGTAATTGGTAACACCGGTGCTGCATTACAAGGTGCAACAGTTACAGCTTCTACTGCTATTCTTGGCCCAGTTGGTGTAGGCGGAGCAAATGTTGGTTTCTTTACAGACATTAATGCTTCTGGTAATGTAACTGCAGCTACTATTGTTAGCAATGGTTCAGTTACTGGTACTTCTGCACAATTTACTACAATTAACGGTAGTGGCAATTTAACAGTTGACGGTTTAACTGTTAATACTAGTGCAGTAATTGGCACAACATTACAAGCAGTTGCTGGTATCCAAAATACCCCAATTGGTAATGTAACTGCCAGTTCAGGTCGGTTTACTACAATTGCTGGTAGCAGTACATTAAATGTTGGCGGAACTGCCACAGTTAACGCATTGACCAGTAACGGAGCAGTTACAGGTACTACTGCACAATTTACTACAGTCAACGGTAGTGCAAATGCTACAGTTGATGGATTGAGTGTTAATAATTCAGTTACAATCGGAACTACATTAGGAGTTTCTGGTGCTACATCATTGGCCAATGTTACTGCTGGAAATGCAACAGTAACAGGCACATTAACTACAAACGGCATTACAATTACAGGTGGTATTCAAAATACTCCAATTGGTAATGCTATTGCAAGTACTGGTACATTTACAACATTAACAGGTACAAGTTTCAATACTAGCGGTAATGCAACAATCAATGCATTGAGTGTTAATAATACAGCTACTATCGGAAGCACATTAAGTGCAAGCAGCTTGGAAAATACACCAATTGGTACAATTACTCCTGCAACAGGTACATTCACAACATTGATTGGTACAACAGAAAGTATCAGCGGTAATGCAGTAGTAAATGGATTAACAGTCAATACTAGTGCAGTAGTTGGTACAACGCTACAAGCAGTTGCTGGTATCCAAAATACAGTAATTGGTAATGTACAAGCAACTTCTGCTAACTTTACAGTTGTTAATGCTAGCGGAATAATTAATGCTGGTTCTGGAATTAGAACTACTGGCAATATTATTCCTACTGCAGATTTAACATACACATTAGGAAATTCAACAAATAGATTTAAGAGTCTATATGTTGGCGGAAATACAATTTACATCGGTACTGCTAATATCAGCTTAGATAATAACGGCAATGTATTGATTAACTCAGGTATCGGCAATCAAATTAATTTGTCAAATACTGGTGTATCATTGACTTCGTTTAACACTGATATCAGTAGCGGAGTATTATACGGTAACTTGATTGGTACATATGCTAATGTTACTAATCTATATGCACAAAACGGTACATTCGGAGTAGGAGTCGCTACAGGCACATTGAATGCCAATGCTAATGCTACGGTTAACGGACTAACTGTTAATAACAGCGGCACATTTGGTACAACACTACAAGCAGTTGCTGGTATCCAAAATACGGTAATTGGTAATGTAACTGCAGCTGCTGGTTACTTTACAAACTTAAATGCCACTCAAGCAATTAGTGGCGGTACAACATTAAACATTGGTGGAAATGCTACAGTTAATGCATTGGCAGTTAACAATTCAGCTACAGTTGGTGCAACACTGCAAGCAGTTGCTGGTATCCAAAATACTGTAATTGGTAATGTAACTGCAGCTGATGGTTATTTTAATAATCTATATAGCACAAGTGTTAACAATAGCGGTAACCTAATAGTTAATGGCTTGACAGTCAACACAAGTGCAGTAATACAAGATACACTAAGTGCTGGTAGTTTAGAAAATACTCCAATCGGTACAGTTACTCCTGCTACTGGTACATTTACTGACATCGTTGGTTCTACTGAAAGCGTTAGTGGTAATTCCACAGTTAACGGTTTAACTGTTAATACTAGTGCTACTATTGGTACAACATTGGGTGTTACTGGAAATGCTACAGTTGGTAACTTGATTACTGCAGGCTCTTCAGGAACTGGTAATATCAGTGGTGTAAACACAATATTTGCAATATCTGCAAACATCAGCGGAAACACTACAACTAATCAATTAACAGTTAATTCTAATGCAACAATTGGCGGAACATTGGGTGTTACTGGCGGTAACGTAAATATTGCATCAGGCTACTATTTGGTAGGTAATATTGCTGGTTCAATATCTGGTGCAGTCAGTGCAGCAGGTAATGATACACAAGTTCAATATAATAACAGCGGATTGATTGGCGCTAATGCAGGATTTAGATTTACTTCAAGTACTGCTACATTAAATGTAAATGGTAGTGTAGTTACTGACACAGTAAATGCAGCTACTATTGGTAACACAGGGGCTGCATTAACAGGTGCAACATTGGCAACTAGCAGTACTGCTACAGTTGGTGATTCATTAACTGTACAGGCCAACGCAACAATCAATGCATTGAGTGTTAATAATACCGCTACAATTGGTAGTACATTGAGTGCAAGCAGCATAGAAAATACACCAATTGGTACAATTACACCAAATACTGGTGCATTTACTACAGTTAACGCCAGCGGAACTGCTACAGTTAACGTATTGCATAGTAACGGAGCAGTTACCGGTACTGCAATTACTGGTAGCGGAAATGCTACAGTTAATGCATTAAGTGTTAATAACTCTACTACAGTAGGTGGTACATTAAGTGCTACTGCTGGTATCCAAAATACAGTAATTGGTAATGTAACTGCAGCTGCTGGTTACTTTACAAACTTGAATAGCACAAGCCTTAACGATAGTGGCAATGCTACTGTTGACGGTTTAACAGTTAATACTAGTGCAGTAATTGGAACTACATTGGAAGTTCAAGGTAACATCCAAGCTGGTAACATTTCAGCCAATGGCTTAGAGTCTTCAAGCACAGTTAGTGTACTTGGAGTACAAAATTCAACTGGTGTAGGTACTGGTGCATTGACTGTTGTTGGTGGCGCAAGTATTAGTAAAGATTTGTATGTTGGTGGTACATTGTATGTTCCAAATCTTGCATCAACAAATTCTACAATACTAAGTATAACCGATCCATTGTTGTATTTGACTGCTAATACACCATATCCATACAATTATGAAATTGGTATTTACAGTCACTATATTGGTGGCACATATGCTGATGCTAATGCAAATGTATATCAACATACTGGTTTGGTACGTGACCACGCAGACATGACTTGGTATTTGTTCAGTAATGCAGCTGAACCCGGTGGTGGATTAGTTGATGTAACAAATCCTAATGTACAACTCGATTCTTTACACATTGGATCATTGTTTAGCTCTGCTATCTATGGTAGCAGCACATTAGATGTCCAAGCAAATGCTACCGTAAATGCATTGACAGTTAACAATTCTGCTACAATGTCTACATTGGGTGTAAGCGGAACTGCTACAATGGCTAATGCTACAGTAACAGGTACATTAACTACAAATGGTATTACAATTACCGGCGGTATCCAAAATACTCCAATTGGTAATGCTACCCCAAATACAGGTACATTCACAACATTGATCGGTACAACAGAAAGTATCAGTGGTAATGCAACAGTTAATGCAATGACTGTTAACACTAGTGCAACAGTTGGTAGCACATTAAATGCAGCTGGTGGTGTACAAAATACTCCAATTGGTAACGCAACACCAAACACTGGTACATTTACAAACATTATTGGTTCTACAGAAAGTATTAGTGGTAATGCAACAGTAAATGCACTAACAGTTAATACTAGTGCAACAACCGGTGGTACATTAAGTGCTGCAGGCGGATTGCAAAATACAATTATTGGTAATGGAACTGCAGCGGCAGCTACTGTAACAACATTGATTGCAACTACAGAAAGCGTAAGCGGCAATTCTACTGTAAACGGGTTGACTGTTAATACTAGTGCAACAACTGGTGGCACATTCAATGCAGCCGGTGGTGTACAAAATACCCCAATTGGTAATGCAACACCAAACACTGGTTTGTTTACAACATTGACATCAACAGGCAATACAACAGTAAATGCACTAACAGTTAATGCTAGCGCAACAACTGGCGGTACATTAAGTGCTGCAGGCGGATTGCAAAATACTATTATTGGTAATGGAACTGCGGCAGCAGCTACTGTAACAACATTGATTGCAACTACAGAAAGTGTAAGTGGCAATTCTACTGTAAACGGTTTAACAGTTAATGCTAGCGCCACAGTTGGTACTACATTAGGTGTAACTGGTAATTTGATTGCTGGTAATATCAGTACTGCTGGTACTGCTGGTACTGGAAATATTACTGGTGTTAACACACTGTTTACAATTAATACACAAATTACAGGAACTGAAACAGCAAATGTAATAACTGCTAACACATTAACTGTAACTGGATTTACTACATTAGCTAATGCAAATGTACAAAATGCAAATGTAACAGGTACATTAACTACAAATGGTATTACAATTACTGGTGGATTACAAAATACTCCAGTAGGCAATGCTACTGCAAGTACTGGTACATTTACAACATTAACAGGTACAAGTTTCAATACTAGCGGTAATGCAACAATCAACGCATTGAGTGTTAATAATACTGCTACAATTGGTAGTACATTAAGTGCAAGCAGCTTGGAAAATACACCAATTGGTACAATTACTCCTGCAACAGGTACATTCACAACATTGATTGGTACAACAGAAAGTATCAGTGGTAATGCAACAGTTAATGGCTTAACAGTTAATACAAGTGCTACTACAGGCGGTACATTTAATGCAGCTGGTGGTGTACAAAACACCCCAATTGGTAATGGAACTGCAAGTACTGGTACATTTACAACCTTAACTGGCACAAGTTTTAATACTAGCGGTAATGCTACTGTTAACGCATTGTTCAGTAATGGTGCAGTAACTGGAACAGGTGCAACATTTACTAGCGAAAGCGTAAGTGGTAACGCAACTGTTAACGGATTAACAGTTAACACTAGTGCAGTTGTTGGTACAACACTACGAGCAGTTGCTGGTATCCAAAATACAGTAATTGGTAACGTAACTGCAGCTGATGGTTATTTCAATAACTTGTACAGTACAAGCTTCACTGACAGCGGTAACGCAACAGTAAATGGCCTAACAGTTAACACTAGTGCTACAATTACTGGTACATTGGGCGTAACAGGCAATGTATCTCTTGCTAACTTGAGTGTACTTGGTACATTCCAAGCACCAAGTATTAACTTGGCAGCTGGATTGCAAAATACCCCTGTTGGTAATGCTACACCAAGTACTGGTGCATTTACTAATTTGACATCTTACTCGTTCACTACAAATGGTAATGTTGTTTCTAACGGCAATATCACTACTAACGGATTAACAGTTAATGTTAATGCAACAGTTGGTGGAACATTAGGTGTAACAGGCAATTTGCAAGCTAGCATAATCAATGCTAGCACTGGATTGTATACAAATGGTTACTTCTACGCTAACGGTACTCCATTGAACTTTAGTGCAGCTGGATCAACTTATGATGTTCAGTACAATAACGGTGGTGCTTTAGCAGCAGATACTGGTAACTTCTACTATCAAAGCAGCACATTGTATGCTCCATCATTGAACTTAACTGGCGGCTTTAGTGCTTGCACTGCTTCATCAATTACTGGAACATTGACAACATACAATAGTTTACCAGATATAGATGATACTTATACATTAGGTACAACTAATCAGGCTTGGGAAAATGTTTATACATATGGAATCAGTGCATCTGCAGATGGATTACAATTAGTTGTAAACCCAAGTCAGTTAGGCAACGATTTTATAGTTAACGGTAATGCTAAGGCAAACATTTTCTATGTAAATGCTAATGTAGGAACTGCAAGTTTTGGTACAAGCACACAAACTGCAAATGCGTTAGTAAGTTTCAACTCAACTAACAGTATTTTAGTTCCAACTGGTACAACTGCACAACGTCCAAGTATTGGTGCTAACGGTATGATCCGTTTTAATACTACAACGGCTTCTTTGGAGTTCTACGCAGATGGCGGTTGGCAGTCAGCTGGTTCACAATTTACTCCAGTTGTTGCTAACTTACAAACTGGTGACGGAACAACAACGGTATTTACATTGCCTGCTAATGCAACAACATCTGGCACAATGGTAAGTATTAACGGTGTGTTACAAGAACCAAATAATGCATACTCTGTGTCTGGTAACCAGTTAACATTTACTGAAGCACCACAGTCAACAGACGTGATTGACTTCCGTATTGTAACAACTACACAAACAGTTGTTGCTACAAACGGGGCAACAACAGATGTAGCTGGTACAACTGGTGTATTTACTGATGTAACAACAGGCGACCAAACAGTAACATTTAAGAATAATGGTACAACTACTGTTACTATTGATCCTAATGGTTACTTGGATCTGAAAGCCAATGGTATTATCAGCAGTACTGCTAGCGTTACAGTAAGCAATACTGGTACTACAATTGATACTTGGAGCGGTACAACTTACAAAGCAGCAAAATACATTATTACAGCTAGAAATAGTGGTAGTACTGTTTGGACAGCTGCAGAATCTTTAGTTGTAACAGATGGAAGTAGCAACGCAACCATAACAACTTATGGTATTGTTAACGCTGGTAGCAACACACCGCAAATTACAATGAGTGTCTCAATTAGCGGAGGCAACGTAAGTGTAACAGCAACTGGTGCAACAAGCGGTACTGTAGTCAACTTTAGCAAGACTTATATCGTTGGTAGTTAAATAGTAAGTTAGCTCGAAAGAGCTAACTTATTTTGTTTTTACAAGGATTTAACTATGCCAGAAAATTTAGAACTGTACATCGAAGTGCGGGACGGTAAGCCTTTTAATCATCCAATGTTAGGTAGCAATTTTCGAGAATGCTTCCCAGACATTGATGTTAATAACTTGCCTCCTCAATATGCTCGATTTGTTAGAATTACTCAAGCTGAAGCAAATCTGACTCCGGGATTTTACGAAGTAGTCGACGGGATATATGCGTGGAACGGTAATGCGTATACTGACGTTTGGTCTATACGTCCAATGACGCAAGAAGAAAAAGCAGAAAAAGTTGCCGAAGGAACAAGGGAATTGTTGGATTATGTCGAGCAATTAACTGCGGCCGTTACTTCAGTTGCATCAGACGATGCTACTACACCGGAAGTAAAAACTATTTGCCAAAATTATCTAGTTCAATTGGCAAATTTTACATTTACTGATCCAGACCCTAGGGTAACACAGATACCTCCTATACCTCCAGAAATTTTTCCCGAGCCTGATCCTAAAGAATAATTAACCATTCGATTAGTTTTTCCTATATCGATAAATACTAAACTATGGCTAATTCGTATCTTTTTGCACAGACTGGCTTTGATGCTGGCAACATATCCATTAACTCCAATGCGAGTTCGCTAACTGGAGCCAGTTTAATAAGTTCATTATCTTTTAATGGTAATGAGTTTCGGGGAGATACTTTTTACGGAAACGTCAATGCAACTGCATTACTTGCCAATAGCACAGTAAATGCAACTTCATTGGACTCTGGAGCATTTCGATCTCTTGGTGGCGCAAGTATTAACAAAGACTTGTATGTCGGTGGCACTTCTGTATTTGGCGTTGTTTCTGACAATTATATCAAAGTTTTAGGTGCTTCTAGTGGATCGTATCCTGCACTTTTAGCAGGCGGTATAGATAGCAATGTAGGATTAATTATTGGTGCAGGCGGAACAGGAAATATTCTGTTTAACGGACTAACCAGTACAACACCTGGAATTGCAACCAACTTCAAAATTTTAATGCCTGTTGATTCAGGATATTCGAATTACATAACAGTTGCAGGTGCAACCCCAGGTAGCAATCCGATTATAAGTGCTGACGGTGTCGATGCTGATATCAGCATATATATTACACCAAAAAGATATGGCGATGTTGTTGTATCCAGCAATATTACTGCTAACGGATTTTTTTATAGTAATGGTATAAGTGTTTCCCAACAAGGACCGCAAGGACCGCAAGGACAAACTGGTTCACAAGGTCCGCAAGGACCGCAAGGACAAACCGGAGTTAGTGTAACACTCTTAGGTACTGTAACAGATTATACATTTCTTCCAAATACTGGAAATACATTAGATAATGGATACATTACTGCAAATACAGGTAATGTTTGGTTCTGGGGTGCAGATAACACATGGCACGATGCCGGAAAAATAGTAGGTCCAACTGGACCGCAAGGAGTGCAAGGACCGACTGGCCCAACAGGCGCACAAGGACCACAAGGACAACAGGGCAATACTGGAGTACAAGGACCGCAAGGCCCAACCGGAGTACAAGGACCAACTGGTTTACAAGGTCCTACTGGAGTACAGGGTGTACAAGGACCAACAGGGGTACAAGGACCGCAAGGTCCAACTGGAGTACAGGGCCCGCAAGGCCCGATTGGTGTACAAGGTCCACAAGGACCAACAGGACACACTGGTGCTCAAGGACCGCAAGGCGTACAAGGGCCACAAGGACCTAGCGGAGTTAGTAATGTGCCAGGTCCACAAGGACCACAAGGGCCAATTGGTGATATTGGTGTACAAGGACCCACTGGAGCACAAGGACCGCAAGGACCACAAGGCGATACTGGACCACAAGGACCATCTGGGGCACAAGGACCGCAAGGACTCACTGGCGTACAGGGACCACAAGGACCACAGGGAAGTTTAGGACTACCTGGACCACAAGGACCACAAGGTGTTCAAGGAAATGATGGAGCCACCGGAGCACAAGGACCACAAGGCCCTCAGGGACAAACAGGTGCAGATGGTGTTCAAGGGCCACAAGGACCATCTGGATCGCAAGGACCACAAGGACCAAGCGGAGCACAAGGACCACAAGGACCGACAGGTATATTTTCTGGTAATACAACAGAAAGAATTGTAACTACTAATACTTCTCCAGCAATTAGCGCCGGAACTGGTGCATTGCAAGTAAGCGGCGGAGCAGGAATTTCAGGAGATTTGTATGTTGGCGGAAACTTATTTGTTAATAGTTTAAGTACTATTAGTACAACAGTATTAAGTGTACAAGATCCGTTGCTATACTTGAACGGTAATGTAACGTATCCTTATAATTACGACATTGGATTCTACAGTCACTTTACCGGTGGTACTGGTAATATCTACCAATACACTGGATTAGTTAGAAACTATGCAGATAACAATTGGTATTTGTTTAGTAATGCAGCTGAACCAGGCGGCGGATTATTTAATTTAACTGATACTAATATAGCATTAGATAATTTGTATCTTGGAGAAATTAACACCAGTGGTAATTCTACCATTAATGGTTTAACTGTCAACACTTCGGCAACAGTAGGCAATACACTAGGTGTTTCTGGCAATATTATTTCTGCTGGTATTGTAACTGACAACTATTATTATGCCAATGGTGCTCCGTTATCTTTTGGGTCCGGCGGACTTGCAACAGATCTATTATTAGGAACACCTACATTAGGAAATTTGGTTAGCAATGCACTAACATTGACTGCAAATACCAGTATAACCAATAGTATTGCTGAACTGAATTATATATTAGGAAAATTAGTACCGGCCAGCCCACCAACATTCCCTGGCGGCCAAACTTTATCTACACCATCTGGTTTAGTTGGTCCATTTAGAATGGCCAATTTCACACAAACTGATAACACAAATTCTGGTAACAAGAGTGTAGCAGCCGGCACTACAGTTAGTGTTGCCCGAACTGCATCTTATACTACTGGGTCTATAACAAATGTTGGACCTGGCAATAGCGGTAATGTTATTGCTTATATTAATGGTGCTCCGGCAGGATCAGTGGCATTGACTGGTAGTAGCAACGGAACATATAGTAATTTGGTAATTTTTAATAATCAGGATTATCATAATGTTGTCAGCACAGTTACTGCTGGATTCTGGTCATCATTCAGTACATATATGACAGGCACAGTTCATCCAGGCTGGAATGAAGTTAATATTAGAGACTCTGCAGTATCTGCAAATACTTCCGTTCCTTATTGGTATTATGATAATAATACAGTAACTGGGCCAGTGTTTAGCAATACTGCAATAAGTTTAACAACAAACACAGTAATTTATTCAAGTACTATTCCTCACTTTACCAATGCAGCACAATTTACATTAACTGGTAATGTAGCAAAACTCAGTGGAGATACGTTCCCGTCGAGTAATACATTTATCACAGGCACTAGTGCAACTGGTTGGCAAACTCCGTCAAGTGTTACTTACAGTTCAGCGACTGGTATAACTTATCCTCTAGCCCGCAATTTATATGTAAGTTCGGGTAGTGCTCATTTTAGTACTACTGTAAATATCAGTACAGGATTTAGCTCGACTACTAGTTATCCTAGTTTAGTTGCAGATAATAGTTATGCAACAACCAGTGCTGGATTCAATCCCAATGTTACTATTTTATACAAAACAGGTACATCAAGCAATATGGAAGAAACCAGCGTTACTATTGGTAGTACAATTGGTACAGGTTCAGGAGCAGCTGTTAGAATTGTAAATCCTGGCAGTACAGATACACCTGCATATACTGGAACTGAATCAGCATTTAATAGTCAAACTGGTCCATTATATCCTTACGATGCTACCATAGTTGCTGGAGTATTGAAAAACGATCAAACAAATTACAGTACAGGGTATTTGCCAGTAGGACCAGATTTTAGTAGCGGAAGAAACAACAACCAGTATTTTACTTTTAAGTTTTCTCGTTCGTCAGTTAGTAAATTTAATATTGCCTGGACCGGCACAATTGCTGGTTTATGGGTAGCATTACCTGGAAGCGGAATAGATACAAGTAGTACACTAAACGGTTGGTTAGATTTAAGTATTCCCTATGCTGGATCAGGTCAGCCAGGTGCTGGATCAGGCGGCAACGGTAGTAACGGTGCTTCTTTGGGAGGAAATGCTCCTTTGAATACCAGCGTTAACGCATCAGTGACTGCAACTTTTGGTACTGCAAGTTCTAGCACGACTTCATCACACGAAATATATGTAAGAATTAAACTTACAGCAGGGCAAACTGTATCTGCCCTTTCTTTACAGACAGCGAGTAACTAATAATGGCAATTTCTGATTCACAAAAGGTTGACTTACTATATAAAAAATTATTTGGAGTAACCAAAACCGATACTGCATCTGATAAAGCAGCCAGTAATGAAAGTGTTGCCAGTCCAGCATTTTTGCGTGGGGATACAATTTGGGTTAACAGTGACCAAATACCAGCTACTGCTGCAGATGTAGCAGGCATAGTTCAATCTTATACCGGTACCAATGCCGTACAAACAACACCTGATACTACCACAGTTCCTGTGAACGGAGTATATCCAACTTGGAAAACAGGAATCTCTAATTGGATCCCACCAGAGTTTGGTAGTTCTTATTTTGTACAAGTATATGCAGCTCCACCAAATACTCCTAACCCAACTACATCAGGAACTCAATTATACGCTGCAGGCGAAGGCGGAGCAAACCCAGGTGAATGGTATTTTGACACAGTCAGCGGAGTATTAAATTTTATTGGGCAAACAATACCGACTGCATTAAATTCAAGCAATGTTATATATATCACCGGTTATCAGTATATAGGCGGTGTAGGTATTGCAAATGCTGGTAGCTCTACTTCTTCGTATACCAATTCAAATGTTGCTGCATACTTGAGCAGTAACAATAATGTAATTATATCTACTACTGGTAATATTTCCACAACTAAAAATATCAATACCAATAGTAATATTATTGCGGGAAATATCACAGTTAACAGCAATATTTCTACTGGAAATATTACAGTTGCTAACAATGTTACTACCAAAAATATTATTAACAGTGGTAATATTATTAGCGGCAATATTACTTCGAATAGTACTATTACTGCAACTGGCGATATCACTACAAACGCCAATGTTACTGCTGGAAATGTTATTGCAGTTAACAGTTTTAGCGGAAATTCCATTTTTGCATCAAACTATTTTTATAGCAACGGCACAAGTATAATTGCAAGTGGTCCACAAGGACTTCAAGGTCCCCAAGGTCCTAGTGGAGTACAAGGACCCCAAGGTACTCAAGGCCCTCGAGGTTTACAAGGACCCAGTGGTCCACAAGGTCCTAGTGGAGTACAAGGACCAACTGGAGTACAAGGTCCACAAGGCCCGCAAGGACCAACAGGCATACAAGGACCAACTGGAGTACAAGGACCACAAGGTGTGCAAGGACCAACAGGCATACAAGGACCAACTGGACTACAAGGACCAACTGGAGTACAAGGACCAACTGGAGTACAAGGACCACAAGGTGTGCAAGGACCAACAGGCATACAAGGACCAACTGGACTACAAGGTCCTAGCGGAGCACAAGGACCGCAAGGCGTGCAAGGACCAACAGGCATACAAGGACCAACTGGACTACAAGGACCAACTGGAGTACAAGGACCGAGCGGAGTACAAGGGCCAACAGGCATACAAGGACCAACTGGACTACAAGGTCCAACAGGGCTACAAGGTCCTAGTGGAGTTCAAGGACCAACTGGCATACAAGGGCCAACAGGGCTACAAGGTCCTAGCGGAGTACAAGGACCAACTGGTGCGCAAGGACCACAAGGTCCTAGCGGAGCGCAAGGACCACAGGGACCTAGTGGAAGTAATGGCACACCTGGTACACAAGGACCACAAGGACCACAGGGACCTAGTGGAAGTAATGGCACACCTGGTACACAAGGACCACAAGGACCGACTGGTAATCAAGGTCCAACAGGACCACAAGGACCTAGTGGATTAAACGGACCACAAGGGCCTTCGGGCCCAACTGGTGTATTTTCTGGAACTACTACCCAACAGATTATAACAACAAACACAACTCCGTCAACTAATACTACTACTGGGGCATTACAGGTAATTGGAGGCGCGGGCATTGGCGGCAATTTATATGTAGGTGGTACGGCATTTGTCAATGTCAACGCAAGTACTATTAGTGTTAATAGTATTACCAATGCTAGCTCTATATCTTCTTCCGCATTTTGGGGAGGAACATTTTACGGAAATGTTATTGCAACTACATTAAGTGCTAATAGTACAGTTAATTCTACTGGTTTAGGTACTGGTGCAATAACCACATTAGGTGGTGCAAGTGTTCAGCAAGATTTATATGTTGGCGGTACCATTTATGCCAACACACTCACTACTGTTAACAAAACTATATTATCAGTTACTGATCCGTTATTATATTTGACATCAAGTAATGTATATCCTTACAATTATGATGTTGGTTTTTATAGTCATTTTGTAGGAGGCACAACTGCCAATGCCAATGCAAATATATATCAGCATACTGGTTTAATTAGAAATTATGTAGACAATAGTTGGTATTTGTTTAGCAATGCTACTGAACCTGGTGGTGGGTTAGTTGATTTAGCTAATGCAAATTTAATATTAGATACCTTACATCTAAACGGTATTGTTGGTAGTGGAAATTCTACTATAAACGGATTAACAGTTAACAGTAGTGCTACTATTGGGACTACCTTAGGTGTAGGCGGAAATATCAGCGCAGCAAATGTAGTTGTACTAAACGGAAATGTTATTGCTAATGCGTTTTTCTATTCTAATGGATTACAAGCAGTTGGTCCTCAAGGACCACAGGGTGCACAAGGTCCACAAGGCCCGATTGGTGTACAAGGGCCTACAGGCGTACAAGGACCAACTGGCCCACAAGGTCCTAGCGGAGCACAAGGACCGCAAGGCGTGCAAGGGCCACAAGGTATTACTGGTAATACCGGAGCACAAGGCCCAACTGGTGTACAAGGACCACAAGGTATTACTGGTAATACCGGAGCACAAGGCCCAACTGGTGTACAAGGACCACAAGGACCACAAGGACCACAGGGTATTACTGGTAATACCGGAGCACAAGGCCCAACTGGTGTACAAGGACCACAAGGACCACAGGGTATTACTGGTAATACCGGAGCACAAGGCCCAACTGGTGTACAAGGACCACAAGGACCACAAGGACCACAGGGTATTACTGGCGCAGTAGGACCAACTGGCCCACAAGGAACTACCGGACCACAAGGACCTCAGGGACAAACAGGTAAAGATGGTGTTCAAGGACCACAGGGACCACAAGGTATTACTGGAAATGTAGGAGCACAAGGGCCACAAGGACCACAAGGTATAATTGGTGTGCAAGGACCACAAGGACCAAGCGGAGTACAAGGGCCAACAGGACCACAAGGACCAAGCGGAGCACAAGGACCACAAGGAACCGCCGGCCCACAAGGTATACAAGGGCCAACTGGGGTACAAGGACCGCAAGGACCACAAGGCGTACAAGGACCCACTGGACCAATTACTGGTAGCAATACACAGGTAATTTTTAATGCCAACGGACAACCAGGAGCTAGCAGTAACTTTACTTGGAATTCTCAGGGCAATGTGTTAGTTGCAAATGGTGCTGTAGTTAGTAATACATTGGTAATCGGATCAAATATTACCAATGCTCAAACAATTACAGGCAACAGTTCCAGCGTAGTATTTGTTTCTAATTTAGATGTTACCTACGGCCAGTCAACTTTTAGCTTGACCATGGACCAGATGGCACTATATAGTAATGTTAGCGGAAATGTAACAGTAAATTATCCAGCAACTGTTGGACAATCCCCAGCGGCATTTTATATAGCAAATATTAGTAATAATTCTTGGTATATTTTTAATAATTTTCCAACTGGACCATCAAGTGCTGTAAACAATTACACTAGATCTGTAGTAATAACATTTGTTATAAATCAAGGAGCAACCCCCTATATCATCCAAGGATTGAATATTAATGGCACTCCTTATGTCACCAAATGGTTGGGTGGAACTGCCCCAACAGGTACTGCTAACAAATTAGAAATTATGAGTTTTGTTGCAATAGTAAGCAACGGTTCTGTATTAGCAATAACAGGCCAACTAGCAAGTTACGGATAATATAATGAGAATATCAAGCATTTCTTACGTAGGAACCCATTTACCGAGACCATTATTGGTTGTAGTGATCTCTACTGGTTCATATAATTTTGCTTATGGGCAACCAGTTAGTGTAACACCGCTTACTGTAACCGGCGGAATTCCTCCTTATATATATTCGGCAAACACATTGCCGTCAGGACTTTCTATCGGTTCTTCTACTGGCACAATCAGTGGAAAAGGTAATGCTCTAAGTGGAAATACTGCTTACCAAATTGTTGTTACTGACAGCACTCCAATTAAGCCACAAACATCAAATGCAAATATCTATATATCAATGGTTGCAACTGTACCTTGTGCACCTAGTATAGTATCTGCAACAGATGTTAATACAACTGCAGTTCAATTGATTTATACTGCACCAACTAACAACGGTGGTTATCCAATTACCAGCTACATAGCAACAAGTAGTCCAGGTTCAATCCACGCAACATTAAGTACTGCAGGTAATGGAACCATGACGGTAACTGGTTTGACCACTGGTACTACTTATGCATTTACAGTGGCTGCGGTTAACAGTATTGGTACAGGACAACCTAGTGCGTGTAGTTCAAGTGTTTTGGTTGCTACTGTGCCAAATGTGGTAGTAGTTGGAACTCCTATCGTCAAACAAAATGTTGGAATGGCTATACCTTATACTGCGCCTAACAATAACGGTAGTGCTATTAGATACTTTGTAGCAAATGCAAATCCTGGCGGCATCACTGCAACTTTGAGTACTTCTAGTTCGGGCACAATTACTGTAACAGGATTGACCAAAGGTTCGTATTATACATTCACAGTTACCGCAACAAATGGTGTAGGAACCAGTAATGTTAGTGCAAATACCGCTTGTAAACCATATGGTACAGTGCCCAATGCAGTTGTTATATCAAATGTAGTACATATTAACAGTTCTCTTGGAAATACGGCCATCGGAGTTGTTTGGAATTTTGCAACCTGTTGCCATACTGGATTTACTCCTACGGCAATTGTGGCAACAAGTCACCCAGGATGCCGAACAGCCACAGTAACAAGTTCAGCATCGCCCACAATTACAGTAACAGGATTAACTCCTGCTACTACATATTTTTTCACTGCATATGCAGTTAACGCAGTTGGACAAGGTTGTTGCAGTACACCTAGTGGATGTATCAACACCTACGGACCTCCAATTAGTCTAAGACAACCAACAATAAACACCGTTATTCCTGGTGGATCCTATATTGTTGGCAACGCTATTCAAGTGGCGACTGGCGCTAATGTACCAAATTGTTGGTCGGCTTGTGGTCCCATTTTTGGTTGGACTTATCAATGGTTTAGATCTTGCGGTACATCATTAACTTCTAATCTTGCTCCTAGTACATATACTCCAGTATCCGGAGATGCTGGCAAGAACATTTATTTTGTACAAACAGCGGTAAGTTTATACGGATTCGGTAACACATCCGCTAATTCAAATTTAAGTCCTATTATTGGTTCTTCTAAGCCACTCACTGCGCCTAATATTACCTCTGCAACTGGACAAGCTCCGTCGGGATATGCAAATATTACATTCACTGCTCCTACGTGTACTGGCGGTTCTACCATTACTTCTTATGTGGTTCAAGAAAATCCGCAATCCGGAACTTGTCTTTCAACAAGATTTTCTACAATTAGTCAGTCTGGGGCAGGTACCATTACTATATCTGGATTAATACCTGGAACAACATATAAATTTTATATTGCAGCAATTAATAGTTATGGTCAAGGACCATATAGCAATGCTAGTCCCTGTACGTTTACTTGGTATTCGCCACAACTTAGTGCAAATCCAAGCATTGCTGGAACTGTTCGCAGCGGATCAACATTGACGGCAAACATAGGTACCTGGGCCAGCTATCCAGCAGCAACATATGCTAATCAATGGTACAGGGGAAGTAGTGCTATTGGTGGAGCAACTGGGTCAACTTATGCGTTGACCAATTGTGATTTAGGATCAACAATAAAATTTCAAGTTACAGCCACAAATCCAATTGGTAGCAATGTAGCCCAAAGTCCGGCTACTGGAACAGTTCAGCCAGTACAGTTATCATTGACTGTTAACACAAGCGCATATAATTTTACAATAGGAAGTGCATATTCTTCTACTCCAGCAACAGCATCTGGAGGATTTGGCAACATAACATATGCAATTAGTGGAAATACATTGCCGACAGGATTAACTTTTTCCAATGCAGGTTTGTTGTATGGTACACTTACAGGAACGACTACACAAACAAATACTCAATATACCATAACTGCTACCTGTTCTTATTCAACTCCGCAACACGCAACAGGTACTATTGCTATAACAGTAAATGCCGCTCCACTTAGTGTTAGTTTCACTTGCAAAGGAACTTATAATCTTACACTCAATCAATCTGCAGGTACAAATACCATAGTCAACTCGGTTAGCGGAGGTATACCTCCTTACTCGTATAGTGTATGTACTAGTCTGCCCACTGGTCTTACTTTTGCCAATACTTATTTCTCAGGTACACCCACTGCGTTGCACTCACAATCTTTCTATGTATGGAAAGTCAGTGATAGTACTACCCCTACTGCGCAAAGTCAAACTCGTACCATAGGAATTGGTGTTTATCCAGCAGCATCAACAGTAACTTTTACTGCAGCAGGTACTTATACTTGGAGTGTTCCTAACGGAACAACTCAAGCAAGTGTTTTAGTAGTTGGCGGTGGTGGTGGCGGAGCAGGTAGCAATTGTTATCTTTCGCCTGGGGCAGGCGGAGGCGGAGCCGCTACTACAGTATTAAATAATTTTACTGTAGCGTTTGGTCAAAATTATACAGGTCGAGTTGGTACACCAGGTTCTAAATTAGGAACTGCCGCACAAAGAACTGGGCAACCTTCATACTTCAACGGTACAGGTTCAGGTAATGTAGTAGCCGGTGGTGGCGTTGGCGGTGGCATTGGCATAAACACTAAATCTGGTTCAGTTGGAGGCGGCGGTGGCGTTGGGCGCGGCAGTTGCGGTGGTGGTGGCGGTTGCGGTGGTACTGGAACCATCGGTGGCCGCGGCGGGGCCGGCGGAACAGGATCAGGGGGTACTAGCTATTCAGGAGGAGCCGGCGGATTTGCTTATAATACTTTTGTAGGTATAGCTTGCGGAGGAACCAATCCCTACGGTATGAACGGTGGAAAATCCGGACAATATACTAACGCTGCAGCTACTAATGGTGTTGGGACGGCGTTAACTATATCTCCCACTACTGGGCCTTACGGTTTTGGTGGCGCTGGTCAAACAGCTAAAGGTTCGGGCGGCAGTTGCGGCGGAGGCGGAGCAGTAATGATTATATACGGAGGCGCTGGGTGTAACACTATAACTTAGTATAAATACCCAATAGCCGAAGAAAAATATGTCATTAACCCGTGTTCAAGGATCCAATTTTAACAGTAATACTCTGACGATTTCAGAGCATTTACTGACTATTAACAAAGGTAATATATCCAATAGAGATATTGGTCTCATCTTTGACCGCAGCACTTCTAGCCAAAGTAATGTTGCATTAATTTGGCAAGCCAGCACCAGCAATTTTGTATTAGGGTATACAAACCAAAGCTATACAAATAACACAAATATTTCAGTTACCAGCAATGCTGATCTTACTGTTGCTAATCTCAATGTAAGTAACGGTATATCAATCAACGGTAATTTTGGTACCGCTGGTTATATACTACAAAGTACAGGAACAGGTGTACAATGGGTCAGTAATCCCAGTAGTTCTGTTAACATTAACCTAACTGGTAACTTAATTGCCGATTCAATTTATGCAAATATTATTGGTAATAGCAATTCGATTATTTACGGAACATTAAGTGCCAATACTGTAGCAAATATTGATTTTAGCCACATTTCCAATCTTACTGTAACCGGTACTCTTAATGCAGGAATCGTACAGTCTGCAATTATTGGTAATGTTGGAGCAAGACTAATTGGTAATGGTAGCCAAATCACTGGTATCACTGGCAGTCAAATTACCACTGCAGTGGCTAACGCAATTACTGCACAGTATGTAACTGGGCTAACAGCTGCCAATGTTGATACTGCACTAGGTTATATACCCCTTGATTCCAATGGATCAGCAATATCGTCCGGAACTGCCCAGTATGTAACACAAGCAACACAAAGTAATATCACACAAGTTGGTACATTAACCAACTTAACAGTAGCAGGTACTATTAATGCAAATACTGTACAAGCACAAACAATAGGCAACGTCGGTGCAAGACTAATCGGTAATGGTAGCCAAATCACTGGCATTATTGGTAGTCAAGTTGTTGGACCAGTTACTACTGCAATATATGTTACAGGATTGACCAACAGTAATGTAACTACTGCACTGGGCTATGTACCGATTGATTCTAATGCAACAATCAATACAGAATATGTAATACAAGGTATACAGAGTAATATTACACAAGTTGGTACACTAACTAACTTAACAGTCAGCGGAACTATTAATGCCAATGCTATGCAAGCCGCTACAATCGGTAATATTGGCGCTAGTTTTGTTGGTAACGGCAGTCAGATAACAGGTATCACTGGTAGTCAAATCGTCGGACCGGTAACTGATGCCGTCACGGCACAGTATGTAACTGGCTTAACGGCAGCCAACGTTGATACTGCATTGGGTTATGTACCGTTAAATTCCAATAGTTCTGCAGTCAGCGCAGGAACTGCACAATATGTAACTCAAGCAACACAAAGCAATATTACTGCAGTAGGCACATTAACCAACTTAACAGTAGCAGGTACAATTAACGCTAATACTGTACAAGCACAGACAATTGGTAACATTGGTGCCACGTTTATTGGTAACGGCAGTCAGATAACAGGTATTACTGGTAGCCAAGTATCTAATATCACCGGAAGTCAAATAGTTGGTGCAGTCACTACCGCACAATACGTAACTGGATTAACTAGCGGTAATGTAACTACTGCATTAGGTTATGTACCTCTTAATTCAAATGCATCAATCAATGCACAATATGTAATACAACCAATTCAAAGTAATATTACTGCGGTTGGTACTCTGACTAATTTAACAGTCAGTGGCACTATTAATGCCAATACTGTGCAAGCACAAACAATTGGTAACATTGGTGCTGCATTCATCGGTAACGGCAGTCAGCTGACTAATCTAACTGGTGGACAAGTCACTGGTACAGTTGCCAATGCTACAACTGCACAGTATGTAACTGGTTTAACTAGCGGTAATGTAACCACCGCACTAGGTTATGTACCGATTAATTCAAATTCTACCATAGCCACTGCAGGTACAGCACAGTATGTAACTCAAGCAATACAAAGTAATATTACACAGGTTGGTACTTTAACTAACTTAACTGTAGCAGGTACCATTAATGCCAATGCAGTACAGGCACAAACAATTGGTAATATCGGTGCTAGTTTTATTGGTAACGGCAGTCAGATCACAGGTATTACTGGCAGTCAAGTAGTTGGTACAGTTGCCAATGCTACTAATGCTGTTACTGCACAGTATGTAACTGGGTTAACTGCAGCCAACGTTGATACTGCTTTGGGATATATCCCACTTAACTCCAATGGTACTGCAATATCGTCTGGAACTGCACAGTATGTAACACAAGCAACGCAAAGTAATATTACACAAGTTGGTACACTGACCAATTTGATAGTAGCAGGTACAATTAACGCTAATACTGTACAAGCACAGACGATCGGTAATGTAGGCGCAACATTAATTGGCAATGGTAGTCAAATAACAAGTATCACTGGTAGTCAGGTTATTGGTACAGTTACCAACGCAATTACTGCAGAGTATGTAACTGGACTAACAGCTGCTAATGTCGATACTGCATTGGGCTATGTCCCAATGGATTCAAATACATCTATTGCTACTGCAGGGACTGCACAGTACGTAACTCAAGCAACGCAAAGTAATATTACTCAAGTTGGTACATTGACTAACTTGGTTGTTAGTGGCACGATTAACGCTAACACAGTACAAGCACAAACAATTGGTAATATCGGTGCAAGACTAATCGGTAATGGTAGCCAGTTAACTGGTATTACTGGTGGCCAAATAACAGGAACGGTTGCCAATGCAACCAATGCAGTTACTGCAGAATATGTAACAGGATTGACAAGCAGTAATGTAACCACTGCATTAACCTATGTGCCGTTGGATAGTAATGCAGCTGCTATAGCTGCAAATACAATTATATCTCCAATACAAAGCAATATCACTCAAGTCGGTACATTAACCAATTTAGTTGTCAGTGGTACAATTAATGCAGGAACTGTACAAGCTGCTACAATTGGTAACATTGGTGCTACATTTATTGGTAATGGTTCTTCAATTACTGGACTAACCGGTAGCCAAATTGGCAATATTACCGGCAGTCAAATTATTGGCGCAGTTACACTAGCAGTCACTGCACAAAGTGTAACTGGATTATCTAGTGCAAATGTAACTACCGCATTAGGCTATGTGCCGTTAAATTCAAATAGTTCTGTCGCTACTGCAGGTACTGCTCAGTATGTAATCCAACCAATACAAAGTAATATTACTCAAGTTGGTACGTTGACTAATTTGTATGTGTCGGGCACCATTAACACAGGCACAGTTGAAGCTGCAGTTATTGGTAATATTGGTGCTACAATTATAGGTAATGGCAGTCAGCTCACTGGAATTACTGGTAGTCAAGTAGTTGGTGCAGTAGCTACCGCAGTTACTGCAGAATATGTAACAGGATTGACTGCGGCCAACGTTGATACTGCATTGGGCTATGTTCCGTTAGATTCTAATGCAACAATAGGAACTGCGGGTACTGCACAGTATGTAACACAATCAATACAAAGCAACATTACCCAAGTTGGTATATTAAGTAATTTAATTGTAGCCGGAACTATCGAAAGCGGTGTAGTACAGGCTGCGGTTATTGGTAATATTGGCGCAACACTAATTGGTAATGGTAGTCAAATAACAGGTATCACTGGTAGTCAAATAACTGGAAGAGTTACCAGCGCTGTTACTGCTCAATATGTAACCGGACTAACTGCTGCTAATGTTGACACAGCTTTAGGCTATGTACCATTGGATTCCAACGCTACTGTAGGTACTGCCAATCTAGCACAGTATGTAACACAAGCAATACAAAGCAACATTACTGCGGTAGGTACATTAAGTAATTTAACTGTTGCTGGTACCATTAATGCCAACACCGTACAAGCTACCACCATTGGCAATATTGGTGCAACTTTAGTTGGTAATGGTAGTCAGATAACAGGTATTACTGGTAGTCAAGTAACAGGAACTGTTGCCAATGCAACCAACGCAGTTACTGCCGTTTATGTAACAAGGTTAACCAGCGGTAATATAACAACGGCATTGGGCTATACTCCTTTAGATGCCAATACAGGTTCAGGCACTGCTAATCTAGCACAGTATGTGACTCAGCCAATTCAAAGCAATATCACTCAAGTCGGTACATTAACCAATTTAACTGTCAGCGGAACGATTGAAGGTAACATAATACAAGCCGCCACAATTGGTAATATTGGTGCTACTTTTATTGGCAACGGAAGTCAACTCACAGGCATAACAGGTAGCCAAATTGTTGGCTCAGTGACTAATGCCGTCACGGCACAGTATGTAACTGGGCTAACAGCTGCTAATGTTGATACTGCACTGGGTTATGTCCCATTAAATTCCAACAGTTCTGCAGTTAGTGCAGGAACTGCTTTATATGTAGTCGGTCCTACACAAAGTAACATTACTGCACTAGGAACTTTAACTAGTTTGTATGTGTCGGGCACTATCAATGCCAATACTGTACAAGCTTCGACCATTGGTAATATCGGCGCTACTTTTATTGGCAATGGAAGTCAACTCACTGGTATCACTGGCAGCCAACTTGTTGGTCCAGTTACTACGGCAACTTATGTAACTAATTTAACTAGCTCAAATGTAACAACGGCATTGGGCTATACTCCACTGGATGCCAATGCAGTTTCGGGTACTGCTAACCTAGCACAGTATGTAACACAACCAATACAAAGTAACATTACACAAGTTGGTACTTTGTCTAACTTAACGGTTGCCGGCACAATTAATGCCAATACTGTACAAGCGCAAACCATTGGTAACATTGGTGCTACATTTATAGGTAATGGTAGACAATTAACTGGATTGATTGGCAGTCAGATTTCAGGAGCAGTAACGAATGCTGTCACTGCACAATATGTAACTGGTTTGACTGCGGCCAATGTCGATACTGCACTAGGATATGTTCCTTTAGACAGTAATGCCAGTGCGGTATCAGCAGGAACTGCTCAGTATGTGACACAAGCAATTCAAAGCAATATTACTCAAGTTGGTACATTGTCAAGTTTGAGTGTGGGCGGAACAATTAATGCAGTGACTGTACAGGCAGCCACTATTGGTAATACTGGTGCAGTATTGGCTGGAGCAAGTTTAACTACAGATGGCGATGTTACCATTGGCGGAAATCTAAGAGTCAATGGCAGTACTGTTACAATCAATAGAGAGATTGTTAACCAAGTCGAAATCGTTGGTGGTAATTTAATTGCCAATAGTAATGCAATTTCGACCAGTACCACAACAGGTGCATTGCAAGTATTAGGCGGTGTTGGTATTACTGGGGCAGTATTTGTGGGCGGGGTATTATCAGGATTGGCTGTAAGTGCTGCTACCATTGGTAATGCTGGCGCACAAATTACTGGTAACGGCAGTGGATTAATCAGTATCACTGGCGCCAATGTAACTGGAACAGTTGCTAATGCTACCTATGCAATTACTGCAAATACTGCAAACTATGCCACTACTTCAGTTAGCTCAGGAACTGCACAATATGTAACCGGAAATACTCAGTCAAACATTACCAGTGTAGGCACACTAACTGGATTGACATTAAGCGGCACAATGTATGCAACCAGCATACAATCGCAGGTATTCGGTAATTTAGGTGCTACATTCAGTGGTGCAACATTTACTGCTACTGGAGGATTCCAAGGACCACTAAACGGGACATTAGGATCTTCAGGAGCAAACACAGCCGTAGTTACTACATTGAGTGCAAATGGAAATGCCACAGTAAGTGCATTAACAGTTAATAATAGTGCTACTATTGGTACTACGTTGAGTGTTGCCGGTAATATTACTGCTGGTAATATTATTGCTGGTGGTGTGCGTAGTACTACTAGTGGTACCGCTCCTGTCAATCCTGTAGTGGGCGATATGTGGTTTGATTCTACCAATTATGCGTTGCTAAGATGGACCTATGACGGTAGCAATAGCTTTTGGCTACAACTAGGTTAAACAAGTTAAATAATATTATGCAAATATCAGGGAATTTCAATTTATCGGGCGGTTTGGTGGTGGTACCTCCGGCTCCTACTGGCAATGCTACAGTAGCAGTGACTTGGGTATACCCACAACAAAATCAAACTTTTTTGCTCATCCCAAATGTTGCAATAACACCGATCCAAGCAGTAGCAATAACATACGACGGAGATAGTTATACCTACTCTGCTAATACAATTCCCACAGGATTAACTTTAGCTGCTAATGGATTAATAACAGGAACACCAACAGTAATAGGTAACACCAGTACTAATCTGAGCGTTTCTACCGGATCCGGTGTAAAATCTTCTGTATACCCAACTTTTACAGTAATCTAGAAATACGATAAATACTCATTAATATGGGTTAACTAATGTCATTTCCATCGTCCCCGTCAAACGGCCAACAAGTTACAGTTAATAATATAACATATACCTACAATAGTACTAGTAATGCGTGGTATAGGGTAGCTGGCACTACGAATATTATCGTTGCAAATACTGCTACAATCAGCGGTAATTTAACTGCAAACGGCACTACTACACTAAGCAACACTTCAGTAACTGGTAATGCAACTGTTGGTAATTTGTCAACTAGCGGTAATCTAACTGCTGCTTACTTCTTAGGAAATGGTGCACTATTAACAGGATTATCAACAAGTAGTATTACCAATGGCACTAGTAATGTTAATATTCCTACAGCTAACGGTAATGTAAATTTAACTGCTGGCGGTGTTACTTCATTGGTGGTTTCCAATACAGGTGTATTTGCAACAAATTTATCGGTAACAGGCGTTTTTAGCACTGGTACTGGCACGGCAGGTAGTATTACTGGAGCAAATTTATTAAGTGCAGTATATTTGGCTGGCACTTTAACAACTGCTGCTCAACCAAATATTACCAGTTTAGGTAATTTAACTTCAATTACTGTTACAGGAAATACTAGCTCAGGAAATGTGTTAGCCAGTGGTTATTTTTATAGTAATGGTGCAAGTATTTTGGCTAGCGGCCCGCAAGGACCACAAGGTCCAACCGGTCCAACTGGAAATACTGGACCACAAGGGCCTACAGGTGTACAAGGACCAACTGGTGTACAAGGGCCAATTGGACCAATTGGAAATACCGGCCCACAAGGCCCTACAGGTGTACAAGGACCAACCGGCGCACAAGGCCCTACAGGTGTACAAGGGCCAACTGGACCAATTGGAAATACCGGCCCACAAGGCCCTACAGGTGTACAAGGACCAACCGGCGCACAAGGCCCTACAGGTGTACAAGGACCACAAGGCCCAATTGGAAATACCGGCCCACAAGGCCCTACAGGTGTACAAGGACCAACTGGTGTACAAGGACCAACTGGCGCACAAGGGCCAACTGGACCAATTGGAAATACCGGCCCACAAGGCCCTACAGGTGTACAAGGACCAACCGGCGCACAAGGACCAACTGGCGCACAAGGTAATGTTGGAACATTCTCAGGGACTACTACACAACAAATTATTACAACAAACACCACACCTGCAACCAGTACCACAACAGGTGCATTAATAGTTACGGGCGGTGGTGGTATTGGCGGAGATCTGCACGTTGGCGGTAATATTGTTGCTGGGCAATCATTAAACTTTATTCCGTATAATGCACCAATACAAGCCAGTGGGCATTACAATGCTTATTTTGAAGTTGCAATCCAAAACAGAAGTAATAATCCAGGCGCTACTACTTGTTATGCTGCATTTGCAGACAACAGTGACGGTTGTACCAGTTTAGTTACATTTGGTATCGCATCTAGTTCGTTTAACCAAGCAGGGCACGGGCTAGTACAAGCTAACGATGGTTATTTTTATACGGTAGCTTCTGCAACTGGGCAAGGCGGCAATATTGTAATAAACTCTTGCGGCGCAAATGCATCGGTTATTTTTGCAACTGGAGGAGACGATTACTCAAATGAAGTAATGCGAGTGACTCCAGGCGGTACTTCTTGTGGATTTGTTAATGTAAAATCAACAGTGGCAAGTGGTAATACTGCATCAGGTGCATTAGTAGTTGCTGGTGGAGCGGGAATTGCTGGTAATTTGAATGCTGGTAATGTACTGGCAGGCGGATATTTTTACAGTAATGGTGCAAGTATTTTAGCCAGTGGACCTACAGGTCCGCAAGGAGCACAAGGACCACAAGGCCCAACTGGTCCAGTGGCTGGAGCAAATACACAAGTTATTTTTAACAATGCTAATTCAGCAGGAGCCAGCAGTAATTTTATTTGGAATAATGCTACATCAACATTAACAATAACTGGTACAGTATCTGCTACAAATCACACTGGCAGTGGGGCTTACTTAACTAATCTCACTGGAGCCAATGTAACTGGACAAGTAGCCAATGCAGCATCTGCAGGTACAGTCTACGGAAATGCACAACCTAATATCACCAGTCTTGGCAGCTTATCAAGTCTAACAGTGTCAGGCACAACCAACAGCACTGGTGTTGGCACGGGTAGTGCTGTAGTATTAGGCGGAGCAAGTATTACTAAAGATCTTTGGGTCGGCGGTACAATTTTTACCAATAACTTAACTACCGTTAATACAACAACATTAAGCGTATCTGCACCGTTATTGTACTTGACTTCCAATGTAGTATATCCTTACAATTATGATATTGGTTTTTACAGTCACTTTGTTGGTGGCCCATCCAATGTTTATGCACATACTGGACTAGTTAGAAATTATGTAGATAATAATTGGTATTTGTTCAGCAATGTTGCAGAACCCAGTGGCAGTGTAGTTAATCTAACTGATGCAAATGTAATTTACGACAGTTTGAAACTAGGTAATTTGACCAGTAGCGGCAATGTTACCAGTACATATTTCTTGGGCAACGGCAGTCAACTTTCGGGCTTACCATCAGTTACAGTAAACAATGCACCTCCCGCAAATCCAGTTGCAGGTAGTGTATGGGTTGACACTGGATCAGGCGTGGAGTATACTTATATAACTGGCTCGAGTGGTAATGTTTGGGTGGAACTAGAAGCACAAAACAGCTACAGTTACAATAGTCTAAGCTATGCCAATCTAAACAATACCAGCACCAACAGTCAAATTTTATATAATAGTGCTGGTGCAATTGCCGGCTCCAACAATTTTACATTCAACGGATCCACAGTTACTGCACCAGTAATCTCAGCAAATGCACTAACAGTAAGTGGTCTAACCACATTGAGTAATATTTCTATCGCTGGAAACATCACACCAACTGTAAATAATTACTACGCATTAGGAAGCCCTTCATACAAATGGGCCAATGTTTATATCGGTCCTGGAAGTTTGTACTTAACAGATACTGTTACCGGTTCCACAATATCATTGACCGCCACCAACAATGTGTTGTTCTTGAATGGTGCAAGTGGATTGACCAACGGCAATTTGTATTTTAACAACAACAGTATACTAACACTAACACCCAATGTAGATATTACCATCGGTAACATCAGTGGAGATTCTGGTAATGTGGTAATAAATCGTGTTACTAATTTTCATGGCAATATATTTGCAACTAATATTACCAGCACTGGTAATATTACAGGTCAAAACTTTATTGGTAATGGTGCTACAATTAATGGTGACTTATCTGTTACAGGTAATATTAACATTGCCGGTAATGTCACAGTTACTAATCAAGTATATGGATCATTTGCAAATGTTGCAAATATATCAGCAAGCGCATCAAATACTGGAAATCCTATTTTATTCTCAACCGCATTAGCAAATTCAGGAATACAATTAGGTACTGGTGCAAGTAATAGTCACGTAATTATAAGCAAACCAGACACATACAGAGTTAAATATCAAGTAAATATTCTTAATACCGGTGGAGCACCTAATGTATATATTTGGATAAGAAAAAATGGTACAGATATTGCATATTCGCAAGTCAAGTTTTCTGGTTCAGCAGTTGCACAAAATGGAATACTAAATGGTGATTTTTTTGTAACAACTACTACAAACACAGATTATATTGAATTATATTGGGCTACATCATCTAATACATTAGCATCGTTATATGCTATCCCAGCAAATTCATATTCAGTGACAATGCCAGCAAGTCCAAGCGCATTAATATCAATATCGCCGGTTAATAATGTATAATGGCAGATACACCAACTCCTTATAAGATTAAATAACATATGACTTCCTTAAATTTCCCTTCATCCCCTGCACTAAATCAAACTTATACACTTGGTACAAGAACTTGGGTATGGACAGGCACCGCTTGGCAATTACAAGCACAAGGCGCAATTAATAATATTCCTGTTGGAAATTCTACACCGAGCACCGGAGCTTTTACTACACTTAGTGCCACAACTGCCAATATCAGTGGTAATATTGCCAGCGGTAATGTACTAGCAGGCGGATATTTTTACAGTAACGGTGCAAGTATTTTAGCCAGTGGTCCACAAGGACCAACTGGAGCACAAGGACCAACTGGAGCACAAGGACCAATTGGAGCACAAGGTCCACAAGGACCAACTGGAGCACAAGGACCACAAGGCCCAACTGGAGGACAAGGACCGACTGGTGTACAAGGACCAATTGGAGCACAAGGACCACAAGGACCACAGGGTATTACTGGTAACACAGGAGCACAAGGACCGACTGGTGTACAAGGACCAATTGGAGCACAAGGACCACAAGGCCCAACTGGAGCACAAGGACCGACTGGTGTACAAGGACCACAAGGACCACAGGGTATTACTGGTAACACAGGAGCACAAGGACCGACTGGTGTACAAGGACCACAAGGACCACAGGGTATTACTGGTAACACAGGAGCACAAGGACCGACTGGTGTACAAGGACCAACTGGCGTACAAGGTCCACAAGGCCCGCAAGGACCCACTGGCGTATTTTCAGGAACTACAACTCAACAGATTATAACATCAAATACAACACCGGCAATTACTACTAATACAGGTGCATTACAAGTGGCAGGCGGAGCCGGTATTGGTGGAAACTTATATGTAGGCGTTAATTTAGTTTCCGCTAATATAACAGCCCAAAGCAGTATCAAACTCAGCCCTGGCGCCAATTTCGTAGTAGGAGTACCATTAAACTTTACTTTGAATAATGCACCACTACAATCTGGTGCGTATATAAATTCAAATTTTCAAGTGCCTGCTCAGAATTCTAACAACGGAAATGCAGCTACCACTAGTTATACTGCATTCGCTGACAGTAGTAATGGGTGTACTAGTTTGGCCAGTTTTGGTGTTGCATCCAGCAATTTCAGTCAGTCAGGGCACGGGCTAGTACAGTCCAATGATGGTTATTTTTATACTGTGGCTTCTGCTTCTGGAGTTGGCGGAAACCTAGTAATAAATTCTCGTGGAGCAAACGCAGCAATTATTTTTGCAACTGGAGGAGACGATTACTCAAATGAAGTAATGAGAGTGACTCCAGGCGGTACTGCCAACGGATTCGTTAAAATTAATTCTACTGTAATCAGCAGTAACACTACAACTGGTGCATTGGTAGTTGCAGGTGGTGTTGGTATTTCTGGTAATCTACGCTCAGGTAATATTTTTGCATCAAATTATTTTTATAGCAACGGTACAAGCATAATCACAAGTGGACCACAAGGACCATCAGGGCCTAGCGGATTAACCGGACCTCAGGGACCACAAGGACCATCTGGAGCACAAGGTAATGCTGGATCATTCACCGGCACTACTACTCAACAGATTATCACATCAAATACCTCACAAAATACAGGTATCAATACAGGTGCATTGCAAGTAACACAAGGTGGTGCATATATCGCTGGTAATTTATATGTTGGCGGTAATATTAATCTATCGACTGCTAATGTAAGTGTATTCTATGGTAATAGTGGCGTATACTATGGAAATACTGCAGGGTTTGGCGCATTATACGCAGGTATTACCAGCGGATACTTACCAGAGCCCCAAGCAACACTACAAAGTACTGCTAATTTTAATAGCTATGCAGGTGTGTTTAACGGGCAAAATATCAATAGTGGTAGTTTAGCATCCACTGATATTTTCTTATCTCCAAACAATGGTACATTACTCGACACTTACCTTGATTTAGGTATTGGAAGTAGCACGTATGCATATCCAGGTTATACTTTAATCGGACCAAATGATGCTTATCTATTCAATTGGGGAAATGCTTCGACTGGCGGCGGTAATTTAATATTAGGTACAGGAGCGAACAACGACATCGTATTTTCAACCAATGGCATTAACGCCAGTAATGAAGTAATGCGTATTACTCGTACCGGAAACTTAAATGTTATTGGCAGTAAAAATTATTTTGCTGGTAATACTAGTATCGGAACATCTGGAAAAGCCAGTGACACTGCAGTTATTCTAACCCTAAACAGTTCAGGTGCCAACGCCAGTGGTGGCGGTATTCAAATGACTGCTAACAACAACGGCGGGGGTGCAATACAAGCTAGCGTAGGTGGCGGATTGCAATTCTGGACATTTACTGGGGCAGTAGGCGCAGAAACTTATGTAGAGCCTATGTTGATTTCCAGTACCGGTAATGTTTACATATCAACAACCACAAGCAGTACAACTACATCGACTGGAGCATTGGTAGTTGCAGGTGGGGTAGGCGTAGCAGGTAATGTTAATGCAACTAATGCAAATGTAACTGGAAATATTACTACAACTGCATTAACTATTGGCACGGGCATAGTAACATCAAATGTATATCCGTCAGGTGGTAGTATGAGTCTTACTGCAGCCAGCAGTCAGTATGTGAGTTATGCGGCTAACCCTAACTTTGCGCTCACTGGCAACTTTACCATTGAGTGTTGGGTATATATTACTAATTTTTCTGCCACGCCGACTATATTAGATCAAATGATGAGTTATGCTGCTGGTGCAGGTAACTGGCAGTTTACAGTTATGAGCACAACAGGACTTGCATTTTATTATAATGGAAGTACTAGCCAAATTAGTGGCACTGGATTCTCTAATAATACTTGGTATCACTTGGCTGCAGTTAGATCAGGTACAACACTAAACTTCTTCGTCAATGGTGTAAGTCAAGGGACCGCAACCTATTCTGGTACCATTGGATCAAACAACAGCTTATATGTTGGTGCCCAACATTATGCTGGGCCACAGGCTTTTATGGGTGGATATGTCAACAATGTTCGTATTGTTAACGGTACTGCTCTTTACAGTGCAAACTTTACTCCTCCAGTGAGTCCATTAACTGCAGTTGCAAACACAGTGATATTGGTCAACGCCAACAGTCCCAGCACTTTCCTAAATGATTCTGGACCCAACAATCTTGCAGCAACAGCACTTGCTTTGCCTACTTGGAGTAGTGTTACGCAGTTGCTCGGCGGAAGTTTGAGTTTTAACGGTACTAACCAATATCTGACCTCGCCAAATAATCCAGTTTACGGAACAAACAATTTCACTATTGAATTTTGGTTTAACGGTGCATCACAAACTAATACAATTTTTTACGACGGCAGAACGACTCAATCTGGTTCAAGTGTCGGTCCACTGATTTCAACTGGCCTTAGTACTGCTGGACTTAGATATAGCAATAATCAAGACACCGCGGAAGTTACTACCACGACATTAGTTGCCACTGGCTCTTGGGTACATTGTGCGGTGGTAAGAAATGGCACTACTGTTACTCTTTATGTAAACGGTGTTGCTGGAGCAACATTAACTGATAACAGCAACTACTCAGGTACCGGTACCTTGTATCTAATGAGAAATAGTTACAGTGGCAACTATGTGTCGGGTAACATTACCAATTTCAGAATTGTCAATGGCACAGCGGTTTATACCAGTAATTTTACTCCTCCGACAAGTCAGTTAACTGCAATTTCAAACACCGCATTGTTGTTGAATGTACTGACAGCACCTATATATCTTGCTGACTCAAGTACAAATAATACAACCATTACCAATGGTGGGTCAACCCCATTCTCCGCATACACTCCATATTCGAGTCTAGTTGCTGTTACCAGTGGGTCAGTGATACCATCAACGTCAGCCAATACAGGTGCATTGGTAGTTGCTGGTGGAACTGGTATAGCAGGTAATTTGTATGTAGGCGGCAATTTAGTTACCACTGGCAATATAATCGGTACATATTTCTTGGGTAACGGCAGTCAATTGACTGGTTTGCCATCGTCTTACGGTAATATTCAAATGTTGTCCAACTTGGCAGCCACTGGTAACCCTATTACCATTGGTAGTAATTTAACAGTACAAGGCAACTTGACGGTAACTGGCAATGTTACTTCAGTAAATTACGAAACAATAACTTACACAGAAACTGCTAATGCTATATCAGCCACTGGTAATATTTCTACTACTGCTAACCTAGTTGCACCTACTTACTATGGTAATACCATTGGTACTACTGCTACATACTCTGGTAATGTAAGTGCTGGTAATATAATAGCAACTCACTATGGTAATACCATTGGTACTACTGCTACATACTCTGGTAATGTAAGTGCTGGCAACCTAAGTGCAAATGGCTTTTTCTACAGTAACGGAGTTTCAATAGTAGGAAGTACAATATTTGCTGGTACCCCTACTACTGCAGCCGCTAAATTTACCAACATAGTTGAAACAGCTAATATTATAGTTGGAGCACCTTCCTCAACACAAAGCTATTATATTGCATCTGGTGAAGTACAATACTATACCGCTAACACTACTACAAATTGGACGCTTAATGTATCTTGGAGTTCGTCAACAACTGTTAACTCAGTTATGGCAGTGGGCGATACTGTTACAATTGTAATGTTAGTTACAAATGGTACACCTGCTTACTACAATAGCGCAATCGCTATCGACGGTACTTCGGTTACCCCGAAATGGTATAACGGACTAGTGCCGATATCAGGAGATTCAAATTCTATAGATTTATACACTTATACTATCATTAAAACTGCTGCTACCCCGTCTTATACCGTATTAGCGGGACAAGTCAAATACGCATAGTTTTATACCACAACAACCGAATATTTAATAAAATAATAAATACTGTACTATGTCCAGACTATCATCCGTATCATCATCCGTAGGTGGCTCAACTTCAACTGCTGCAGCAACCAACCAAAATGTCGCCGTTCTCGCAACTAACCCTCCGAGTAACTTAATACCGCCCTCGATTACAGGAACAGCTCAGGTTAATCAAACTTTAACTGCTAACGTAGGAACTTGGAGCGCAAATACTATTAGTTATGCATATCAGTGGGTCAATAGCGGAACTGGAAATATTAATTCTGCTACAAATTCTACTTATACTGTACAAACTACAGATTTGGGTTATACACTGGACTGTATAATTATTGCAACAAATTCATATGGAAATTCGTCAACTGCATCAAATCTATCATCTGCAGTGGTACCAGGCGTACCATTAGCACCAACAATTGGAACTGCTACAGACATAGACGGTAGTTCTGCAACAGTTAGCTTTACTGCACCAACCAACAATGGTGGTGCAACAATTACCAAGTATGTAGCAACTGCAAACGTAGGAGGAGTTACTTCTACAATAACTCAAGCGGGTTCTGGAACTATTACAGTAACTGGATTATCGGTTGCAACTTCTTACACATTCACTGTAGCCGCAGTAAACAGCGTTGGTACAAGCCCATCAAGCAGTCAGAGTAATGCTATTACCACTGGCGCGAAACCTTGTGCCCCGACTATCGGCAGCGCAAGTGAATTGACACCAACATCTGCTGCAGTATCCTATACTGCACCAACTTTCAACGGCGGAAGTACAATATTGTACTATACTGCTACTGCAAATGTAGGCGGAATTACTGCTACACTAAGCACATCAAGCTCAGGTACAATTACTGTAACTGGACTAACAACCGGCAACAGCTACACATTCACAGTTACTGCTACCAATAGCATTGGCACAAGTAACGCCAGTGCAGCAAGTAACAGCCTAACAGAAGCTACCGCACCAGGTGTACCAACTAGTGTAACTGCTACCGCTACAGGAGCAAATACAGCTAATGTAGCATATACTGCACCAATTAGCAATGGCGGCATTGCAATTAACTACTATGTAGCTACAAGCAATGTTGGAAATATAACTGCTACATTAAGTACTTCTACATCAGGTACAATTAATGTAACTGGATTGACATCGGGTGCTAGCTATACATTCACAGTTAAAGCTTCTAATTCATATGCTACAAGTAATGCCAGCGCAGCAAGTAATGGAATTACAGAGTGGACAGTGCCTGCAGCACCAACTATTGGAACAGCTACTGCCACAAGTGCAAATACTGCTAACTTAACATATACTGCACCAGTGAACAACGGTGGAACTACAATTACTAGCTATGTAGCTACAAGCAATGTTGGTGGAATCACTGCTACATTAAGCACATCCAGCTCGGGCACATTCTCAATAACTGGATTGACATCAGGTGCCAGCTATACATTCACAGTTACTGCCATCAATAGCGTTGGAACAAGTAATGCCAGTGCCGCAAGTAACGGAATTACAGAGTGGGCTGTACCAGGAGCACCAACAATTGGAAATGCAACAGTAGCCAATGCTACTGCAGTAAGTGTGGCATATACTGCACCAGCAAGCAACGGTGGCACTGCAATATTGTACTATACTGCCAGCAGCAATATTGGTAATATAACTGCTACACTAAGCACAACTAGCTCGGGTACTATTACTGTAGCGGGATTGACAACAAATGTTTCTTACACATTCACAGTTACTGCTACTAATACTGTTGGAACTGGCAATTCAAGTGCTGCAAGTAATACAGTAACTCCAGTTGTTAATAACGGACCTTGCGCACCAATAATTGGATATGTTGCCGCAACTAGTGCCAATTCAGCAATAGTAACATACACTGCACCTGCAAGTAACAATGGTGCTACAATCAGTAGTTACATAACAACAAGTAATGTCGGCGGAATTACTGCTACAGTAAGCACTTCAACATCAGGCACTATTACAGTAACTGGCTTGACTTCCGGCACTTATTACTCATTTACAGTACAAGCAGTTAATGCAAACGGCACCAGTGCAGCAAGTGCAGCCAGCGCTCCGATCGCTCCAGGAGTGGGATACTTATGGGTATGGGGAGGACAAAATAACGTAGGGCAATTGGGTACAAACAATCAAACAGTATACTCTAGTCCTGTACAATTAGGTGCAGGTAGTAACTGGAAAATGGAAAGTATTACCGACAGTGCCAGTGGAGCTGTTAAATTTGATGGAACTCTCTGGACCTGGGGTTATAATAACTATGGTATGTTAGGTCTGTCTAATACAACTAGCTATTCTAGTCCAAAACAAGTCGGTGCATTAACCAATTGGAGTTCAGTAATTACTCGATTTAATACTGTTACTGCACTTAAAACTGACGGAACGATATGGGCTTGGGGCTACGGTGGTCTTGGTGCTTTAGGTCTAAACAACCTTACTAGTTATTCAAGTCCAAAACAAGTCGGCGCATTGACAAACTGGACTGCTATTTCCACAGACGGTTATACAACGTTTGCTATTAATTCATTAGGCCAATTGTGGGTGTGGGGTAATAATGGTAATGGCCAGCTAGGATTAAATAATGCCAATAATTATTCAAGTCCTAAACAAATCGGCACATCAACTAATTGGAAACAAATGTCCACATATAATGCTTCGGTTATTGGACTTAAAACCGACGGAACTATATGGAGCTGGGGCAATAACAATTGGGGGCAACTAGGATTAAATAATTCTTTTCAGACTTATAGTAGTCCAGTACAAGTTGGTACACTAACTAACTGGAAACAGGTCATTATGAATAATTCTGTTGGAGGTGGAACTAAAACCGACAATACATTATGGATGTGGGGTTATAATGGTACTGGCCAATTGGGATTAAATAATGTTAATAATTATTCAAGTCCAAAACAAGTCGGCTTGTCTACTTCATGGGCATTGTTAACCCCATCTTTCAATGTTACTGGAACATTTGCAACACAAAATGATGGTACATTATGGACCTGGGGATATGGTGTTCCTGCAGGTGCATTAGGTTTAGGTGTTGCTACTAGTTATAGCAGTCCTAAACAAATAGGTTCGTCGGCTGGATGGGTATCGATATTTGGTAATGGTGGTACTAGAATAGTAAGTGCTGTTGCACCTTCCGTACCTAACCTGACAGCTACTGTAGTCGGCGGAGTTGGAGTGGCAGTTGGTGTAAAATTTGGAAATGTTACCGGTGCTGCCGGCGGCATTACCACTGTGGTCACAAGTAACCCAGGTGGAATTACTGCAACTTTAACCACTAGTTCATTATATGGTACAGTTACAGTAACTGGATTAACACTCAATACATCATACTCATTTACAGCCGTGGCAACAAATGCCATAGGATCAAGTAATACAAGTGCTGCAACTTCCTCCGTTTACTATGCTAATACAGCACCTTGTGTTCCAACAATTAATAGCGCCGTACAAGTTGATACAAATACTGCAGGAGTTACTTACTTTGCACCGCTAAACAATGGCGGACAACCAATATTATACTATACTGCTACAAGCAGTCCAGGTGGAATTACTGCGACATTGAGTCAGTCAGGTAGTGGAACAATTACAATAGCAGGTTTAACAACAAATGTTTCTTATACATTCACAGTTACTGCTACCAATAGTATCGGCACAAGTAATGCTAGCCCAGCTAGCCCCAACTTAACTATAGTAACTACTACAGTACCTGGTACACCAACAGTTACTGCAACACAAACTGCAGCAAATACTGCAGTAGTTTCGTTTACACAACCTACTAACGGTAATGCTACAATACAGTACTATACAATTGTTGGATCGTCTTCGTCGTATACTGCTACACTAAGCCAGTCTGGCGCAGGTACTGTTACAGTAACCGGTTTAGCTACCGCTACTCCGTATACATTCACAGTTACTGCTACTAACTCAGTTGGTGCTGGCACTGGCGGTACCAGCAGCGGATTAACACTAGGAACTCCGCAATTCTTATGGTCGTGGGGTTGCGGTACTGCTTCAGGTATAGGTGTTTCAACAAATTATAGTAGCCCAGTTCAAGCTGGTAGTGCGCTAAATTGGAATATGATAGTCGGTAGTAGTGGTACTCAAACATCTGCAGGTATCAAACAAGATGGTACATTGTGGATGTGGGGCTACAACACCTACGGACAATTAGGATTATCCGCAACAGGAACGGTTCTTAATATTACTCAAGTTGGTGCACTTACCAATTGGAAACAAGTTGCAGTTGGACCAACTGAGACTATTGCTGTAAAAACCGACGGTACATTGTGGAGTTGGGGACAAGCTCTTAACGGGCAGTTAGGTCTGAACACCAGCATTCTTAATAACTATTCTAGTCCAAAACAAATCGGTGCAGGAACAAATTGGGCATTTGCGTCAATGGGATCACAACACGCACTTGCAATTCAAACCAATGGTACATTGTGGACTTGGGGACAAAACAACTATGGACAACTAGGATTGAATAATACTTCAACTTACAGTAGTCCAAAGCAAGTTGGAGCATTAACCAATTGGTTGAAGGCATCTGCGGCCGGTTACAATGTGGTCGCACTTAAAACCGACGGAACATTATGGGCCTGGGGAATTGGTACTAGTTATCAGCTAGGTCGAGGAAATACTTCTTCTTATATTAGTCCAAAACAAGTTGGTGCATTGACTACTTGGGCATCTTTTGCGAATGGATGGCAGTTTGTATTGGCTACTAAAACCGACGGAACATTGTGGAGTTGGGGAACTGGCTCATACGGACAATTAGGATTGAATAGTACATCGGCCGCTTCAAGTCCAACACAAGTTGGTACAGGAACAAATTGGAGCGTATTTAACCCAAATCAAGGTGAAAATCTTCAACAGTACATGACTGCAACGAAGACCGACGGAACATTATGGAGTTGGGGACGTAATTATCAAGGTGCATTGGGACTAAATCAGTCAACAATCACATTGTACTCAAGTCCAAAGCAAGTTGGTTCATTAACTACTTGGCTCAGTACAGACGGTACTTCGGCCTTGGCAACAGTGCCAGCTGGTGCACCTTCAGCGCCAGCAGTTAGTAACGTTGCAGTTATCTCAGGAGTAGGAGTAGGCGTAACATATACAGTTCCTGCAAGCACCAACGGATCGGCAATTATAAAATATATTGCAACTAGTACCCCAGGTGGAATTACAGCCACAGTAACTCAAGCAACTGCTGGTACAATTACAGTAACTGGATTAACTGGTGGAGCAACTTACACATTTACTGTTACTGCAGTCAACGGAGGGGGCGGCAACACTAGTGTAGCATCCGGTAACGTAACTTATACTGCAATTGCACCATCTGCACCTGCTGCAGTCACTGCAAATGTAATAAGTCCAAATACTGCAACAGTAAGCTTTACTGCACCTTCTTCTAGCGGTGGGGCACAAATACTTGGTTATATAGTTTCTTCTATTAATTCAAGTACTATTTCAAGTGTTACTTTAGCACAATCATTCCCAGGTACTGTTACTTTAACTGGTTTGACAAACGGCACCACATATACATTCTCTGTAGCTGCATTTAACGGTAGTGCAACTGGACTAGCCACTAGTGCTAATGCTAGTGTTGGTGCACCAGGCATACCAACAATAGGTACAGCGGTTTCTATGGGTACAACAACTGCTAATGTATCATTTACTGCACCAATTAACACTGGTGGTTACCCAATTACCAGCTATGTGGCTACAAGTAGTCCAGGTGGAATCACTGCTACATTGAGCCAAGCAGGCGCTGGAACTATTACTATAACCGGTTTGTCTTCAAGCACTTACTATTCATTTGCAGTACAAGCTGTTAACAGCTATGGAACTAGTAATGTTAGTGCTTCGAGTAATAGCATATATACTCAAGGAAAACCGTATGCACCTATTATTGGTACAGCAACTGTATTAGGAAATTCTTCAGCGGTAGTTACATACTGTGCACCAACATTTAACGGTGGATTTGCAATTACCAGCTATGTGGCTACAAGTAGTCCAGGTGGAATCACTGCTACATTGAGCCAAGCAGGCGCTGGAACTATTACTATAACTGGATTAACAACAAATACTGCTTATACATTTACAGTGCAAGCTGTTAACAGCTATGGAGCTGGTCCTATAAGTGGCTCAACTCCTAAAGTAACACCAATTAACTCTTACTTGTGGACCTGGGGACCCGGTACCTACGGTAGTAATGCATTAAATAATATTCTTTCATATTCAACTCCAAGGCAAGTCGGCGCACTTTCTGGATGGCTTCAAGTATCCGGTAGTTACGGATGGAATGGAGCAGCTATTAAAGCCGACGGAACATTATGGACCTGGGGGTATAATGTTACGGGAGGCCTTGGGTTAAGTAACATTATCAATTACTCAAGTCCCAAACAAGTTGGTGCATTGACCAATTGGGCACAGATCGCAATGACCCCTAACGGTGTTGCTGCAATTAAAACTGACGGAACCTTGTGGACCTGGGGATACAACAGTTTTTATCAGCTGGGTCTAAGTAATAGTACTTGGTATTCAAGTCCAAAACAAGTTGGTGCATTAACCAATTGGAAATCAGTATCTATGGGTAATATGGCCATGGCAGCTGTTAAAACAGACGGTACACTATGGACGGTAGGCAATAACACCTATGGTGGTCTAGGTCTGGGCGACACTACTTATAGAAAGAGTCCTACTCAAGTCGGTTTACTAACTAATTGGTTACAGGTTGCGGCATCCGGTTATCATGTGCTAGGATTAAAGACAGATGGCACGTTCTGGGGTTGGGGTGCTCAAAGCGGATGGGGTATAATTGGTGTTAGCGGTACAGGCGCATATTCTAGTCCAAAACAAGTTGGTGCATTAACCAATTGGAAAACATTTGGCACAACCAATTCTGCTGCTTTTGGTATTAAAACAGATGGTACACTTTGGAGTTGGGGCCTTAACTCTAGTGGTCAATTGGGATTAAATAACCTTACATCATATTCTAGTCCAAAACAAGTTGGTTCATTAACCAATTGGAAATCGGTAACAAACGACATAGGAAGCAGTAATAATAATGCTCCGTCTTTTGTGACTGCTGTAAAAACTGATGGTACTCTTTGGTCTTGGGGAGCAGGCACAAGCGGGTATTTGGGATTAGGCAATGTAACTGGATATAGTTCACCAAAACAAATCGGCTCGAGTACTTCTTGGATTATGGCATCAGGATCGATGGCTATTAGTTCGTCACCGGCGGGACCAGCAGCTGCACCAACTATAGGTGCAGCTACAAATGTTACTGGGGTAGGCGTTACAGTAGCATATACTGCAAGTTCAAGCGATAACGGATCGGCAATTACAAGTTATGTTGCAACTAGTACCCCAAGCGGAATTACTGCTACAGTAACTCAAACAACATCAGGTACGATTACAGTAACTGGATTAACAACTGGAACTAGTTATACGTTTACAGTTGCCGCAGTTACTGGTGCAGGTCTTGGTAATGCCAGTGCATCATCTAGCGCAGTTACATATCTAGCAAATGCACCATCAGCACCAACAGGTGTTACAGCCAATGCAATATCATTAACTAGTGCTACAGTTGCATTTACTGCACCTGCAAACGGCGGATCGCCGATCTTGAGTTACAAACTTGCTGGTGCACCGGGATGTATTGCTGCCACAATAAGTCAGGCTACATCAGGTACATTTACTATATCAGGATTAACTACTGGTACTAGATACTCATTTACAGTAGCTGCAACAAATGGAGCAGGAACAAGTACTAATTCTTCAGCAAGCTCAATTAGTTTAGGCGTACCTTGCGTACCTACTGGAGTAACTGGAACACCAACTGGTTCGTCTACTGCTACAGTAAGCTATATTGCACCAGCTAGTAATGGCGGAACACCGATTACAAATTATGTTGCAACTGCAAATGTAGGCGGAATTACTGCTACTGTAACACAAGCATCTTCTGGTACAATTACAGTAACTGGATTGGGAACAAAAGCTTCTTACACATTCACAGTTACTGCAATTAACAGTTACGGAACAAGTAATGCAAGTACCCCAACCGGTACAGTAACTACATTTGGCGTACCTTGTGCACCAGTTATTTGCGGAGCTATACCAATTCTTGGCGCAACTTCTGCGGCAGTTATATATACTGCTCCTGCCAATGGCGGTTCACCGATTACAAAATATGTTGCAACTGCAAATGTAGGCGGAATTACTGCTACATTAAGTCAAGCAGGATCGGGTACAGTTACTGTATCTGGCTTGACAAACGGCACATACTATTCGTTCACACTACAAGCAATTAATATTGCAGGCACAAGCTCATCGAGCTCACCAAGTGGTGCAGTTGCTCCAGGTGTCGGCTATTTGTGGAGTTGGGGTCAAAACAACTACGGGCAGACCGGTTCCAATGCTTTAGTAACTTATTCTAGTCCTGTACAAATAGGTGCCGGTAGTAATTGGAAAATGGTATCTGTTGGTTCATGTTTTAGTAGCGCAGCTATCAAATTTGATGGAACATTATGGACCTGGGGATATAATGGTCAAGGAAACTTGGGATTCAGTAATAAAACAAATTATTCTAGTCCAAAACAAGTCGGTGCATTAACTAATTGGAGTACAGTAGTTATGCGTACTAATAATGCTACTGCAATTAAAACTGACGGAACATTGTGGACTTGGGGTTACAATGGTGGCTATGATTTAGGATTAGGCAATGGTACATATTATTCAAGTCCTAAACAGGTTGGCGCACTAACTACTTGGAGTTCAGTAGATTCAGACGGTAGCACTACAGTAGCTATCAAAACTGACGGAACAATATGGGCTTGGGGTCAGGGCGGTAACGGACAAATTGGAGTAAGTACTACAGCAAATTACAGTAGTCCAAAACAAATCGGTGTATTAACTAATTGGAAACAAGTTTCTGTCAATGATGCAGCTGTTTTTGCAATTAAAACCGACGGCACACTGTGGGCTTGGGGTAATAATTACACTGGTCTATTAGGACTAAACTCACAAACAGCTAACTATAGTAGTCCAAAACAAGTTGGTGCATTGACTAACTGGGGCCAATTACAAATTTCTGGATCTTCTTCAGGTAGTTCAACTGGCGCAATTAAAACTGACGGAACATTGTGGACTTGGGGCACTGGCGTTAACGGTGCTTTGGGTCTAAACAACCTTACTAGTTATTCAAGTCCAAAACAAGTCGGCGCATTGACAAATTGGCTTCAACTTGCTTCTTTAAGCCAAGTTGTATTAGGAATGGTTGCAATCAAGAATAACGGAACAATGTGGTCTTGGGGTACTAATAGTGCACCTGGTCGCTTGGGATTGAATAATGCTACTAGCTATTCAAGTCCAAAACAAATTGGTGCAGGAACAACTTGGACATATGTTGCAGGAACTATGGCTCTTGGTATCGCTACAGGATCTCTACCTCCTTGCGCTCCTAGTATAAGTGCTACAAATGTTGGCGGAGTTGGCGTAGCAATAACAGCCAACGCAGTAGTCAATAACGGAAGTCCAACTAAGGTAGTGGTCACTAGTACACCAGGCGGGCTAACTGCAACATTCACTGCACTAGGCGGAACAGTTACAATAACCGGATTTACATCGGGCACAACATATACATTTACTCCAGTTGCAACTAATAGCTTCGGATCTACCACTGGTTCAAATAGTTTAGCAACTTATTCTGCAGTATTACCAGGTGCACCTGGTATTGGTTTAGCCAAGGCAATCACATTGTGTAGTGCAACTGTAATATTTGGCTCGCCAAGTAACGGCGGAAGCCCAATACTGTACTACACTGCCACAAGTAATCCAGGTAGTGTGACTGGTACACTAAGTCAGGCAGGCAGCGGAACAATCACTGTAACTGGTTTGACCGCAGGTACTAGATACACATTCACAGTTACTGCAACTAACGCAATTGGCACTGGTAATTCCAGTACACCTACAACATCAATCAGTGTTGGTGCACCATGTGCTCCAACTATCTGCACAGCAACCGCAACAACTACAACAGCAAATGTACCGTATACTGCACCGATAAACAATGGTGGATCAACAATTACAAGTTATGTAGCTACAAGTAATCCAGGTGGTGTGACTGGTACACTAAGTCAGGCAGGCAGCGGAACAATTTCTGTTTCTGGATTGTCAGTAGGGGGTAGTTACACATTCACAGTTGTTGCTGTCAACAGTTATGGAACTAGTAACGCAAGTGCTAATAGTAACAGTGTAAGTATACCGTTAACACAAGGTAACTTATATATTTGGGGTAGTGCTGCTTCCGGCCAGTTAGGTCTAAACAATGCAACAGCATATTCGACTCCTGTACAGGTTGGAGGTAGTAATACTTGGGCACAAACAATTTTAGCAGGTAACTGTCACTCATTTGCGTTAGATTCAGCTGGACATTTGTGGGCGTGGGGTCTAAATAGTTCTGGACAGTTAGGTTTAGCTAATACAACTAATTATTCAAGTCCGAAACAAGTTGGCTCAAATACTTGGAAAGTAATTGCCGGCGGTGACGCTTTTACAATCGGTATTACAACCAGCGGAGCACTGTTTAGTTGGGGTACACAATCTCAGGGACAATTAGGGTTAAACACTACTTCGGGTACTTATAATAGTCCAAAACAAATCGGCGCATTGACTACTTGGTTGACAGTATCATCCGGACAATACATGACGCAAGCTCTTAAAACTGACGGTACATTATGGTTTTGGGGAGACGGCCGATTCTATGGACAAAGCGGACTCGGATTCCTAGGCAGTGTTTCTAGTCCTATCATGGTTGGCGGAGTGAATACTTGGAAATCTGTTAGCGTAAATTATTTCCACGTTGCAGCAATTCAAACCAATGGAACTTTGTGGACTTGGGGATTTGGCGGCTTTGGTGAAGGCGGCAGAGGAGTTACCGGAAACACATCTAGTCCCCAACAGGTTGGTTCTTTGACCAATTGGGCACAGGTAGCATCTGGCAGAGATCACATAATTGCAGTCAAGACTGACGGAACATTATGGTCGTTTGGATACGGCTATGGCGGCGTACTAGGATTAGGTAATACTACAAGTTACTCAAGTCCCAAACAAGTAGGAGCATTAACTACTTGGAAAGCAGTTGCTGCTTCGTCAAATGGATATAACAGCTATGCAACAACAGGCACTGCATTATATGCTTGGGGAAATAACGGCAACAGTGTATTGGGAATCGGTAATGCTACTAGCTATAGTTCACCAAAACAAGTCGGATCTGCAACTCAATGGATTGGTGTATCTGCAGGACCAAATTCTGCAGCAGGTATTCATATATAATTGAATACTGTTTCAATTCAAGATTTATAACCTGTAGCGATACAGGTTATAAATATTTGTATGAAAAAAACACTACACTTCTTATCGGGAATCCCCCGCAGCGGATCTACGGTTTTGGCCGCTATATTAAACCAAAATCCTGCTACTCATGTGTCGACTACGTCTGGGCTAGTTCATGCACTTGACGGTTTAGCAAATACTTGGTTCAGTCAAGGATTGCTTAACGAAAATGACCCTAACCGAACAAAACTAGCAGAAACAATGCGTGGAATGATCGATGCATTCTACGAAGATACTGATAAAAAAATAGTAATTGACAAAGGCAGAGGTTGGCCTATACCTGTTATTATGCAGGCGATGACACAGGTCTTAGGGGCCAAACCTAAAATTATTGCCACAGTTCGTCCAGTTCCTGATTGTATGGCTAGTTTTGTTAGAGTCGCAAAACCCAAAGACCTTGATATGTTTATGTATGAAGGCCAATTAGCTGATCATCTAAGAGCAGCCTACATCAGTTTACAAACAGGGTATGAAGCAATGCCCGAATGTTTTTTATTTGTAGAATACGACAAATTAATTGCCGATCCTAAAAAAGAACTGCAACGAATACATAAGTTTTTAGGACTTAAACCATTCAAATACAATTTTAGTAATATTGATGGATCCACTGTAAAAGAAGACGACGAAAATCTACACGGTTACGAAGGTATGCACGATATTAAACCAGCGCTAGCACGTCAACATACCGACGACCCAAAAGTAGTATTAAGTTACCATTACAATCAATTTTGCCAGCCAGAATTTTGGAGTGACGGTAAAAGAACTACTCCGACCTTAGATGATCTAGACCTTCAAGTAGCTGCAGGAAAAATCGGAGATTTTGCCGAAGGATGGCGATTAGCACAAAAATTAGAAAAAGAAAGACCTGGCGATCATAGAGCTGCGTACAACAAAAGTTGGTATCTGCTTAGACAAGGGAAAATACTCGAAGGCTATACTGTCATGAATCGAGGACGTTTTTGTGGTATTATTGGAGATAGACTTCCAGACACACCTGCACCAGAATGGGATGGAAAATCTAAAGGTACAATATTATTGTACTGTGATCATGGATTAGGCGACCAAATACATCAAGTTAGGTATGCAAAAGACTTAGCTGCACGTGGCAATAAAGTTGTTGTATGTTGCACTGGTATGTTAGCTAGTTTATTCAAAGATGTCGAAGGAGTTAGCGCAGTAGTACAACATGGTGCAGAATTTGGTGTTTATCACGATTTTTGGACATTTGCTATGGTAGCTCCGGGCCTATTAGGATTAGAACTAGCAGATTTGCGTGGTGATCCTTATATAACTAAGCCTATTACCATTAAAGGTCCTAAAAAACGTATCGGGCTAAGATGGCAAGGTCAAAGTAAATTTGAAGACGATCACAACAAAAAATTCCCTTACCAATTGATGTTTGATGCGGTAAAAAATGACGAATACGAGTTTATAAGCCTGCAAAGAGACGAAGGTGCAGATGCTTGTCCGACGTGGGTTAAGCAAGTTCCGCTAAATACATGGGAAGATACTAGAGTCGCTGCCGCAAGCTGCGACCTAGTTATTAGTTCTTGCACATCAGTCAGCCATTTGAGTGCGGCTATGGGCATAGAAACATGGGTTGTGATACCCGTAATGGGGTATTACTTATATGCGTTAGAAGGTGAAAAAAATCCATATTATGACTCAATGACGTTATTCCGTCAGGAAGTATTTGGGGATTGGACAGCACCGTTTAACAATATTAAACAAAGATTGAAACAGACTAAATTAAGGAGAGTCGCATGAGCACACATTATGTAAGAGTAGTTGATGGTAACGTAACTGATGTATGGGATACACCCCCAGCAGAGGGTGTTGGTAACAACGGTTGGAGAAACGCAGTAGAAGTCAGACCAGACATTATTCCAAATCGTCAAGGTTATACTGCACACACATTTGATTTGACAACAGATCCTGTACAAATCGTTTGGGGAACATTTGATATTTCTGTCGATGATCGCAAATCATCAATGGTTACCCAAGCAAAATTTGCAGTTCAACAGGCAATTCGTGAAAGCGCATTGAATCCAGAATCATTTGATCCATCTACAATTACTTCTGCACAAGCAACAATGACTGCTAGAATCGCAGCTATTAATGCTTGTAATACACACGACGAATTGGATGCATTGAATTGAAGTTAAACCTGGGCTGTGGGTACAATAAGCTTGAAGGGTATGTTAACGTTGATAACGACCCTTCTTGCAATCCAGATAAAATTGTAGATCTAGAAAAAAAACTGCCCTGGAAAGACAATTCTGTGGACGAGATAATTATAAGCCATGTCTTAGAACATCTCGGTCAAGATACTAAAAGTTATTTTGCCATATGGAAAGAATTCTATAGAATTCTTAAAGACGGTGCAGAAATTTATATTACTGTACCTCATCATAGGCACGATAATTTTGTTCACGACCCTACACACGTAAGGGCAATTACTCCGGTTGGTATTGATATGTTTAATCAACGTAAAAATACCGAAACTATTGAAAACCACGGGCAAGAAACTACCTTAGGTCTACAATTAGGAATAGATATAGCAGTGATCGACATAAAGCATGATCCCACACCTTGGTTCGAAGCATACGCAAAAACTTTGCCCCCAGAAGCTGTTAATATAGAATTTAACAAATATAACAACACTTGCTACCAAGTACACATTAAAGCAAAAGCCTACAAACCTGCTCGGAGTTTGCGTTGAAGATATTGGTAATGGGTTTGCCAGGATCTGGTAAAACTACATTTAGTCAAGAACTAGTTAAACGACTAATGCTTACCCATTCAGTAAGTTGGTTCAATGCTGACACAGTAAGAGAACAATTTAACGATTGGGATTTTTCTCCTGAAGGTCGCGAACGCCAAATGCAACGTATGATTGACCTGAGCAACAACTCGGGTAGTGATTTTTCAGTTTGCGATTTTGTTTGCCCTACTGAAAAACTACGTGATGCATTTAATGCTGATATAGTTATTTGGATGGATACCATTGAAGAAGGTAGATTTGCAGATACCAATAAATTATTCGAAAACCCAACTTCAGTAACATATCATATTACAGATTGGTCAGACTCTTGGGTAAAGTCCATAGCTAGTGATTTAACGCAAGCACCCAGTGACTCCAATGTTAGAAGTTTAGTAAAAGCAATATCTTGGCGTATCATTGGCACAGTGGAAACATTTTTAATAAGTTTATTAATGACTGGCAAATTGACTACTGCTGGTAGTATTGCTGGCATACAAGCAGTATTATCAACATTATTATATTGGTACCACGAAAGAGTTTGGAACAAACTTAAATGGGGCAAGACTCGATAGATCTGATTTTGTAGATACCTGTTGACGCACAGTTAAATATACTGTATAATCAACAATTATGAATCCTACATTACACATTCTATCCAATCCCTACGGAATAACACACACCAAATATCGAATTGAACCTTTTAACGTAGCTGTACTTAAATTTATAGCTAATATGAAAGACAGGGGTTTCAATTTATTACACTACGGACACGAAAGCGCAGAAGTAGACTGCGAAAATGTTGCAGTAATTACCAACGAAGATCATCCGCCTCCCGAAAAAGATCAAATATTTTCAGAAAAAGGTGACTTGGGAGCCAAGTTCACTGAACGTGCAGATAAAGAAATCTCCCGCAGAAAACGTCCAGGTGATATGATTCTATGCTTTTATGGCATAGCACATAAAGAACTGGCACTACGACATCAGGATCTTTTTATAGTTGAACCTAGCATCGGTTATTGGCCCGACACAGTATTTGCACCTTATCGTGCATTTACTAGTTATAGTCAAATGCATTACTACTATGGCCTGCATCAAAGATTACTAACTCCCAGTTGGTTTGATACAGTTATTGCTAATGCATTTACTCCTAGTGAATTTGAGTTCAATGATAAAAAAGATGATTATTTTGTATTCCTTGGGCGTGTTAATACCGACAAAGGAGTTGACCTTTGTATCCAGGTTACAGAACATTTAGGTAAAAAATTGATAGTAGCCGGACCGGGTAACTTACAAAGTCTGGGCTATGCAACAACTCCCAGTCACGTGACTCACATTGGGCCAGTTAATATGGAAGAACGCAAACAACTGTTATCTAAAGCAGCTTGTTTAATGGCACCCACACACTATTTAGAGCCCTTTGGTAATATTGTAGTAGAAGCTGCAATGAGTGGTACTCCAGTACTGACTCCAGACTGGGGCGGATTCGTTGATAGTGTAGTACACGGGGTAACAGGATTTAGATGCGGAGACTTCAAAACATTTGTTGAATCCGCGGCAGTCGTAGATCAGTTAGATCCTGCTAATTGCAGAACCTGGGCAATGGATAACTTCAGTGATGATGTAATTCACGCAAAATTTGAAAACTGGTTCAAGAAAATATCAAGGCAAAATTTTTATTATGTATAACATTTATAGCAAAGTTGCACCCGAGTTGTTGTTGCACAGAATCAATAGATTTGACGAAATAACCGAGCGTACAGATATCAGTGAAAATGAACAGTTTTTGCAATTGGCTACATTGCGTATGCCCAAAGACAAAACATTCAGACCGCACAAACATATTTGGAAACAACCAGTAGTTGATTTGGTAATTGCACAAGAGTCTTGGGTAGTAATTCAAGGTAGTGTGGAGGTTAGTTTTTTTGATATTGACGACACACTGATTGAAAAACAAATTATCCGCCGCGGCGATTGTAGTTTGACTTATCAAGGCGGGCATACTTATACTATCTTAGAAGATGATACAGTGGTTTATGAATATAAAACAGGACCTTATCAAGGCCAAGAGTTAGATAAAGTATTTCTATGAGCAATTTGTTTTTTGATACTGCAACATTAAAATCCTGTGGTACTAATGTTATCATTGGGAAGACTGTGCGTATCAGAAATCCTGAATTGGTAAGTATTGGCAACAATGTAATTATTGACGACTACACCTACATATCAGGAACAGTCAACATCGGCGACTATGTACACATAGCTGCTGGCTGTGTGTTAAGTGCAAGTGCTGGTATCATTACTATGCGAGCATTCAGCGGTTTAAGTGCTGGATGTAAGGTCTATGCTGGTAGTAGTAATTATGTTAAATGTGGGTTGGATTTACCTACAATACCCAAACAGTATCAATACAATGTGATAATTGACAATGTAGTGCTAGATAGTTTTGTGTTAGTTGGGGCAAACAGTATAGTACTACCCGGCAGTAACTTACCTCAAGGGCTTGCAGTAGCAGCCAATACTGTAGTTAACAAATCATTAAATTTAGAAAAATGGAATTTATTGGTTGATAGGTCTGGCAAACAAATTCCCCGCAGAGGAGTCAAAGAACTTGCTCAACGAGTAAATGAATTTTATAATATAGAGATCGATTATGAGTGAAAAATATACCAGCTGGCCTTTGGGGCAATTACCAAAACATCTACAACGCCCAGAATTAGATCAATTGAAAACTTTGGGATATGATTGGCAAGATCCAAGAGATGTAGTAGATATGTTTGAAAAGAAAGTTGCAGCATTTGCTGGTAGCCGTTATGCGGTGGCAGTAGATTGTTGCAGTCACGCAGTATTTTTAAGTTTGAAATACTGTAATGCTATGGGCACAGTTACTATGCCTACTAGATCCTATGTGAGTATTGCACAACAGATTGTGCACGCTGGCTGTCGTGTGGCATTTGAAGATATTGCGTGGAGTGGAAGGTATCAACTTAAACCTTATCCTGTATGGGATGCCGCAGTACGATGGGCTCCCGGAATGTATACAGGTGGGCTACATTGCGTAAGTTTTCAACTTAAAAAGCGTGTACCAATTGGCCGCGGCGGTATGGTACTAACAGATGATCTCGAAGCATACAAATGGCTTAAATTGGCCAGTTATGATGGCAGAGATTTAGCGGTTCCCCAGTGGGAAGATGATTATGCAGTAATGGGATGGCACTACTATATGACCCCTGAAGATGCTGCACGTGGAATTATACTAATGGATAGTGTGGATCCCAGTACATATGGTGATTCAGCAACAGAACAAAACTATCCAGATTTAACAACTAAACGACTATTCAAATGACAAAAAGAGCACTAATAACAGGTATAACAGGGCAAGACGGCAGTTATCTTAGCGAATATCTACTGAGTCTTGGCTACGAAGTCTACGGCGTTGTTCGTAGGCATAGTGTGGCAGAAAATCAAAGCAGTAGACTCAGCCATATAGACACACGTATAACTCGTATCTATGGTGACTTGACTGATGAGTGGAGCATTACTAAAACTATTACTGATATCCAACCGGACGAGATTTACAATCTCGCAGCTATGAGTCACGTAAGAATCAGTTTTGAAATGCCAGCATTTACAATTAAAACCAATGGACTTGGTGTACTAACAATGCTAGAAGCTTATCGTCAATTTTGTCCCACTGCTAAGTTTTATCAAGCCAGCAGTAGTGAAATGTTTGGCAATAGCATCGACGAAGACCATACTCAAAGATTAACCACACCAATGGTACCAGTAAGTCCTTACGGTGTTAGTAAAGTAATGGGCTACAATCTTGTACGTCATTATAGAGATGCTTATAAACTACACGCCTGTAACGGCATATTGTTTAATCATGAAAGCCCACGTAGGGGAACTAACTTTGTTACTAATAAGATTGTTAAAACTGCAGTGGAAATTAAAAAAGGGCTAGCAGACAAATTGGAATTAGGTAACTTAGACAGTTGCAGAGATTGGGGGCATAGTTATGATTATGTACGTGCTATGCATTTGATCATAAACAATGATTTACCTAGAGACTGGGTAGTCGCCACTGGCGAAAGTCATAGTGTACGAGACTTATGCGAGTATGTGTTTTCTAAATTAGATATGGACTATAATCAATATGTAGTACAGAATCAAAAGTTTTTACGTCCCGAAGAGCTACGCTATCTCAAAGGCGATAGTAGCAAGATTAGAGCTGAGTTAGGTTGGAAACCTACCTATACTTTTGAATCTATGTTAGACGAAATGATTGCACATTGGATGGAGCAGGTTTGATGCAGGCAGTTCAGTACGGGTATATGCCAGGTTACAGTGGTAACCCTGCTTTTCAATTTACAAAAGACTTTGATCGACGAGTTGCAGTAAGCTTTGATACGATAGAAACAGACTTAACCGCCGACTATCGAGTGTTGGTACAATGCGAACCTCCAGTGTTGTACAGAGATTTTGTAAAGATGGTGTATGACAATGCCGATAAATTTGATCTCATACTTGCGTATAATCCTGAATTATTAAAATTACCTAACGCCAAATTATTTGTGCCTGCCGGTAGTTGGATACAAACTCCCGACATTGTAAAACACAATCAAATTACCTATATGATGAGCAGTAAAATATATACTCCTGACCATAGACTGCGTTTTATGATATTGCGGAGAATGGAAAAACGCACTATTGTAGGCGACTTTGAATTCAAAATGTATCGAAGTCCTCCTAGAATTCCTACCAAGGACCCTTACTTCCAAAATGCCAAGTTCAATATAGCTTGCGAAAACCAAGTTATGCACAATATGTTTAGTGAGAAAATATTGGATTGTTTTATAACTAAAACTGTTCCTATATACTATGGTTGTATTAATATAGGCGAGTTTTTTAATCCTGCAGGAGTTGTGCCATTTTTTAACATAGAACAGTTAGAAAACATACTAAAAAATATTACTCCTGCACACTATGACGCAATGGCAGATGCTATAGAAGAAAACTACCAACGAGCGTTGCCTTATTGGGAAAAAAGTATCTATCAACGATTAGAAGAATTTATTGCAGCTGAGATAGCACAACTAAGTAATTAATACTCGATAATATTATGATAACAAATGTAATTATAACTGATAACTTTTACAGTAATCCTGATGGGGTTAGAAATTTTGCACTGAGTCAACCATTTTCAGTGACTGGAAATTTTCCAGGAAAAAGAACAATCAGCCATCTTACTCCCGATGTAAAAGAAACTATTCAAAGCATAGTATGGAACGCCGGCGGTGCAGTAACAGATTGGTTTGAGAACGACGGCTACACAGGTGCATTTCAATTGACTACGGCAGCAGATCGCAGCTGGGTTCATAGTGATCATTTTAACACTTGGGCAGGAGTTTGTTATCTTAACCCTGACGCTCCTTACACAGGCGGTACTGGTTTATTTAGGCATCGTGCAACTGGTGCAGTTCGTGCAGGCGAATTAACCACTGGATACGAAGCACAAGATATGACCAAATGGGATTTATATGATACACTGGGTAACATATATAATCGTTTGGTATTATACCGGGGAGATCTTTTTCACAGCAGTTTAGACTACTTTGGATCTGACCTATACACAGGAAGACTTTTCCAAGTTTTCTTTTTCAGCACACAATATTGAAAGACACTTATGGTTAACCAAGTACCCAACTTTTTAGAACAACACATACTCGACGAAATTACACAAAAATTTGAAGACAGCAAAGGCAAAGCTGCATTTGAAATTAACAATATGGGACGTTGGGGGCAGGGATTAGACCGCGGCAGTTTTGCTCCTGTGTTTATTATACCTCTTAGTGAGTACGAAGAATACTTTGTTAACAAATACAAGTCTGTTGATCCTGCATTTGCTGACTATAATCATGCCACAGTATTTTTACACATTTGGCCTCCTGGCAGTCAAATCAACTTCCACCACGATGACGTAAGTGAAGGTCAAGACAAACGGTTAACCAGTACAATTTATATTAATCCCAATTGGAATTGGAATTGGGGCGGATTATTTTTATACGATGATCCTGAGCAAGGACAACGTTGGATATTTCCTCATTACAATCTAATGACTTGGTTTGTACCACCGATTTATCACGGTACCAGTATGCTTACATTGGCTGCAGAATATCCAAGACTTAGCATACAGTTATTCTTTACAAAATAATATGAATCTAGATCATTGGTTTCCTAGTGTAATCGGTAGAGACTATCACCCCGAGTGGATTGAACCAATGAATCTGCAGATGGATAAATTATTTGAATCCCCTGATAGAAATATCAACACTGATTTTTACTACAACGGTGAAACAACCTACGGCACACAAAATTTAACTCACAACGAAGATTTCAAACCTTTTATGGATTTTATACAAGCCCAGGCCTGTGCATTTCTAGAACAAATGGGTTATGATAGTAGTCGTGTGCCTTGGAAGCCATTTTTATTTGCCAACAGATTTTTAGAGGGTAGTGCACATCCTAAACATCTGCACAGTCAATGTACTATAAGCGGAATTTACTATCTTAAAACTCCGCCTGGCAGTGCCAACATAAGATTCTATCCTAATCAGCCATTTAAGGATTTCTTTGATTATATGTTTATGATTAAAGATCCTACAAATTGGTATAGTTTACCGCATACTGATTATGTTCCTAGCCCAGGATTATTGTTGATGTGGCCCAGCTGGTTGTATCACGAAGTTCCTCCTAATCACAGTATAGAACCTAGAACCAGTCTAGTGTTTAATCTCTGATCTTTTCTAAAACCTGTATTTTATCTTTATTGGCTTTGAACTTGAATGTTCTCCAAACTCCTGGATGCAACGGTCTAGGCATATGGTCCAATGTAACCCAACAATATCCGTGATGTTCATGATTTAACGCAGGTAAAAATTCATCTTCTACTTTGATTAAAAAAGTATGATAGATAAATGTACCTTTGTTACTGGTGTATTGTTCGATGGGTAGTATCTTGGCTCCTTTAATTTCCCCGCCAAGTTCTTCTCGTATTTCTCTTTGAAGTCCGTCAAGTATAGATTCTCCCGATTCTATTTTTCCGCCCACTATTCCCCACGTGTCAGGGAATCTCCCACCATTTCTTAATAGGAATAGATATCTGTTGGTGCTTGTTGAATATATAAGTGCACCACAACTTTGTTTTAGATTATTAGTTGCCATTGTCCTGCTGGGTAATACCCTTCATAACTCTTGGTCCATTGTGCACCGTCCCATTTATACTGTACACTGGTAGTTAAGTTAGTAACATAGTTTACTGCAGAAGTGGCTCTACTGTCAAATGCTACTTGCCAGTGTTGCCCATTAAATTGTATAATATCGTTAGCAACTGCATATAATGGTGTATTATCTCTGCCCATCCAATTGTATTGTGGTTGTGCACCTGGAGTAGTTATATAATCGTTGACCAACAAATAGCGTGTGCCGTCGGCTAGGTCTTGAAGATCTTTATTTGGTCTGCTGTTCTGCGGATCGATTATAGCATTGACAGGAACTAATGTATTTGCTGGTATAGTATCTATATCCGGAGTCCACATTAGTACAGTATCGTCAACAGGATTATATGCTACAGTACCGATTACTTCGTTACGATCCGGAAGTGTAAATCTAATTTGGCTACCACCATTGACCAAGTTACCGTAGATATTGACAACAGTTCTCCAAGGTAAGTTCGTTCCAATTTTATGTGTAACAGCATTAAATGTAATCAAGTCACCGTCAAATCCTGTAACAATATTACTGGTTGTAACAGTTGTACCGTTGATGCTCACCACTACACTATTATTGCTTACAGTTGCAACAGGTGTTGCACCGTCGGTTACAGCTAGTGTACCGACTATCATTCCAGGTTCTATACCGTCTGTGTTATCAACTACAACAGTTGTGCCATTTCTGACAGACGAAGTCAATTGTTTAATAACTTGTTGTGCAGTAGGATCGATTACCGGATCGTGTTCTTGCACTAATTTTACAGTATTGTCTATTAATATTACTCCGTACTGTAATGGTGTAATATATTGTCGACTCATCAAATTGGCATCACTATAAATGGCTTCGTCTATGTTGCCGTCTGAGTCAAAAATACTGGCAATAATTTTTTGAACAACTCCCAATTTCTTAACCAGCGCAGGTGCACTTAGGAATATTGGTAATTCAAAAGTTAGTGTAGCAACGTCAATGGGATTTTCAGTACCAATTGGCACAGTTCTTGAACTCCAGGTAGTATCAGTCAGTGTTATGTAAGTAATACTGGTCCAATCAACATAGTTGTCTGTGCTTTGAATTTCCATAGACGGATTAAACAAGGTTGAAATTTGCTCAATCAGTTGTAATTTTTGTTCAGTATTACTGGTCCAAATATCTACCTTGAGAGTTAATCGATAAGGCACAGGCATTAGTCTTTCGACAGTTAATAAATCGCCTTGGGTAGTACTAAAATCCCCAGTGCTAGGATCAAAGAATCTTTCACGTAAATTTAGTTTACCTACATACGTTGGATTCTGCACTCTTTCCCTGTCGTATTTTAGTTCACTAATATAAACAGCCATAGCAGGAACACTATTCAAATAGTTTTCACTGTTTTGTTTTAGAATAGCCATACCTTGACGACTGCTATCGCCATAAATCACAGGGACTCTTTGAAGTGCAATACTGTTGTTTCGGTCAAATCCGAATTCAACTTGAAAGTTACTGAGTATACGAATAAACTGAGTAAGGTATCTTCGGATTTGCCCTGAATAGAAAAATTGTTGCATAGTGTTGTTTAGTTATCTGCACGTGGTGTTAGTGCTTGGTTGAGATTTTGTCTTGTTGGCAAAGTCTGACCTTCTTTATTTGTATATGTACTGGTATCATTGATAAATGTACTGGTTAAAGTCTTATTATCTGCACCCGGTGTTAAATTGGCTCTGACTACATCTTGCACAACAACCCATCTAGCGCCGTCCCATCGAAATAATCTATTAGGTAAAAAATCTACTCTTAATATATAGTCGCCAATTTGTGGCAAAGGTGGAAATTGGGTGTTACTGATAATAGCCAAATCCTCGGGACTAAATTTAGTGTACTGCCCAATGCTGGTATTTGCTGCTGGAAAACTAGGATCAGTTGGGAAACTAGTACTAACATTAGCAACAAATCCATTTGGTGGTTGGCTATCGGTGGTCAAATACCCTGGTGTGTTTTGAGCAGGTCTATAGGGTAAAGTATTAACGTAATCGACATTACTGTCTACATATAAATTAGTAAAATCAACAGTTTGTCCAGTGGGATCTCCGGGACTACCATCCGGTAAAGTTGGTTCCACATAAAGTGTATCAGTATTGTATCCACTTAACGGAACATCAATTTGTGCTTGAGCTAGTACTGCATCGTTAATTTCATTGAGCTTGTTATAGTTAGACAGTATTTGCCCAATCGGGGTATTTGCTGCATCGCCTGCAGTAACATTGTTCAAAATATCTTTGTATTCTTGTGCATCCACTAGCGGTGTCATTTTGACTCTGACTAAATGCGGCCACCAAGTAGCACTGAATCCTTCGGCGGCAAATGTTACATCTTGAATAACATAGTAACGTTTTAGTACTGCTGGAATAGCTGCATCCAACGGGTAGTAATCCTTTTTATGCAACAATTCTAATACATCTCCTGACATTAGTTTTCTGCCAACAGTAGTAACAACATCGTTTAGATGGAAAGTCATCATAACAGTATCTGCACTTAAAAAGATTCCAAATTGTTGCAAGTCAAAGTCATTATCATTTACTGTGTAAATTCCTCTGAGACTGTATATGCTAGTATCGTATTTTCTATCACGATTTTCAACAAACAGTAAATCTTGTATATTAGTTGCAGATTGATTTTGATAAGCAGGTTTTTCTGGATTGTTCCAATATATGCTAACTGGACTATTACTGCTAATAGTAGATGTAATTGGATTATTAATGGTTACTGTGTTTGCACCAAAATTAACATTTGTAACAACAGTGCCACTTGCAATTCCAATTCCGCTAACAGTTTGCCCGACAGCCATTGCACTGACATTACCAAAAGGTAATACATTTGAATTGGCAGTTACAGTTGCAGTAGTATTGTATGCCTGTACTTGACTAGTAGGGCCAAGATATTTGTGCAAGTACACACCGGTACCGCCAATAGTAAACTCTTCGGAGATTCTACGATCGAAAAATTTGTAATCATTGCTGTGGTTTTCTCGCCACAAAGATAGTCTTGGCATTATTTGTCCCGTTTATAGTGTATTTATTGCAACATTGACATTAAATTTCAATTACCGTATAATTGTGGGATGACACAAATTATAGACTACGAGCCAAAATTTAGTGAAATGTTAGCCTGTATCAGTGCGGTTAACGATATGCGGGCCCGTAGTCAACTGTATAAAATGTATACAAACTGTCGTAAAATCCACACAGAAATGAGCCAAGAATTGGTAGAGTGCAGACGTAGGAAAAAGTTAACACAAAAGTATACAGAATTAGAAACTAACTTAAACCTAAGTATTAGTGAATTTGAACAGTGGACAACCTTTGCGAATTTGATTTATTGACATTAATACTGATCTGCAGTATAATGTATTTTTACAACACAAAACGTAGGCTACTATGGAAATTACAGTAAAATGTCGAGGACAGGGCAGAGCCGAGTTAGTTAAAGCCTGCGCAGGTTTTATTGCAAAAGAACTAAGAATCAGCAACAGCACTTGGAAACTGCAAATCCAGCTCAAACGTTTCCCCAAAGAAGAAGGCATTCGTGGTAGCGTAATCGATGCTGGACCTAAACAGTTAGTGATGTTTTTAGAGTCGTCTATGGAGTTTGAACGTTTTACAGAAGTGTTGAGTCACGAAATGGTACACGTTAAGCAATTTGTGCGTGGCCAGTATAAACAAGAAATCAAACGTGGTCTTCCAGTACATTACTGGATGGGCAAGCAGGTAAAGGCTAAGTATTACGACCAACCTTGGGAACAAGATGCTTGGAGTCGTGAGCGAATTTTATCAAACAAATTATTTGCTGTTATTAATCAGGAGTAAACAATGGCGACAGTAGCAGGAATTAAAATCAAAACCAAAGTGGCTAAGCCACGTGGCGGCCAGTTTATGGATGAAAAGTACACAGGTGGGGAGCCAACTTGGGATACAGAAGCAGCAGAAAAGTTTGATAACGAAACTTTTGATCATTATCTGCGCAAGAGTTTCTATTACTACAATTATTACTATACTCAAAAAGACTGTAAAAAATACATTGTAGAATGGATGCAAGCACAACCTAGTACATTTTCCAAACAAGAAGTAAGTGCGTTTATTCGCAGTAGTGACCGTAATATGTCAATGACAGCCTGTAGCCTCATTATGGCACATCGTGCAGGTATGCCATTCCGTGGACGTCACATTGAGTTTATTACAGAAGCTATTAACAAATCTATCGGTTTAGCCGAACCTGAAGATACTGTGGTTGAGACTGCTGAGGAAAAACCTAAAGCATACGTGCCCACTATCCAGGATCGCCTTAATGAAAAAACTGCTGAAATTATCGGCGAGTTAGAAGGTCATTATGACGAAGCCACAAAAGCAACAAAGACTACATTTAAGCCCTACGAGTATCTTGTGTCAAACAATGTAGTACAAAGTCAATTAAGCAAATATGAATTGGTTTATACCAAACGCAAACTAGAGCTTGAATCGGCATTGGCCAAGCAAGACGAAGACCTTAAAGAAGGGTATCGTCATTATAAAGCCGCAGACTTCAAACGTTTGATTGCTTGGATTGATGATCTTTTGGTAGCGATTGATCAATATAGAAGTGTGAAAAAAGCAGTTAAAAAAGCTCGTGTGAAAAAAGCACCTTCGAAAGAGAAATTGATCAGCAAGTTAAAGTACAGTAAAGAGTTCAAAGAACTTAAAATTGTCAGTATTAATCCTGCCGATATTATTGGTGCTACAGAATTATGGGTTTACAATACCAAATATCGTAAATTGGGTAGATATACTGCAGATGCATACAAGACGTTGACCATTAAAGGCACAACTATTGAAAACTTTGATTCTACCAAGAGTGTGCAAAAGACCTTGCGTAAGCCTGCAGAGCAATTAAAAGAATTTGCTAAAGCAGGTAAGGTACAGTTGCGTAAGTTTTTAGATGATATTCGTGCAACAGATACGCAACTAACAGGGCGTATTAGTACAGACATAGTACTGCTAAAAGCGGCATAATATAGTTTCCTATTAGCTAAATATGGTTAGTAGGACACAATTATGCCAGTACAAATGACCCCAGGTCTGCAAAACGACCTAAGCCTTCAAACCCAGAATCTTGGTGGTCCTGGGCCAATTGACATCAATAGTGCAATTGATGCCGCCGGTAATATCCAAACACTAAATCAACTTCGTAATCAAATGACTGATTACATTAGATTGCGTTTGGGCGACGGTATTGTTGATGTTGAATTAGACAAAGAACACTTTGAGCTTGCTATTAAGCAGTCACTTACTAAATATCGACAATTGGCCAGTAATGCACAAGAAGAAAGTTATGCGTTTTTGGACCTTTTGCCTGAAACACAGGAATACATACTGCCCAATAATATTATGGATGTGCGTACTATCTTCCGTCGTGGTATTGGAAGTGTGACAGGTACAACTGCAAGTCAATTTGAACCATTTGCCAGCGGTTATTTGAATACTTATATGTTGGTTGCAGGTCGAGTTGGGGGATTAACCAATTACGAAATGTTTACACAATATCAAAAATTAGCTATGACTATGTTTGGCGGTTATATGAATTATACATTTAATCGTGTTACTAAGAAACTTACTGTGGTTAGAAAGATCCCCCAGTACGGTCATACATTTTTACCTATTCAAAGTATTGTGGCCAGTAGTCAAAATGTTGGTGCCACTATTACTATTACATTTAATGTGCCTTGGCCTTTACAAGCAGGCAACAGTATCTACATTATTAACCCTACAGTAGCAGGGTGGGCTGGCCAATACATTGTGCAAACAGTTGGGGCAGGCGGTAATGTTATTACAGTTACTGCACAACAACCTTTAGGTAGTTTAGAACTAACTGACTATGCAATGAGCCAAACTCAAATTTGGAGTCCAGAATTGGATAGCGTAGACAATACCGAAAGTGTGCTATTATGGGTCTATAATTACAAACCAGATAGCGTGTTGTTAAGTGACCAGTTTGTTTATCCTTGGTTGCAAGAATATGCACTCGCATTTTGTAAAACTATTTTAGGACAAGCTCGTGGCAAGTTTGCTCAAATTGCAGGACCACAAGGTGGTACACAACTAAATGGTGCTGCTCTTATGGCAGAAGGCCAAGCCGAAATGGAAAAGCTCGAATTAGATATAAGAAACTATGTAGATGGCTCACAACCGTTGACTTGGGTTACTGGTTAATGTTATACTAGCAACTCACGCAGGAGTTGTTATGATCATAGGATTTTGTGGATTAATTGGCAGTGGTAAAGATACTGCTGCAGACTATCTTGTTAACTTTCACGAGTTTCGTAGGGACAGTTTTGCAAGCAGTCTTAAAGATGCAGTTAGCGCAGTATTTGGTTGGGACCGAGAACTATTAGAAGGCCGTACTAAAACTGCAAGGGCTTGGCGAGAAGAAATAGATCCATGGTGGAGCCAACGCTTGAATATGCCACATCTTACTCCCCGTTGGATACTACAATATTGGGGCACAGAAGTCTGCAGACAAGGATTCCACGATGATATGTGGATTGCCAGCTTAGAAAACAAACTTAGAAATACCAACGACAGCACAGTTATCACTGACTGTAGATTTCCTAACGAAATAGCTGCCATAAGAGCACAAGGTGGTAGAATTGTGTGGATACAACGCGGTATAATTCCCCATTGGTACGATATTGCATCAAAAGCAAACAAAGGAGATACCAAAGCTGCTGAATGGCTCAAAGCAAATAATATACACGCTAGTGAAACATCATGGGCTGGTACTGATTTTGATGTTGTCGTAGACAATAACGGCACTATAGACGACTTATACTCGCAACTTAAAAATCTGGTTTAACTTCAGCTTCTTGCCAAGGTAGCTTACTAAGGCCGATTTCTACTCTGCAATTCAAGCAAATACTTTTTAAGTTAAATTGGCTATTGTTGCGTAAGTTGCCGTCTACATGGAATACTGTCATTTGTTTGTCAGGATATTTGGCCTTCCAACCGCAATGATCGCAAACTGTGCGTTTCCTGTACCCAGCCTTAAACCACGCGGGGGGTATAGGCTTTAATTTGTTGCCTTTTCGACTACAACTGCTACATAGTCTTCGATAGTGGTGTTTACCGTCTTTAACGTAGTTAACGGCCGACGGATTTTGTTTACAACTCTGACAAACGGGTCTAATCATACTAATATTTAATCAAACCTTTGGCAAAGGCACCTAAGCCACAGTTATTTCTCCAAATACGATAAATATCTTTATAAAGAATTTAAGGTTAATTTCTTATTTTTACACGTTAAAGGAAAAACACTATGGCAACGCTAGTAAGTCCAGGCGTATCAGTTACAGTAACAGATGAAAGCAATTACAGTCCTAATAGTTTAGGGACTGTTGCTTATATTTTATTGGCAACTGCACAAAACAAAACAGCTCCAGGCGGCACTTCAATTGCGGCCGGGACACTAAGTCAGAATGCAGACAAAGTATATACCATTACTAGTCAAAGAGATTTAGTTACCACATTTGGTAACCCATTCTTTGCAACTACTAATAGTGGTGCTGCTATTAATGCTGACGAGCAAAATGAATACGGCTTGATGGCTGCATATAGTTTGTTGGGAGTATCGAATACAGTATATGTACAACGTGCTAATGTAGACTTAGGCGGATTAACAGGTACGACTATTCGTCCTGTAGATAATCCAGCAACTGGTACTTACTGGTTAGATACATCTACTACCAATTGGGGAATTTATCAGTGGGACGCATTTACTCAGTCATTCACTGAACAATCTCCGATTGTAATCACCAATCCTTCATTACTAGTAAGTAATACAACACCTAATGTAACACTTGGTGGAATTGGTAGTTATGCTGTCAATGCTTATCAAAGTAATAATGTTCTTTACTATAAAGGATTGAGCAATACTTGGAATATAGTTGGGTCAACACAATGGCAATACGATATTCCTACAATAACAGGTTCGGTATTGAATCCTGTCATTCCTAGCGGCGGCGGAACAATAGATGTTAACGGTACAAACATTACATTTACTTCTGGTGAAAATTTAGCCAGTATTATTGCAACAATCAACGGTGCTGGTCCAGATAGTAATAATGTTGTTGCTACTACCAATAGTGTTAATCAGCTGATTCTAACTGGCTCTGCTTTAAGCAGCGGACAACAAATAACAATTACAGGAGATACTAATGTAATGCAAGCATTAGGACTCCACTCAGGTACTTTTACTGTTCCCCAAGTTCAAATAGCACCGTACTACAATATTCCACAGTGGCAAGGTCCAGTGGGCGGCGGAGAAAGTCCCCCAACTGGTAGTGTTTGGCAAAAAACCACTACATTAGGCGGAGGTTTATCACCAGTTGTTAACAAATACAATGCTACTAATGTAGCTTGGGAAACACAAAAAGTAACCGAATATCCAGATGTACTTACTGCTACATTCTCGTTGGATCCTACTGCAGGTGGTTTGAACATTACGCAAAATTCTATTTTTGCACAGTACAATGTAAAACAAGACAATATTACACCTAGCGTTTATTTCTGGGTTCGTAATGCAAGTGGTCCAACAATTGGAACAGGAACTACAACAACTCCTACATACAACAACGGACAGTTTAACATAACCGTTAGACCTACTGTTAATTCTCCATCCACTACTACATATACTGTAACAGTATCTCAGCCAAGCGCATTTGGATTTATTAGCGCAGTTAGTGCTGCAGGAATTCCTAATGTTAGTGCAAAACTAGCAACTTCTGGAGCAATGACATTGGTTCATGCTACAGGTGGCGACATAATCATATATGAAAATGATGGCTACAATGTATTAGGCGGAGTTGGATTAACTGCTGGCACACATAATAATATTACAGTGGATCCGTCCGGCAGTGGTAATTCAATTATTAGTAATTGGGTTCCATTGGCATATATCCCAAGCAGCACACAACCTTATATTGATCCAGCAGATGGTACATACTGGTATTATGATAGTCCTGCACACGTAGATATCATGATTAATGATGGAACCAATTGGAAAGGTTATAGAACTTTGGCCGCTGATATCAGAGGCTATAATTTACAACAAACCAATGTTAACGGTCCTATTGTTAGCTCAAGTGCTCCTACTGCACAAGACAACGGTAATTCATTGGTATACGGCGATTTGTGGTTAGACACAAGCGACTTGGAAAACTATCCAAGTATATACAGATGGCAAAGTGTCAATGCAGCTAACCAATGGGTTAAGATTGATCTTACAGATGAAACAAGTCAAAATGGTATCATATTTGCAGATGCTCGTTGGTCAGTAAATGGCACAACAGATCCTTCAACTGATGCAATGCCTAGTGTTGCTTCGTTAGCACTAAGCAATTATTTAGATTTGGATGCACCTGATCCTACCATTCACCCACGCGGTATGTTGTTGTTTAACACACGAGCCAGTGGATACAATGTAAAACAATTTAGATTTAACTATTTCAATGGTACTTCATTCCCTGACCAATCATTACCTGCACAGAAAAATGCGTGGGTAAGCGTTAGCGGATATGATGCAGGAAATTCACCAAACTTTGGCCGTAAAGCACAACGTGGTGTTGTTGTTGCTGCATTGAAATCAGCAATCGACAGTAGCACAGTATTGCGTGAAGAACAACACGCATTTAACTTAATTGCTTGCCCAGGATATCCTGAGTTAATTCCTAATATGGTTACACTCAACGATGACCGTGGAGACACAGCCTTTATCGTAGGCGATACACCAATGCGTTTGCCTGCTACTGGTACTGCAATTCAAGCCTGGGCGCAAAATTCAAATAATGCACCTACTACAGGCGAGGATGGCTTAACAATTACTAACCCATATGTTGGAATTTATTATCCATCTGCACAAACAAATGATTTAAGCGGTAATGCAATTGTTGTACCTCCAAGTCACGTGGCATTAAGAGTTATTAGTTTAAGTGATAATATGAGTTATCAATGGTTTGCACCAGCTGGATCTCGTAGAGGTTTAATTGATAATGCAAGTAGCATTGGATATGTTGACGCTGATTCAGGCGCATATTATCCAGTGGGTATTACTCAAGGATTAAGAGATGTTATGTATACTAACTCAATTAATCCATACACTAACTTACCAGGAACTGGTTTATTGGTATACGGACAGAAAACATTAAGCCCAACTCCAAGTGCATTGGATCGTATTAATGTAGCAAGACTTGTTAACTATCTAAGAAGACAGTTATCAATTATTACTCGTCCATACTTGTTTGAACCAAACGACAGTATTACACGCAGTGGCGTTAAAGCAGTTGTAAGTTCTATGCTAAACGATTTGATTAGCAAGCGCGGTATCACTGATTATTTGGTTGTATGTGATAGTACAAACAATACTCCAGACCGTGTTGACAGAAATGAACTATGGATTGATGTAGCGATTGAACCAACTAAAGCAGTTGAGTTTATCTACATACCGATTAGATTGATGGCTTCAGGAGCTATTACATCGGGACTAGCGGCCGCAGAAATAGCAGGAAAAGGGGCATAAGATGGCAGTTTCATCATTAACTAAATTTACAGTACCATTAGGTCCTGGACAAAGTAGCACAACACAAGGTATGTTGATGCCTAAACTCAAGTTTCGCTTTAGAGCGACATTTGATAATTTTGGTGTAAGCAATCCTACAACAGAGTTGACTAAACAAATTGTAACATTTGCAAGACCAAATTTAACATTTGATCCTGTTGAAGTTCCTGTTTACAACAGCAGAATTTATCTTGCTGGACGTCCAACTTGGGATCCTTGCCAAGTTACACTCAGAGATGATGCGGTAGGCAGTGTTACTACATTAATCGGCGAGCAATTGCAGAAGCAATTCGATTTTATGGAGCAGGCCAGTGCTAGCGCAGGCGGTGACTATAAGTTTATTACTACATTAGATATATTAGATGGCGGTAATGGACAGTACGAACCAGTTGTACTTGAAGAGTGGCAATTATATGGTTGTTTCTTAACTAATGTTAATTACAACGATGTTGATTATGGTTCCAATGATCCAGTTACTATCACTCTGAGCATCCGTTACGACAACGCTATTCAAGTTGTTGGCGGTGGTGTTGGTACTAGTATTGGTAGAAACATTAGTTCTTCTTCAGCTACTTCCTAAGCTGATATCAACTAAAAACAAAAGCCCACTCGAGTGGGCTTTTTTATTGCATAAATATATGTATGTCAAGTGATCTGTCTAACCAATATCTTAAACCTATACTCAGAGGCGAAGCAACTCACCCGTATGCTCACGCCACAAAACTATTTGTAGAAGATAATTATAGGTTAGCTCCCAAGCCAGCTCATCTTTATTATGTCTATTTTGATGTTAATCCAGGCGCACTGTCATTGGTTAGTAGTGCACCCCAACAATACATCGAAGCAGGTATGTTGGCCAAACGTGTTGAACTTCCTAAATTCAATACAAATACAAAAACATTGAATGCGTATAATAGAAAAAATATTATACAAACACATATCACATACGATCCTATTACTATTCAATTCCACGACGATGCAGCAGATGTTGTATTAAGTTTTTGGAATGACTATTATTCTTATTATTACAGAGACAGTGATTATACTCCTGAATCTTATACTTCACCTAGCAAATATCAACCTAGAGCAAATCAAGACTGGGGATTTACTCCACGCTCTCAAAGTGTAGCACCATTCTTGAATAGTATTAAAATATACAGTATGCATAATAAAGAATTTACTGAATATATTTTAATTAATCCTTCGATAACAGCTTGGCGCCACGGCGAGCACAACAGCAGTGAAGGCGGTGGGTTGATGGAACACTCAATGACTATCGCTTTTGAAACTGTGCAGTATAGAGGTGGAGTAGTAGATTTAGAAAATGAACCAATTGGTTTAGGCTTGCATTATGATAATTATCTAAGTCCGATCAGCAGTGGGAATGAACCAGTAAACACATATAGACGAGATTTTAGCAGCCCCGACAGTTACTATAATGTAAATTATGGCGCACCTCTGAATATACCGAGCCTAAGTGCAGTCAATGCTAGTATTAACAATTTGACTAATCGTTTGGTTGGTGGACTAGTAGGCGGTGTAGTAAATGGCATCAACGGTGGCAGTTTTTATCCTACTATGGGCGGAGTTCCTGGATACGGCGGAATCAGCAGTACTAATCAATTGTACGCCGGACTAGGTGTTGCAGGTCTTCCCAATCCGTATGCATTGAAAAATGTAGGCAAAAGCATTACTGCTACTATCGAAAATGCCGCAGTAGGAACAGTTGCCGGAGCCGCAACTGCAGCAATATTCAGTGCAGCTAACACATTTGATCAAGGTGTTAATACTTTACTAACTGGTAGCCCTGCCAATCCGGCTAGTAGTGGGATATACAATGTCAATCCAACAAATGGGTTAATTTCAATTGGGCCCGACGGTCAGCCAGTGGCCGGACAATCAATGTATCTCACTCAAGGTAGTCAAAACGGATTGCCTTACGGAGGTATACAACAAACTAGTACAAGCAGTAGTGGCCAAGTTCAAAATGGTTTGTATATGACAAAGAATGGCTATTTACAAACACCTGGTTCAGGAATCGGCGCACAATTAACCAATACAATATCTGGTGCAGTTGGTGCAGTTGCCGGATTAGAAGCAGGTGCTTATGTTACGCAATCACTTAATTCTAGTGCATTAGGTAAAACAGTTGTAGGAAGAATTGTTAGTGGAGCAGTAGGAGTTGCAGTAACTAACAGTATCAGCAAAGCAGTGAATAACGGACTACAGTCATTGACCAATGGTGTAACTGGTTCAGTAAGTCAGGTGTGGAATTCTGCTACTGGTTCGATTAATAATGTTAACAGCGATACTCCGCAGTCTCCGGCTCCTGTACAGGATCTCAGTACATATGGTGCAAGCTCTACTAATCCCGGAGTCAATCAAGCCAGTGTAACAAATCCAGATCAATTTGGAACTTCTAGTGTAAGCATTCAACAAGGTAGTCCGTTATCTGGCGGAGATTTATTAAATGCTGGCAGTGAATCCGCCCCTCCTTTTGATGACTAATAAAAATTATGAGTAATCGAGTAACCCTAGTACCTCCCAGCAATATTGTTAGTACCAGTAACGGTTCTGCAGATGCTACTACAAAATATTTTAATAACTATTTTACACCCAATTATAGTATTAGCAGTAATGCGAATAATGCTATAGTCAGTTTTTTTGAAACAATGACAGGCAGTACAGCTAGCGCGGTATTGTTAGCGCAAGCATTGATTAATAGTGCTAATGCACAAAGAGAAAATCCATTGGTATTATTGGACAGTTTTAAGAAAATGTCTCCTAGTGAGCTTACACCGTTATTGACACTATATTTGAATTCGACAAGAGTACCCACTAGTTTATTGGGTATTAAAAATCCACAAACACCCAGTCAATTGATTGCTAGAAAAATCTTAGTATAATGGCCAAGTATAGTCAAGGAAAATATCAAATACAAAACCCAGCAAAGTATATAGGCAAAAGTATGCCTACTTACCGTAGCAGTTGGGAGTTTGCTTTTATGCAGTTTTGCGACAATAACCCAGCAGTTACACAATGGGCAAGTGAAGCGATTCGCATCAATTATAAAAATCCGTTTACAAACAAAAACACAATCTATGTACCAGACTTTTTAATTGTGTATATTGATAAAAATGGCAAGCAACACGGCGAAGTTATTGAAGTAAAACCCAGTACAGAAACCACTATGGAAGCGGCCCGTAGCGTAAGAGATAAGGCAATGGTGGCACTTAATATGTATAAATGGGAAGCTGCAAGAAAGTTTTGTGCAGCACAGGGATTGACATTCCGTGTAGTCAACGAAAAAGACATTTTCCACGGCTCAAAATAATAACGGTAAATACCGTATGACCAAAAAACTTCAAGAACTTTTTAATCTGCCAGAACCTGTATCCGAGAATACAACTGCTGAAACTGCCGATGCTGCACTAGAAGAACATCGTGCAATATTTGCTGAAATTGACTCAACCATAGATAAAATTGACGAAGCATTGCCTGGAGTACGGGGGTTAGATGCTAGTGATCAAGAAATGGATGAACTTGCTACTATGGCCAAAGATAAATTCAATGATCTAATGGACCTTGGTATGAATATGGAAGCTAGATTTAGCGGAACTGTGTTCCAAACAGCAGGTGTATTATTGGGACACGCTATAACTGCTAAACAAGCTAAACTAGACAAGAAATTACGTATGGTTGATCTACAACTTAAAAAAATGAGATTAGATCATCAGATTAAACAAGATAAAGGTACCCCAGATGCTGCAATCGAGGGTCAAGGAACAGTATTAGACCGTAATAGTCTACTAGCAGAAATACTGAACAAACCCAAGCAATAATTTCCAAAACCTGCTAAATATCTAATAATAGGACAAATTATGAAATCATTTCTCTCATATCTTACTGAAAGTACAAGAACTTATGATTTTAGAATTAGAATAGCTTGCGAGATGTCAGATGACATTATGGGCAAGTTAAAAACAATTCTAGAAATGTATAAGTTAGAAAGCATCAGTAAACCACGCAGACTACCAATCCAAGAAACTCCTGAGTTTCCTAATATGGGACCAGTGGAAGTTAATGTTATTGACATCGTATTAGGATATCCCACCAACGATGAAAAGATTCGTAGTTTGATTGCAGAGTGCGGATGTGTACCTGCTGCCTGTGTAAGAGTAACCCCGACAAATAGTCCGTATGAATTGGTACGTGACGGTAAAGAAATCAGTAATCTTCACGGCAAACCTGGCGAAAGCGTGCTAATGCAAGCTGAGATGGTTGCAGAGAAAAAAGACGAAGAATTAGTCGGCGACGCTCGAATCCCCAGCATCATGAAAGAATTACAAGATACACGAAAATACAAGTATCCAGATGCTGCAGGAGGCGAGCCTGCTGATGCTAAAACCAGTAACAGTTACCCACAAGGCCAAACTAGTCCAGTTGGCACACATAAAAATTCAATCCCTTCGGACGCCAAATTGAAAGCAGGAAAATAATCATGAGCAACAATAATTTATACGACATTCTAAACAACTTCAACAAAGTAGCTGTTACTGAAAACAAAAAGCCTGCGGCGACCACAGAAGCAAAACCTAAGACTAAACTTGAAGAAAGTATTCAGCAGGTTATTAGCGAAAAATATATGGGATTTAAGGCAGTTGAAAAAGCTGCTAAAGCAGGCGGAGCAGAAAATCCTGCTGCAGTTGCTGCCAGCATTGGTCGCAAAAAATACGGTAAGAAAAAATTTCAAGCCGCTGCCGCTAAAGGTAAGAAGTTAGGCGAAGGATGGGATCCATCACAAGAAGTAAAACAGTCTGCTATACAATATATGAAAAGTACTGGAATACGCAACATAAATGATTTGGATGCAGAAGCTATTCAATATATTGGTGATGAAAATCAAATTAATTATGCTGAGGTTTGTAAAATTCTTGGTTGTGACTTACCAAAAGAATTAGGTCCAGTTAAATCCTATGACCGTCACGGTGATATGGAAGAAGACTATGCAAGCATGGGAATCGGGATGGCCGAAGAAAATGACGAATATGATGATAGCGATATGGTCAAAAACGAATTGCATACTATAATTCGTGCCGCAGAAGAACTTGAGCAACATATCACTGACGGAAAAGAAATACCAGCTTGGGTACAATCTAAAATTGCACAGGCCAAGGGTATGGTTGATAGTGCCAGTGAATATATGATTAGCGATCAAGAACGCAATCATGAAGAAGAGTCTGGGGAAGAAAATTTCCACCCAGAGATAGCAGAAGGCTGTCATGCTTGTGAAATGGGCGAGTGCGAAACACACGGTGTTATGTCTGCAGTAAATGAAAAAGCAGTTAGTAAAGCTCAACAAAAGTTTATGGGTATGGTACACGCTGCACAAAAAGGCGAAAAAGCTGCTAGTCCAGAAGTTGCCAAAGTTGCAAAAGGCATGACTAAGAAAGCTGCCACAGATTATGCTAGTACAAAGCACAAAGGATTGCCTGCACACGTAGGCGAAAATGCTTTTGATTATAAAAATACTCCTCGTCAAACATCAGACGATGATACCAAGACACATCATACTAAGAAACACATTAGTACAGGCACCGTTTATACTAAGAAGTTTGATAGTCATGGACACAGTATGGGCACCGCTGATACTGTAGACACAGTTAAAAAAGGACGTGGTCGTCCTAAGAAAAGCCAATTTGAAAATACAAGTCATAAAACTATCAACAAGATGGTCAACGGTATTTTCGAAAGCATTGACAGTTCAATGTATGTAGAAACTGCTCCAGATCAGTTGTCATATGAGCAAAGCCATTTGAAAGATCATTTAGGCAGTCACTTGTATAAGAAATTAAATTCAGCAATGAAAACAGGCGATGGATTCCCTGATGATTTGTATGATAATTTGTTTACATATTTCCAAGACGAAATGCCCTACGGTATAGCTAAAGCTCGTACCGGCGATCCATACGAGTGGATTGAAAATAAATTAACTGAAATATTCCCTGAATTGCAAGAAAATCTTTTGCAAGGTATTGGTAATAAATTAGCTACAGGTGCAAAAGCAGTTGCTGGTGGAATCAACAAAGTAATTGGCCATCCTGATGACCAAGCAATGTTGAAAGATTTGGAAAAGAAAACTCATCCACAAACTCCAGCACCCGCACAAAAAGATTCGCAAGACATCGAAGAAATGATTCGTCTTGCTGGTTTAAGCGAGTCTAAAAAAGTTAAAGAAGCTGATATGGAAGAAGGCAATGCATTCGGCAAAGCAGAGCAAGATGCAGTAAAAGCTGGTAAAGATGAATTTGAAGTTGGCGGAAAAACTTACAAAGTTAAAGAAGACAAAACATCCAAGCCTGACTTTTTAGATATTGATAAAGATGGCGATAAAGAAGAGTCATTCAAAAAAGCTGTTAAAGATAAAGAAAAAGTAAAAGAAGAATTTGCTGCTGAATGTGGTGAAATGAGCCCAATGAGTGGACAATCCGAGCAACAGGGAAAAATGAATATCAGTACTAATATGAGTACAGACGGCAATAAGAGTATTACTATTACTGCTGACGGGGATACTGCAGTCGAATTAATGCAAATGCTTAAACTAGCAGGTGTAGGCGGTGGGCAACAACCAACTGCCGAAGTTAAGCCAATTGAAGTAGTTGTTGGCTCTACTAACGGTGCAGAAGTTGCAGCAGAAGAAGAAATGGCTGAAGCTAAAGACGGCCGTTACGAAGCTAATACAACTCCTGATGTACACGTTATGGATGTACAAACGTTAACCAAAGGCGGTAACGGTGAAATTGCTGGTAAAGAAAAACAAATGACCAAACACGGTTACAAGTTTGGTGACAACCCGATGGCTATGAAAGACATTGAGGAAGGTATCGACAAATTAGATACAATGGGCTTACGCTTAATGAAAGAATACGAAAGTATTAAAATTAAAAAATGAAAATAACCGAAATCATTAGCGAAGCTAAAGACATACCGGCCGATCCTAAAAAATTAGACGGCGCTCAAGTTGCCAGTCTTAAGGGCGCAGTTAGTATTCCTGATATTAGCAATAACAAATCAAATGGTAGTGCTTACTTGCAATACAGATTTGGTATTGCATTAGGCGGTGCTGGAGCAGGTAGCACGCCAAGTGAGCATACTGATCCAGCTGGAGCATTTAGCGGTGATCCAGTAATGTTGACTTATACTGATGAAGAAGGCGAAATGATTAATAACGCTGCCAAAATGGTCGGGGTTGGCCATGTAATACCATTGGGTAGTCGCAAAAGTCTAGAACGTGACGATGTACATAAAGTTAGCCCAATGACACCACGTGGGCCTATTAAACCAAAACGCAGAAAATAAATGCAACAATATAAATTCCGCAGCAATGATTTTGTACCTGAAGGTGAAACAGGTATAGACGATGCAGTATTGGATGTCAATGATCCAATCAACGAAATGCGGGTATTAGCTGGGTTGGGCAATCAACCACAGTGGACAGAGTACAAAGGTCAACCTGGCAGTAATATCAGTGCTACTGCTACTGCCAAAGCTGAACTAATGAAAGAAAACAACATCAAGCCTGGAACACCTGAATGGTTCCAGCTTTGGTTTTCTAGACCGTACTTGACGGGCGAACCGCCGGTTTAGGATCAATTCCCAAATAACGATACCAACTTTCGTGCTGAACGTGCACTGGTCTTTCTTTCCAACGATTTAACAATTGAAAATGTGATGGGTGATAGGGTTCACGCAAAGGCTTAATACGTTTGTGTCCTTTTTCGCTATTACAACTTTTGCAGGCTGCAACAGTATTCTCCCAAGTAGTGCGTCCGCCGTCACAACGTGGAATCACGTGATCAATAGTCAGCTCTTTGTAATCAAATGTATCTGCACAGTATTGACACTGAAACATATCTCTCAAAAACAAATTGCCTCTACTAAATTTAGCAGACTTTTTGAATTTGAAATATTCTTTACTAACAACTACTGCAGGCACATTCATTGAAAAATGCTCACTGCGTATTAGCCAATCATCGTACTCTTCAAGTACAGTTACTTTATCTAAAAAATATAATTTTATACAATGTTGCCACCCGATAACACTGAGAGGTAAGACAGAAACTGGGTTCCAGTCACTGTTTAATAATAGTACGTCAGACAATTTGAAATCTCATTAGTTGTAGTTATAAATACACATATATGTATACCTATTATACAGTATTTAACGAACGATGTCAAAGCCTACCGAAAATGCTCTTGTTAAGAAACCCAATACCCGGGAAACTTATACTGAGCAAGAAATAAGAGAAATTGCAAAGTGTGCAGATCCAGTCACTGGACCGCATCACTTTTTGAACAATTACTTTTACATTCAGCATCCTACCAAAGGACGAATGAAATATCAGCCTTTTGAGTATCAAGAACGATTGGTGGACACTTATCACAACTATAGATACAGTATCAATTTGATGCCACGACAAACTGGTAAATCAACAACTGCGGCCGGTTACTTGTTATGGTATGCGATGTTTGTGCCCGACAGTACCATTTTGGTAGCTGCACACAAATACACAGGTTCACAAGAGATTATGCAACGTATTCGTTATGCGTATGAAAGTGTACCAGATTTTATTCGTGCTGGTGTTACCAGTTACAACAAAGGTAGTATAGACTTTGACACAGGATCCCGCATAGTCAGTGCCACAACAACAGAAAATACCGGTCGTGGTATGTCTATATCCTTATTGTACTGTGATGAGTTTGCGTTCGTTCGACCTACTATTGCTAGTGAATTTTGGACTTCAATTTCGCCAACATTGGCGACTGGCGGTAAGTGTATTATTACAAGTACCCCAAACAGTGATGAAGATCAGTTTGCACAAATTTGGCGTCAGGCCAATAAACGCATAGACGAGTACGGTAACGAAACAGAATTAGGTGTTAATGGATTCAAAGCATTCCGTAGCTATTGGCAAGAGCATCCAGACCGTGATGAAACTTGGGCTGCAGAAATGTTGGCACAGTTAGGTGAAGATCGTTTCCGCCGTGAAATGAACTGCGAATTTATTATTTTCGACGAAACACTTATTAGTCCAACAGTATTGGTTGAGATGTCAGGTATAGATCCTATACAAAAACAAGGACAAGTACGTTGGTACTCTAAACCACAACCCGGAAAAACTTACTTGGTTGGATTAGATCCCAGTTTAGGCACAGGCGGCGACCCTGCTGCTATACAGATACTGGAATTGCCTAGTATGCATCAAGTTGGTGAATGGCAACACAACCGTACGCCTATACCGCAACAGGTAAAGATACTGACCGAAATAACTCGTTATATAAGTGAAGCAATTGACTCTAACAATGATGTTTACTATAGTGTAGAAAATAACACAATCGGCGAAGCAGCATTAATTGCTATCGCCGAAGCAGGAGAAGAAAATATTCGTGGTATCTTTTTAAGCGAACCCAATCGTGCCGGGACTGGCAGACGATATCGCAAGGGATTTAATACTACTGCCAATAGTAAATTATCAGCTTGTGCTAAACTAAAGAGTCTAGTAGAAACAAAACGTCTGCGTATAGCCAGTAAAGCTTTGGTATCAGAGTTAAAGACCTTTGTAGCATCGGGTAATAGTTATAAAGCAAAAATAGGCGAAACAGACGATCTAGTAATGGCCATGATACTAGTGGTTCGTATGGCTATGTTCTTGCGTGAATTTGACGCAGATTTGGATAGTAAACTCAATGATTCAGTGGATGATGTAATTATGCCTATGCCCTTTATCATGATGTAATCGATAAATACTTAACTATGATAGAAATTGATAAAATTGCTGAAAACTTATTTGACAAAATAAGAACTCGTTTCCCCGCTATTAGAATTGGTGACGAAAACGCTAAAAGTACTCGCGATCCTAGCAAAGCTCGTTTCTTTAACTTTGACTTTACAATAGATGGCGAATCATTCGGTAATATTACTATCAGTTTAGTTGATTCACAAAATCTTAAGATCTACTTTGACAAAGAAATAGATCAGAAAATGCCCGACGAAGTTAAAAATCAATGGTATGCTTTCTTGAAGAACATTAGATTCTTTGCTAAATCAAATTTGTTGAGTTTTGATGTACGTGACATTGCTAAACCCAGATTAGGTATCGACGACTTAAAACACGCAAATAAAAATGCTGATGTTATTGACAAAGACGATATCGAAATTAACGAAAGCAAAATGTACGGTACAAGTCGTAGCAGTTACCAGAAAATGGAAAGTGTACGAATTATCGCTCGCCACAGTAAACAAGTGGACGAAGAACAACGAGGTGCAAGAAGCAGAAATATAAATGCCATCTACATCGAGAACCAATTGGGCGAGCGATTCAGATTGCCTGAAGGAACTACCTTACCTACTGCAAGAGTATATGCTCGTCATATTAAAAATGGCGGACAACTAAACGATGATTTTGGACAACACATTGGCAAGATCATCAAAGAAATGGCAGACTTAAAATTGTTTGTGCGTAATATGCGTGGCCGCGTATTTGAAGATGCAGAAACAAATGGTATGGTTCAGGCCGCGATAGATCATTACGGCAGCTTACACAGTGACTTGTTTAGTTTGCGTGGCCAAAAAGGCTACGAACAATATCGTGCACTTTGGCAACCAGAATTAAACGAAGACGAAGAATTTGATTTAGATGAATTAAAGGAACGTTTTGTTAAACGTGTATTTGATGATCGTATGATGGATGCATTGCCAGTTGTTCATCGTGCTTACAATAAACAAAAGAATTTGATTGGCGAAGAATTTGAATCTTGGGCCAACGAAATGACCAGCGATATCGACGGTGACGAAGATGAAGACCCGTTTGCTAATAGCTTAGATGGTAATGCCATTGACGATGATGATGAAAATGATGCAATCAGTGAGTTGTTGCAAAATAATCAATTTGAGTTTAGCTTTATGGACGGTACTTATTGGTTCGAAAGCGGGGAAGAATTGGAGCGTGCCAAAGATATTATGGCTGCCGAAGATCCGCACATGAAATGGCCAAGTATGGGTGTGCAAGATCCTACCAAAGGTACAGAAGCTGTTTATGGTTCCAGTACATTTGATCGCGAATCCGGATCACACGGTGTTATGGAAACCACAGATGAACTCAGCTTGTTCAAAAGTCTTGCTGGTATAAAATAAATTAAACTAATTCAACCAAAGGACAGAAATTCTGTCCTTTTTTGTTGACTGCATAAATAAATGTGTTATACTATTCAAATGCGTAGTATATCTAAGCAAAAACAAAGACCATCTTAAATTATAGGAGAACATTATGGCAACATCTTTAGCAGAAATTCGTGCAAAATTACAAGCACAAGAGACACGTGGTAGTAACAACCAATCAGGTGGAGACAATGGCATTTACGCCCATTGGAACATTCCCGAAAATACAACAGCTCGTATTAGATTCCTTCCAGACGCAAACGCAAGTAACAGTTTTTTCTGGGTTGAAAGACTCATGATTAAATTGCCATTTGCTGGCATCAAAGGACAAGCGGATAGTAAACCAACTTTTGTACAAGTTCCTTGCGTTGAGATGTGGGGCGAAGCTTGCCCAATCTTGGCAGAAGTTCGTACTTGGTTTAAGGATTCTTCATTGGAAGAAATGGGTCGTAAGTATTGGAAGAAAAAATCTTATTTGTTCCAAGGCTTTGTAAGAGATAATCCTATCTCCGATGAAAAGGCTACAGACAATCCAATCCGTAGATTTGTTATCAGTCCACAAATTTTTAACATTGTTAAAAATGCGTTGATGGATCCAGAATTGGAAAACTTGCCAACAGACTACGAAGGCGGACTTGACTTTAACGTTAAGAAAACCAGCAAAGGCGGTTATGCTGATTATTCAACTTCTAGTTGGGCACGTAGAGAAAGTGCATTGACTACTGATGAATTGAAAGCAGTTGAACAATTTGGTTTGTACAACTTGGCTGATTTCTTACCCAAGAAACCCAGTGATGCTGAGCTTAAAATCATCAAAGAAATGTTTGAAGCAAGCGTTGATGGCGAAGCATATGATCCAGATCGTTGGGCCAACTATTACAAGCCAGCAGGTTTGAATAGTGCAGGTAATTCAGCTGCACCAGCAGCAACACCAGTTGCGGCACCTGCCCCAGTAGCAAAAGCTGCACCTGCTCCAGTAGCAGAGTCAGATGATGCTCCGTTTGATGCAGACGATGTAGTGGCAGAAGCAGTTGCTCCAGTAACAGCTGCCAAACCCAGTAGCCAACGTGCAGAAGACATTTTGGCAATGATCAGAAACCGTAAACAGTAATTAGCTGTGCTTGTGTCAGGACAGGGCTCACGGTCCCTGTCCAATTTTCAATGAAAGAACAATAATATGGCTAAGCCTTTCGACATTTCCAAATTTAGAAAAAATATCACAAAATCAATTGATGGTATTAGTATGGGATTTAATGATCCTACCGATTGGATCAGTACCAACAACTATGCATTAAACTATCTTATCAGTGGAGACTTCCATAAAGGAATTCCAATGGGTAAGGTTACAGTTTTTGCAGGAGAATCCGGAGCAGGTAAAAGTTTTATCTGTAGCGGTAATTTAATTAAAAATGCGCAAGAACAAGGAATTTATCCTATCTTGATTGATACAGAAAACGCATTAGATGAAAAATGGTTACACGCATTAGGCGTTGATACCAGCGAAGATAAGTTGCTTAAACTCAATATGGCAATGATTGATGATGTGGCTAAAATGATTACAGAGTTTGTTAAAGAGTATAAAACACTTCCAGAAACAGATCGTCCAAAAGTTTTGATTGTGTTGGACAGTTTAGGTATGCTATTGACTCCAACTGATGTTAACCAGTTTGAAGCAGGTGACTTAAAAGGTGATATGGGCCGTAAGCCTAAAGCACTCACTGCATTGGTTCGTAACTGTGTTAATATGTTTGGTAGTTTGAATATCGGCCTAGTAGCAACTAACCACACTTATGCAAGTCAAGATATGTTTGACCCAGATGACAAGATTTCAGGTGGTCAAGGCTTTATCTATGCCAGCAGTATCGTAGTTGCTATGCGTAAGTTAAAGCTCAAAGAGGACGAAGATGGTAACAAAGTAAGTGAAGTAAAAGGTATTCGTGCTGCTTGTAAGATTATGAAAACCCGTTATGCCAAACCTTTTGAATCAGTACAAGTTAAAATCCCTTACGAAACAGGAATGAATCCTTACTCAGGATTGGTTGATATGTTTGAGGGTAAAGGTTTATTGGCAAAAGAAGGGAATAGTCTTAAATATACACTAGTAGATGGGACAGTTATTAAACAGTTTCGCAAGGCTTGGGAACGTAATGAAGATGGTAGTTTAGATCGTGTAATGGCCGACTTTACTGCACATCCGCATCAAACACAAACTGAAGAAGCTGTACAACCTGAAGAGGAATCAGTAGAATGACAATCGAAGTAGATGTATTAGGCGAAGTATACAGCACACTAAAGCAGTATATTCCACAAAAAGACCGTCAAGAGGCCAGTGATAATCTTATGAGTATTCTTGTTGACTTTTTAAGCGACAAGGATCTTAAAGATTTTGGTGGTACAGACTCGTATACTAAGAAAAGCTTTGAAGAATACGCCGATGGCGATGACGAAGATTACGAAGACTACGAAGAATAACCATGTGGTACAACAAAGTTGTTGCCGACTTGGGAAATATTCCCGCCTTCATTGACTATTACGAAAACGAGCTAATCGAAGCCAAATACGATTGCTCGGTTAAAGGTCACTTGGAAAAAAATATTGCAGCTTTGCCTGGTATAACTGAACAGAGATTTAATCAGCTTCAAGAAATTGAAGCTGTATTAAACTTTTTGAATATTCAATTACGAAAGATTCGTAAGAAACACTTTCAAAAATACCTTGAAGGCTATGCCCGAGCACTTACAAGTCGCGATGCTGAAAAGTATGTAGACGGCGAAGATGAAGTCATTGACTTTGAAACTATTATCAACGAAGTAGCACTGATTAGAAACAAATGGCTGGGCTTAATGAAGGGTCTTGAAAGCAAGAACTTTATGATAGGTCACGTTGCTCGACTCAGAACTGCAGGTATGGAAGATATTACACTATAAGTAATAATATGAAAATAGTATTATGCACCGGGGGGTTTGACCCAGTCCACAGTGGACATATCAAATTACTTAAAGCTTCAAAAACATTGGGCGATATGCTGATCGTAGGAATTAATTCCGATGCTTGGCTTGAGCGTAAAAAAGGTCGGGCATTTATGCCATTCCAAGAGCGAGCCTGTATAATTGATAATCTATCAATGGTTGATTATGTAATCAACTTTAGCGATGACGATAATACTGCTTGTGATGCTATTCGTAAAGTTCGTGCTGAATATCCCGACGCTGAAATTATTTTTGCAAACGGCGGAGACCGTACTAAAGAAAACATTCCTGAAATGATTTTCGACGATGTAGAATTTGTATTTGGAGTAGGTGGAGAAGACAAAGCCAACAGCAGTAGTTGGATATTACAAGAATGGAAAGCACCCAAAACAAATCGTACTTGGGGATACTATCGAGTACTGCACGAAAATGGCAAGCAAGTTAAACTTAAAGAATTAACTGTAGCTCCGGGAAAATATTTAAGTATGCAACGTCACAGTGACCGTGCGGAACATTGGTTCGTAGCAGAAGGTACTGCCACAGTATATACTGTCAATCGCAGTACAGATACAGAACTATTGGGAGTGTTTGATACATTTGAACACATACATATCAATCGTACTGAATGGCACCAGTTGGCCAATGAGACCAGTGCACCATTAAAGATTATCGAGATTCAATACGGTGAGAATTGTGTTGAAGAAGATATCGAACGTATATCAATGTCAGTGGCTACCGGGCATTAATAAGCCAAACATTTCTTCTTGACTCTGTAGGATTAATCTATATAAGTTGCGATGCTTAAATGCATACTCTTGTCCTACGCTAGTCAATGTTGCAGGAGGCAATTTGCAACGACTTTCAGTCTCAGTACCACTGGTAAAGTTCTTAACTTCGAGACTATGCTTTTCACATAAGTGGCGAATGGCCTTGTTCCAAGTCAAACAATGCATAAACAAATGACTGTAGCCTCTGTTACGTGCCCACACAATTGCTTCTTCCATCAATTGATCTGCAATACCTTGTTTGCGATTGGCACCGTTAACAATAATACCAAATTCAACTTCTGTTTCGTTGACTACTGCAATATGTACTGCACCAATCCATACTTTATTTCTTTCGGCAACTAAAAAATAGTTTTGCTCGGGATTCTTTACAAATCCTTCTACCAAGTGATCAATAAAGTAATCAGTTACAGGCAAGCCAAAGAACATTCGAATGGTTTCTTCGTCTTGTTCTTTAAGCCAATCTGCGTATAAGTAATATTCAGTTTGTGACAGGAATCTGGTTGTTATCATAAAAATATTTAGTTGAATCTGCAGTCTCTACAATAATACTGCCATAGTCTTTTACTATAGTTAAGTGGTTATCTTGTGCAAAATTTAGTACAAAATCAAACGCCAACGGTTCGATATCGTTGAGTTTAGTGTCTAAAATAACACATTTGATCTGATCTATTACCGTAGGCATAACATACACTGAATAACCTGGATTTTTAATGTTAGTGATCTTTTGTGCATTAGGGCGATAATGTGCTACAACCGAACACAGTCTATCACTCCAATCACTGGGCCTAAAAATTGCACCAGCAATAGTTATTCCTTTGATAAGATATTTCATGCTGATGCTATAGTATATGCTAACACTAAAATAAGACAAGTGATTGCAAATTTAACACCAAATTCTTCAATTTGACTGATTTTGTTGATTGCTTGAATCATTGATTACTTTCCGTTATGCAAACTACTTACCAACTGATCCGCACGAGCTTTACGAGCTTCGATAATAGATTCTAACATTGTTTTGAAAAAAGATTTAATTGTGTTCATAATATTATTCCTTATTTTGATAAAACAGTTAATGTTAAACCAAGTGCTAACGCTAATAGTGTATAGGTCAGAACTTTCATGGTTGCAACAAATAATTCATCATTCATACTAGACCGCCGTATCTTTGTTGATCATAATGACGTAACCAAAATTCAACTTCTGCAGGTGAACTTGGGTTTTTGCTGGCAATATATGCTTCCATTGCCGTTGGAGTGTTTAATAGTTTTTTAAGTTTATTGATTAAGTGTAACATTGTGTGTTTTCCTTGTTATAGTAAAAACTAATGGTTTCTACTAATAGTATTTATACTGATGTTAGTATAACACAACGATTTATGCATAGCTATTGAATATGGCTAAATCTTTGTGCTATAATTTGTTTTTATTAACTAAATAGGATATAACCGTGAAAAATATGAGAATTACCGACATCATTACAGAAGATTTGGCAGTGGATGCAAGATATGCAACCAGAGCAGAGATGAATATTCTTTCCCAAAAGCTATCTGCCCAATTACCAGAGTATAGATTTAGTGTTGAAAAGAAATCTACTAGTGAAGTAATTTATATTCGTATTTTTAACGCAGACAAGCAAGCTATCGTTGATTACTTTAGAGCACAAGGTCTTGACCAATTGCCGTTAGAGCCTGAACAAGCAGGCATTAGCGCAAAGTATCGCAATAATATTTTAAGTTATCAAACCAGTAGTAGACACATTGAGCCTATTGCTCAAAATAAACAACACAAAGTACCACAAACAAAAACCAATGCACAAACTGTTATCTATACATTGGTTGTAGCCAGTTCTGGTAAAGAAGAAGAAACTGGTGTTGGTGTTAGCATTAAAGAATTTACTCCTACTAGTTTGGGACTAGCAGGCCGTAAGTATACAAAAGACACATTGATCCAAGCTGCTCAACAAGCAGTAGCTGAAAAAACCAAAACTCGCAAAGATCTACAACAGATTTTGTTGGGGCTGATTGATGTTGCAGCCAACGGTGGCAAAGGTACACTACCTCCAGCAGTTAATCAAAATTTAAGCGGTAGAGCACGCAATCAACTTAGCGTGGACTTTGGTGAAATACTTGCTCCTATACTGATTGCAGAAAATGATCAAGAAATTGAATTCCCTGCAGATGGAAACTTCCCATTGATTGACGTGATTGTCAACAAGGTTAATTATAGTGTCAAGAGCTTAACAGGTTCGGGTACTAGTTTTCGCAGTATCAGTGATTTAATGGATAACTTTGAAAAGACTGTTGAGAAAGATACTAAACAAGAAAAATTGTTTGCGTTATTCAAAGGCTACCATCCTAAATCAGGCGGCTCCAACAAAGACAAAATTCTTCGTGCAGCCCAATTGATTCAGGTTCCAGAACTTAAAAAACTGACATCGTCTTTGGGCAAAAAAATTAGCGGTGACATTAATTTTGAAAATCTTAAAGCCATTTTGGCAAAAGTTGTAGACCCAACTGACAAAAGTACAGATGCATACACAAAGTTTTTGAATTGGGTTTACCCCAGTATGACTGCCGGCGGTTGGGGAAAACCAGTTGGGCTACCACAAGACGGCAATCGCTATATGGGAAACAAGACCAAGACCAAAAGCAAAGACGAAAAAGGTTCAGATGAACCAATCGAAAAAACCGCAGGCTATCCCAGTTTCCGTGCTGATCCTCTAGAAGCTGCGGCCAACATAGTAACTTATATGTTGGGAGTTGCAACACTTAACGCAGTCACTCGTGGCCCAGATGCCGACGATTATGCTCATATGATGACCAACGTGGTCAACCAAAGTTCAGCGTCTTTGGGAAGATTGGACATAACAGACAGCGGCGGTTTGGTTGTTTCTACCAAGCCATTCAGTGAATTGAAGTTCAAATTCCAATATCACGCACCAAGTCATTTACCAGGAAATAATTTACCTGGCTTTATGATAGTGTATTGACATTTAATACAATCTCTGCTATAATACTCATATGATTACACGCATTAACGGTGATTGCATAGAAGTCGCCTATGAAATTCCAGATCTTAGTATTGACTTACTGTTAACAGATCCTCCCTACAATATCAGTGGTGGTGGAGCTGAGCCTGTTTGGATTGACAAAGCCACTGGCCTAAACAAAACTACAATACACAATCAAAACTTCAGCAAAGACTTTGCTGAAAATTGGGATGATGTTGAGCACGATGAATTTCTAAGTCAACTTGACTCTTGGAGTGAAATGTGGTTCTCAAAGTTGCGTAAAGGTGCTAGCTTTGCTGTATTCATCAGTGACCAATATGTCAGTTACTTGTGGAAAAGTATGGAGCGTGCAGGGTTTGAACCTAAACGTGTTTGGACTTGGAAAAAGCCTGCAGCAGTTCCATTCAATCGACAGGTAAATCCGGTAAGTGCTTGTGAGTATATCCTGTGGGGAATCAAACCCGGAGGTAAGCGTACATTTAATGCAGATGCAGCTCCTGGCACTATTGTTGAGCGTTATGCGGCTGCTGATAAAATCAGTAGCATTGTCTACAAGTTAGCAAAAGAAACAGACGCTGAAGCCAACTTGGAACGAATCTTTGCACAAGCATTGGCAGAAGCAAAAACAATGTTACGTGATCGTAAGCGAGATAAAGGTAATGTACAATGTGTAATTCCCAACACTATCACTTATAGTGGCGGATTGGGAAAGAATAAGATTCATCCAACTGAAAAGCCAGTGGAATTATTAGAGTACTTTATTGAACTGCTAAGTAATGAAAACGACACGGTATTGGATACATTTGCGGGCAGTGGCAGCACAGGTGTTGCTGCTGAACGTAGAAATAGAAATTGCATCTTAATTGAACGTGACAGAGATATGTTTTTTAAGATGAGTAAAAAGTTTAATGCGCTGGTAACTTAAATCCGACAAGGATTATTTGTGCGACTTTAGCATAGCGGTAGTGCCGAGAACTCATAATTCTTACGGGACTGGTTCGAATCCAGTAGGTCGCACAAATAATCTTTTAATTCTTTCCACCATTTATCCAAAATCATTGACAATCAAGACTAAATAAAATATAATAGATACTATGATGACTAACACTTTTAATCATTTGTGCAGACAAAACCAACAACCCAAACTAAGTCTGGGTGGCGTAGTAGCCTATTGGTCTATGACATCTGCAACAGAGATTAATAGTTCAGATCGTTTACCAAGCAGGGGTTTAAGTTAACATATTCTATTAAAGTATTTTAACTTAAACCCCAGGACTAAAAACCCTGGGGTTTTTGTTTTTGTAAAGGAGAAAACTGTGAACAAAAATTTAATTAGACAACAAAAGTTTTTGCAAGAGCATACTTTGACTCCTGAAAAGAGAGCAAAGTTAATTGAAGAAAAGCTCAAACGAGCAGAAGCTTTATTAAAAGAGATTATGGAAAAAGATAAGAAATTATCAAAAGATTAATCAAAGTGAAAAAAAGGAAACGAGGTCCTTAGCACACTATAAATAGCTAGAACGGGCGGAGACAGGGATGGCTTATCTTCTTGTAGATAAAAAAATCTGTCATAGTAAAGTTCATTAGATGAATATGTAACGTGAAGACGTTGGCTCCCATTGACCGGGACGTTCGAAACAAAATACTAGTGAACTTTACTATAAACTCTTGACACATTCAATTTTTGTTGTTATAATATGTTTTTAAGGACACAATACCAATGAAAAAAGATACAAGAGTTATGAATGATACAGATCTATGTGTTGCTAAAATCGGCAATAGATTTGATTTAGTACTTGTAGCTGCTCAACGAGTTCGTGAAATTCGAAGAGGATCGACACCTAAAATTGTAACTACCAGCACACCTATTGTGGCTGCACTGGAAGAAATCGAATTAGGATTGGTAGGCAGAGAGTACTTGAAAAAAGTTAAGTAAGTTTTCGTTCCCTAGTAGCTCAGCGGCAGAGTAGTTGACTGTTAATCAATTGGTCCGTGGTTCGATCCCACGCTGGGGAGCCAAAAATTTGCGGGGTTCGTATAGTGGTAATACCTTAGCCTTCCAAGCTAAAGCTGACAGTTCGATTCTGTTACCCCGCTCCAAAGTTTATCTCGGATTAGCGTAATCTGGTTATCGCGCCTGGTTTGGGACCAGGAGACTGAGAGTTCAAATCCCTCATCCGAGACCAATTCAATAAGGAAATAAAATGCAAGTAAGAGCAAGTCATATTTTAGTAAGTACATTAGCAGAAGCAGTAGACCTTCAAGAAAAAATCGCCAACGGTGCAGATTTTGCAGAATTAGCAAAAGCACACAGCAGTTGCCCCAGTAAAGCCAATGGTGGAGACCTTGGTCCATTTGGTCGCGGTATGATGGTCAAGCCGTTTGAAGATGCAGCTTTTGGTTCAGATATTGGCAAAGTTGTTGGTCCAGTACAAACACAGTTTGGCTATCATTTAGTTAAACGAACAGCCTAATTAGGTCCTTCCTGAAAAATCGAATATAAAAATTATGATACCAATTAATATCCCAATAGTATCAGCAGATAGATCGTGTAACGGTTGTACTGCTTGCTGTGAAGGATGGCTAGCTGGTTCTGCTCTTGGACATTCGTATTGGAAGGGAAGAAAATGCCACTATCTAGGTGCCGACGGTTGTACTGTTTATGATTCTCGACCCGAGGATCCATGTCAAACATATCATTGTCAGTGGTTAATCAATGATCATATTCCAGAATGGATGAAACCAAATCTGTCCAATATTATCATAACCGGAAGATCTAAAAATGGAATTGACTGGTGGGAAATAACAGAAGCTGGCAAGAAAATGGATGCTACGGTGTTATCATGGTTATTCATGGAATACACCGTTGGTAATATTCCAAATTTGTACTATACAATCGACGGTGGGTGGAATGCCATTGGCAGTCAAGAGTTTCTTAAATTAATAACTAACAGTTAAATATCATATTATCGCGGGAAAGTGTAGTGGTCGCACTGGAGTCTCATAAGCTCTAAGATGGTAGGTTCGATTCCTCCTCCCGCAACCAAATTGGAACGGTGGCAGAGCGGCCCAATGCAAGGGATTGCAAATCCCTAAAACCGGGGGTTCAAATCCCTCCCGTTCCTCCACTGTTGTTTTAATACAACATTCAATAACCCGCCGGTTGTGCGGGTTATTTGTTTCTGCTATAATAGAAACAAGTTAAGAAAATAAAAGTTGGAATGTTAGCTCAGTTGGTTAGATCGCCGGCCTGTCACGTCGGAGGCCACGGGTTCGAGTCCCGTACATTCCGCCAAGTTTATGTCCTGGGAATCCACGCAGAGTTCGCAACTCTGGGCAGTGAGTAGGTGAAACTCCTACAGGGACGCCATTTGCGGGGGATTGGTATAGTTGGTAACACGGTAGCTTTGCAAGCTTCAATCAGGAGTTCGAATCTCCTATCCTCCACCAGCTTTTTTTTGGAGCGTTCGTCTATTGGTTAGGACATCAGCCTTTCACGTTGGTAAGACGGGTTCGATTCCCGTACGCTCTACCAGGTATTTTGGATGTGTAGGAAAATTGGTAACCCCAGGAGACTGTAAATCTTCCGTCGTAATGGCATTGTTGGTTCAAGTCCAACCTCATCCACCAAATTAAAAAGAAAGGAAACATAATGAACTATTATGATTATCACGCAGCTGCTAAAATTGCAGATATGGTAGGTAAAGCTTTTACCAAAGTAACTGCCAGTGAAAACACATTGACCTTTGAAAACGATGTAGACCGTTATGTTTTCTTTCATATGCAAGACTGTTGCGAAACAGTTGGGATTGAAGACATTGTAGGTGACTTGAGTGATTTGGAAGGTGCTCCATTGGTAGTAGCCGAAGAAGTCGACGGAGAAACTCCTGCTGACTTTGAAGCATACGAAAGTTATACTTGGACATTTTACAAGTTTGCTACTCGCAAGGGTTATGTAGATGTAAGATGGTTAGGTGAATCAAACGGCTACTATAGCGAAAGAGTAGACTTGGGATATGAAAAAGTCTAAGATACTCTCGGCCTTTAGCTCAACTGGATAGAGTTCTGGTCTTCGAAACCAGCGGTTGGCGGTTCGACTCCGTCAAGGCCGACCAAACTGTTTAATTTAGCCGCGTAGCTCAGTGGTAGAGCATTCGCTTGATAAGCGAAGGGTCGTTGGATCGTTCCCAACCGTGGCTACCAATTTTTAGGAAAATCAAATGAAGATAACATTGAAACCGATCGCCGCTCCACGTAACCCCTTCGTGAAGCTGGCACTATTTAAGAAAGCGGGTAGTCATACGAAAAGCAATAAAGCAATTCGTAGACAAGAAAACAGCAAAAGGATCGTAGCTCAGTTGGTAGAGCAGTAGACTTTTAATCTATTGGTCCCGAGTTCGAATCTCGGCGGTCCTACCATATAAAAACACATTCGTAACCAAATGGGAGTGAAAAGTCCGCGGGGGGTGTGTTTCTATATGGTAATATAGCTCAGTTGGTAGAGCAGTGGCTTCATACGCCGCCTGTCAGTAGTTCGATTCTACTTATTACCACCAAATTGTTGGCTCATAGTGAAATGGTATCACAACAGATTTTGATTCTGCTATCCTAGGTTCGATTCCTAGTGGGCCTGCCAAATATTATGCTATATATAGTATGTGAAGAAATTGCGGGCGTGTCGTAATTGGTAGCCGAGATGGTCTTAGAAGCCATTACCGTAAGGTGTGTGAGTTCGAGTCTCACCGCCCGCACCACAGTAAATGCGAGTATGGCGAAATAGGTAGACGCAACAGACTTAAGAGTAAAATTTGAGTGCCTTATTGGAAACGATAAGAGTAGAACCTGTCAAATTCGGTGAAAGCTGTAAAATGCTAATACCGAGCGAAGCCCAAAAGGGAACGTGTAGAGACTAGACGGCAGGAACCTAAAGCGTAAGCAATGGTTAAGGTATAGTCCAGACCACAAACTGTAAGGGTAGTGAAAACTATAGTGGTAAGAAAATCTGTCGGGAGAAATCCCATCCCGGTTCGATTCCGGGTACTCGCACCATTATATACTGGCGTTAGTTCAATGGATAGAACAGTAACCTTCTAAGTTATCAATAGAGGTTCGATTCCTCTACGCCGGACCAATCAAAGATTATTTACAAACCGTAGTGCTTTATTGATATCACTGAAATACTGTAATTCAAAGTAAGTGTTGTCGTAGATATCTTGTACCATAACACAACATATACCGTCATTGTAAGACAAGTGGAAATGTAGGCCGCTTGGTGTTAGATTATCGTAAGTTCTCACAAAAATATTTATACCCCCATAGACAAATTGGTAAAGTCACTCTCCTCAAAAGGGAGTAATCTGTCTCAGTTCGAATCTGAGTGGGGGCACCAAATCAGGAAGTGTGGTAGAGTCCGGTTGATTGCAACAGTCTTAAAAACTATCGAGCACGCAAGTGTTCCGTGAGTTCGAATCTCACCACTTCCGCCAAGAAACAGTTGACACAGGTCTGTGTTGACTATATAATATAGCATATACTAACATAAGCAAAGTAAAGAAAAAATTATACACAGAATTCGGAAACGTGGCCGAGTGGCCGAAGGCAGCAGGTTGCTAACCTGTCGTACGTAGTAATATGTACCGTGAGTTCGAATCTCACCGTTTCCGCCAATGTATAGTTTTTGCCCGATTAGCTCAGAGGTAGAGCAACCGCCTTGTAAGCGGTAGGTCGTCTGTTCGATTCAGACATTGGGCACCAAGTTAGTTGCGGGATTAGTTTATTGGTAAAACAGAACCTTGCCAAGGTCCAGTGACCAGTTCGATTCTGGTATCCCGCTCCAAATTGCATCGTTAACTCAGTTGGTATAAAAACATAGACCTATGCTAAATATATGTGGAGGTCTATACTATGCCAAGTGGAATAAAAGGAAGCAACAGAAAATATAGTTGCCTATATTGTAATAAAGAAAACCTGTGGGGACATAGCAAAATTAATAAATTTTGTAATAATGTGTGCCAAGGACAATACAAATGGGAAAACGAAACTATAGATAGAATCGAAAAAGGTGAGGTTCCGGGAGGATCACCTTCTCTAAAAAAATACTTAATAGAAAAGTTTGGAGAAAAGTGTTTCGAATGTGGACAAGAAAGTATTTGGAATAACAAGTCTCTGGTGCTACAATTAGATCACATAGACGGTGATAGTGATAACAACTATCCAATGAATTTAAGATTACTTTGCCCAAACTGCCATACTCAAACAGAAAATTTTGGCAGTAAAGGTAAAGGAAGCAGATACAAGAAGATTACAAAGCGTAATCAGTATTTGAGAGAATATAAGAGCCTGGGTGCGTAGAGAGGTGATACGTCTCCTTTACACGGAGAGCGATACTGGTTCGAGTCTCTCACGATGCACCAAGTAAGTCTTGCTAGTGTAACGGCAGCATACCGGTCTCCAAAACCGTTGGTCGGGGTTCGAATCCCTGGCAGGACGCCATAAACCTGTGTAAATATATAATGAAATTAAATGTTGTTTTACGCACTTGTGATCGTACAAGTTTACAAAGCGATCGTATCGTACCTAAAAATGAGTGTGTATGGCGATGCCTGAATTCTCTGAGTAGAAGTTTAGAAAAATCCAAAGTAGATTTTCAATTGCACATAGTAGACGATTATTCAAGTGCAGAAACAGTTGATAAAATACAAACTATTGCTCCCAAGGGCACAACATTTGATTTACTACCCGAACGAGATCAAACTGGTCTCAATGGTAAACAAAAATCAAGATACTCAGTTAAACAGGCCTACGATTATATTCACCGGTTGCCCGAAAATGAATTGGTCTATATAGTGGAAGATGACTACTTGCACTATCCTGACAGCATTAAACTTATGATTGCTGCTTATGAATATTTTGTTAGTCTTGATACTAGTATGAGTATAGGAATATTCCCCCAAGATTTTAATCAGATGTACCCACATCCTGAAAATCCATTTAACCACGTATATGTAAGGCCTTGCATAGTACTTCCCGGGCCTGACCGTTACTATAGAACCACTTGGTACACACAAGAATCTTTTTTAGTCGCCAAATCATTGATTACCAAATACCGAGATGGCTTTGATAAGCTATTGAAAATTGGCTCAGATGATGTTTCATGGGAAGGCAGTAGTTTAAGTACAGTTTGGAATAAACCTGATGTTAAAATGTTAATGCCCTTGGGCACACACACAATACATTTAGGTGCTGAAAGAGACATATCTTTCTTTGTCAAAGATTGGCAAAAACTTTGGGAGCGAAATCGAGTATGAACTATTTGGTAGTCGGGGCAGGATTCAGTGGTGCCACAGTTGCTAGAATGTTAGCAGAACAAGGGCACACTATCACAGTAATAGATCAACGTCCACACATTGGTGGTAATGCATACGATTATGTTGACCAATACGGTCTGAGAGTACACAAATACGGTCCTCATTTGTTTCACACCAGCAATAAAAAAGTTTATGATTGGTTGAGTAGATTCACCGAGTGGGTACCTTACGAACACTATGGTAAAGCATTGTTAGCCGACGGTACTTATGTGCCTTGGCCCGCTAACCTAAATACCTTGGATCGTGTTCCTGCAGATGATTATGTCAAAACTTTTATCGAACCTTACTCTACTAAAATGTGGGGCAAGTACTATAAAGAGTTAGATCCTGAAGTGTTGAATAGGGTCAGGATTCGCGATAATCGTGACAATCGGTATTACGAAGATACTTATCAAGTGTTTCCTGCAAACGGGTACGAAGCATTGTTTACAAATATATTTGATCATCCAAACATCACAGTGAAATTGTCTACTCCGTTTGACCGAACATTGGAAACAGCGTTTGATCATACATTTAACAGTATGGCCATCGATGAATACTATGATTACTGTTACGGTGCATTGCCCTATCGTTCAATAAAGTTTCATCATTATAGTTTGCCTGTGCCTCATTTGTTTCCTACTACAACTGTTAATTTTACTCACGACGGTCCTTACACCCGTGCTACAGAATGGAAACACATTTCAGCACACGGAGAAAATCCCCACTATACATCAATCACCGTAGAAGAGCCCTGTGACCCGGCAGAAGTCAACGGAGAAAAATATTACCCAGTGCTGACTCCTGCAAATAAACTGTTGCATAAAAACTACAAAGCCATACCCAATGATCGTGTGACTTTTATTGGTAGATGCGGTAATTATGTCTACTTGGATATGCATCAAGCAATATCTTCTGCTATGGCAATTGTTGACTATTATTCCAAATAGTGTTATAATAACAGTATGGAAAAAATACAACCAAAACTTTATGTATTAATCGGAGTACCGGCTAGCGGTAAAAGCACGTGGGTCAACGCCCAAAATTGGTCAAATGATTGTGCTATTGTCAGCACAGACTATTGGGTAGAGCGTGAAGCCAAGAGTCGAGGTGTTACTTATTCAGAAATTTTTGAAGAGTATATGCCTACTGCACTGGAGTTGATGCTTCATATGGTAGAACTTGCCTACGAAGAAGGTCGTGATATTATATGGGATCAAACCAGTACTACAGTATCCAGTCGTCTAAGAAAAATAAAGTTACTGCCCGATTACTATAAAATTGCGGTAGTGTGTAAAACCCCGCCGATGAGTGAAATAATGACCAGAGTGAACAACAGACCTGGTAAAAATATTCCACGCGATGTGATTGTGAAAATGATTAAAAATTGGGAAGATCCTACCCTTGAAGAAGGATTTGACGAAATTTGGAATATAAACTAAAGGTGTAACATAATGGCAGGCAAAGCGAAATCAGTTTACTTAACTGTAAACAAAAAAGGGTCCACAAAGACAGAGTTTACCAAAGTATTCTTTGATGCTAAAGCATACAACGAATTTGTTTCTACAGAAGAGTTTAAGGCTAAATGGCCCGTTGAAGAATATAACATAATAAAAGAAACCTATTAGTAAAATCAAAGGAGGCAACTATGCCTGGCGTATTTTTAGTCAGTGACACACACTTTGGTCACGCAGGAGTCTGTAGATTTATGCGAGATGACGGTATTACAAAATTGCGTCCTTGGGATAACACCGAGGAGATGGATGAAGCTATGGTCAAGGCTTGGAATGAACGGGTAAAGACCACTGACAAAGTCTACCATTTGGGAGATGTTGTTATCAATCGTAAGGCCTTGAACATTATGCATCGCTTGAACGGAGACAAAGTCCTGATCCGAGGCAATCACGACATCTTCAAAGACGAAGACTATCGTGTGCATTTTCGTGAGTTACGTGCATACCACGTGATGAATGGATTGATATTGAGTCACATTCCGGTGCATCCAGATAGTTTGGGCCGATTCGGAACCAATATTCACGGACATTTGCACAGTAACCGTGTAATGACCTCCGCCGGCACCAAAGCCAAGCCAGAAATTGATGTTAGATACCATTGTGTATGCGTAGAACAAACTCCAGACTTTGCGCCCATCTTGTTTGAAGATGTGTTAAAAAGAATCACAAACGAAGGCGGTACTATCGGATTTAAGAATGGCAACGGCCCTATAATGTAAATACTACACTAATCTATAAACTATGAAATACGTAACACCCCCAAAACAACCATTACAAACAAACACACAAACGCTGATTCCAACCGGTGTTAATTTAGTTGAACTAAATGCAACTGCAATGGAATTACACAACAACCAACAATACGATGCTGCCAGAGAAAAATATCAAGCAGTACTTGCAGTTGAGCCGAATTATTTTGATGCATTGCACCTATTAGGTCTAATGGAGGCTCAGGCTGGAAATGTAGAGTTGGGTTTGGAATTGTTAGCCAAAGCAGAAACAGTTAATCCCGATGTTGCTTTCTTGTACAACAATCGTGCAGGCATTTATAAACTAAACGGAGATCCGGCAGCTGCGTTAGAAGACTGCGATCGAGCACTAAAGCTCAACCCCAGATTTACTGAAGCACAATTGAATCGTAGTCTAATATTATTAGATTTACGCAGACTTGACGAAGCATTGGCTGCTTCCGAAAAAGCATTAAAAATGTTGAACCATCCCAGTATCCACAATACTCGCGGAGCAATCTTGAAAGAGATGGACAAGATTAATGAAGCACAGGCCAGTTTTACTGCTGCAGTAAAGTTAGATAAAACATATCCCGATAGTTATAACAATCGTGGAGTTATCCTGATGGAAATGGGAAAAACTGAAGATGCTATCAAAGATTTTCTGACGGCATTGGAACTTAACCCATCGCATAATGCTGCCCGTGCAAATTTAGCAGGTGCATATTCAGACGCACATAAATTTGATTTAGCAATAGAAACCTACAATCAGGTATTAGAAGCAAATCCAACCGACAATCAAGTTAGAACACATAGAGCTATGTGTTTGTTAAATCTTGGAGATTTTGAAAATGGTTGGGCAGAATACGAAGCTCGTTGGTACGTGACTGAAGGTCCTATGTATAGAAGTTTACCAGAATACGAGCAACCTTTGTGGACAGGTGAACAACCATTAGAAGATCGTATACTTTTATTGTACTCAGAACAAGGACACGGCGACGGATTGCATTTTAGTAGATATGCAAAATATGCAGTTGAAGTATTAGGTGCAAAAAAGGTGTATCTACAAGTAGACGAATCTTTAGTTGAATTGATGGAAAGTCTATCTCCTAAAATAGAAGTAATTCCATTCCAACAGTCTGCAGTTATTCAATTTGATTATCATTGCAGTCTCATGAGTATGCCTTTGGCCTGTAAAACCAGTTTAGATAATATTCCTTATCCTGACAAGTATTTGAAAGCCCCTACTAAAAAAGTAAATGCTTGGAAAAAGAAATTAGGCACTACTGATAAATTGCGTGTGGGTCTATGCTGGAATGGTGGATACAGAGCTGAGCCACAGTTTCAAATTTCCAATAATAGACGTAACATTTCTTTTGGCAGATACAAGAGTTTTGCCGACGACAATGTTGAGTTTTACAGTTTACAAAAAGGTGAAGCTGCAGAAGCTGAATTAGCAAAAACACTTAAAGATAAAAAGTGGAAAGGTCCAAGACCTATTAATTTTGTAGATGAATTCAAGTCTTATGCTGATACTGCGGCCTTGATTATGAACCTAGATCTAGTTATTACTGTTGACACCAGCGTAGCACATTTGGCAGCTGCAATGGGCAAAAAAGTATGGATTTTAAGTAGATTTGATGGTTGCTGGAGATGGATGTTGGAAAGATCCGACTCTCCTTGGTATGACAGTATAACACTTTATAGACAAACTGAATTTGGCGTATGGGATGATGTGATTGAGCGAGTTGCCAAAGACCTGCACTCATTGAGTGATAATTTTTCAAAGTAACTTCTCTAACTTAAATATTATTTTAACCCTTCAACTATTATGTCACTCAAACAAGAAATTCTCAAATATAGCCGCCAAGAAACTATGGCACCACTATCCAGCTGGTTCGAAGCCCAATTGGACGATCTAATTGCACAAAATGTCTATGTAGATCAAAACACGCTGGAAGATACTGGCCGCAAATTGGTTAGCGGACTAATTGCCTATGCCAAAAAATACAACATTCAAACTGCCGCTATCGGTATGAGTGGTGGTGTAGACAGTGCACTGACTGCTGCGTTATTCAAAGCCGCAGGATGGCGAGTAATAGGTATCACTATGCCTATTCACCAAAAACAAGAAGAAACTGACCGTGGGGTTGAAGCTTGTAAAGCACTAGGCATTAGCCACAAACACGTGGATTTGACCAAATCATATGATACACTACTAAAAAGTATCGCAGAGCACGACCCTGCTATTAACAATGCTGACCAAGCATTACGCAGAGGCAATCTAAGAGTCAGATTGCGTATGATGACCGTCTACAACGAAGCCAGTGCTAACAAAGGTTTGGTTGCCAGTACTGATAACTTCAGCGAGTTGGCTGCTGGATTTTGGACACTACACGGCGATGTAGGTGATGTTGCTCCTATTCAAAGTCTGCTAAAAAGTTGGGAAGTTCCTAAGCTAGCAGAAATCTACGGTGTACCTGACAGCACAGTATTTGCTCGTCCCACAGACGGACTTGGTATTACTGATGGCGACGAAGATCAATTTGGATTCAGTTATCTTGAATTTGATCTAGTACTAATGAAACTGTGTCAAGCACCTAACTTGACTACACGTTTGGAAATGATCAACTACTTGAATCTGCCAGATGACGAGCACGTGGTCAAAGTAAATCGTATCTTGGATCGTATCAAGGGCAGTACATTCAAGAGAGCCAATCCCTACAATTTAGATCATCCACTACAACCAGATCGTTATCCTGGTCTAAAAAGTGTTGACACTAACTTGTGGACCGCTATCTAATCAATTAGACGAATTTGTAATCATGGTATAAATACGGGTGCTACTAACCTGTTACTGCCATGATTTACACCATCAAAAATATTTCTGACCCTCTGGCCACATATCTCAAAGACGATCCTGTGCGCCCACACATCCCCCATGACCAACGCTTCGGAGCCAATAGACAAGTATTTGCCTTGACCGACGAAGTCAACACAGTTAAGGCTGTTATTTGTGCTAGATTTTGCACAGGTATTCCCAGTACCGAACAAGAGCTACTAGCCGATAATAGCACTGACCCTGACACAGTGGTATTCTATACCATATGGAGTTATCGACCTGGAGCCGGCCAACAGCTGATACGCGAAGGACTTCAATTGGTAAAAAAAGAGTTGCCCACTGTTAAAAGATTTGTTACACTTAGTCCTCAAACGGAATTAGCAAAACGCTTCCATTTGAAGAACGGTGCTAATGTATTCAGGATTAACACTGATACTGTTAATTACGAATATATATAGTATCAACTATAACTTAACAATCAATGAATTCTGTAAAAAACTATGTGGTGTGTGCTCACCGCCGAATAAAAAGTACCAAATGGATTTGGAAAGATACTAAAGACGAGGGCGATATCTACGAACTGTATCGACAGATGTGTTTGAACAGTTTGGCCAGTGCAAGACATTTTCTCGAAGGTGATTGGGAATATGTTGTACTTGATGAAGAAATTGAACACATCAATGACGCAATGCCATTGAATAATGATCGTGTGCACGACCTTTGGCACCGTGAACCCTGCAACATTCTATGGGTCGGACCTGACGTGCAGTTTGTTAAGCCTACAAAACTGTTTGGCGAGTTCAATGAATTCAGACTGTTTAACTGGACTGATCCCAAAGTCTGGTACGAACCTAACCAATATAATGCTCGATTCGATAACTTGTTTAACAATGATCTACAGTATTATCCCAGCAATATGGATCCTAAGTTGTGGGAAATTGAACGTGAAATGCGTGCAGCTTGGGACACAACTGACGGAATGGGCAGCTATAACAATCAACAGATCATCCATAATACCATGTTCTGGAGTCAGGGATTAGAGTGGGAAGATGCACATCGTCCTGACTTGTTTTATCAAGCACAGTGGATTCCCAATTGGGCCAGCATAGCTACTCAAGACGAGTGGAACGGTTGCAAATACGAAGATGCACAAGTGATCCATTGGCACAGCAGTCGCCACGCACCCACCAAGCTAGCTTGTATGCAACAGGTTAACGAAGCGTTGGGAATCGAACCTGCCACTGAACTAAAATGAAAATAGCAGTTTTAGGTGCAAGAGGATTCTTAGGATCTTTTCTCTGTCGTTGGCTGAATAAAAAGCACATAGTCATAGAAGTCACAAGAAATATACTCGATCTCACTGACTACATTAGTGTTAGCCAATGGCTAATGACCGTACAACCTGATGCAGTTATTAATTGTGCTATCAGTGGCGGTGGTCAGGGAATAGAAGATATTAGTTATTCGGATGTCCAGCGTGATCTACAGATATTTCTTAACTTTTACAACAATACCGGTGGTTTTAAGTACATAAATATTAGTAGTGGTGCTGAGTTTGATCGTCGTACAGATATTGACAAAAAACCAGAATCTGCGATACTGCTTTCCCATCCACTGGAGTCATACGGCTTTACCAAAAACACCATTTCCCGTATGGTTCTCAACAGAGACAATTTTTATAATCTTAGATTATTTGGTTGCTTTGACCGCACAGATCCCCCATTTAGACTATTCAAAAAGTTTAAGCTACAACAAGCAATTGCTGTAACTGATAGGTACTTTGACTATATCAGTGCCAGCGATTTTGCACGAGTAGTTGATTACTATCTGCAGGATATTGTGTTGCCCAAAGATATCAATTGTGTATACGAAGACAAATTACTGTTAAGCGAACAACTAAAACTGTTTGCAAGATATCACATAACCAACGCTGAGATTAATGTAATTGGCACTGATAATAAAAACTACACAGGCAATGGTCAAGTGTTGGCAGATTTGGATATCCTACTAGAAGGATTAATAAAAGGAATTAAAAAATATGAGTAAAAAAGTTGTTTATGTAACAGGTTGCTTGGGATTTATTGGAATCCACGTGACCCGGGCTTGCCTTGAACAAGGATGGTATGTAACTGGTGTGGATAAAATTACCTACGCCAGTAATACAAAATTCCTAGATGAGTTCTTGGCAAATCCCAATTTCCAGTTTATACAAAAAGACATTAACGATTTGGATAGACTGTATGAGTGTGATTATATCATTAATACTGCCGCAGAAACACACGTGGATAACAGTATTATGAGCAGTGATGTGTTCTTAAAAAGCAATGTAAACGGAGTGCATCACTTGTTGAAGCTGATTACCGAAAAAGCCAAATACAAAATGCCCACACTACTGCATTTTAGTACAGACGAAGTCTACGGTGATATCCTTGAAGGCAGTCACGTGGAAACAGATTTGTTAAAACCCAGTAATCCCTATAGTGCTACTAAAGCAGCCGCAGATATGTTGATTTTGGCTTGGGCAAGAACTTTTAACTTACCATACGTTATTGTTCGTCCTACCAACAACTATGGCATTGGCCAGTATGTGGAAAAACTTATTCCCAAAAGTTGTAAACATTTGACCATTGGCAAACAAATTGATCTACACGATCGTGGCCTTCCTGTTCGCACTTGGTTGCACGCAGAAGATACTGCTCGTGCAGTATTAACCATTATCAACAGTGGGGTTCAAAACGAAATCTACAACATCAGTGGCAACGCTGAATTGCAAAACATTGTGGTAGTTCAAAAGATTATCGAATACTTTAACGGTGACAAGGACTATGCCAAATATCTTTTTGATATGGTGCGTGTGGGACAGGATCAAAGATACAGTATCGATGATACTAAACTCAAAACTTTGGGCTGGCAACCACAAGCAAAGTTTGACAAAGAGCTGAAGAAGATAGTACAATACTACAAGAACAACTTTATTTGGTGATCAATGGAAGAAATATTAAAACTCGTGCGTGAATATGCAGAACAAAAATCTGCAAAGAAAACTTGGACTGCTGGTAAGGATTTTGTCAACTATGCAGGTGCTTACTATGATGCGGAAGAATATGCCGCAGGTGTAGAAAGTCTATTAGGTGGCTGGCTGGCCATGGGAGATGCTGGATTAAAATTCGAGCGTAGATTCCCCAAGCAGTTTGGTAAACAGTTGGGCATTGTTACCAACAGTGGTAGTAGCAGTAACTTGTTAATGATGAGTGCACTAACCAGCAAGCGAGGACATAACCTGCCCAAAGGCACAAAAGTGCTGATGCCTATTGCAGGATTTCCCACTACACTAAACCCTACACTACAAGTGGGATTTACTCCAGTGTTTGTGGATATTGAATTGGATTCTCTGAATCTCGATCTTGATGCAGTTGAACAAGCATTGGCTGCAGATCCAGAAATTCGTGTTATTACTTTTGCCCACGTGTTGGGTAATCCTCCCAATATGGATCGATTGATGCAGTTGGTCGACAAGTATAATCTTATACTACTAGAAGATTGTTGTGATGCATTGGGCAGTACTTATGATGGCAAGCCCTTGGGTAGTTTTGGTCTAATGGCCAGTTGCAGTTTTTATCCTGCACACCATATGACCATGGGCGAAGGCGGATATGTTGCTACAGATGATGCCAATACAGATGTAATACTTCGCAGTTTCCGTGAATGGGGCAGAGGTTGTTACTGTGTTGGACCAGATGCCAACAAACTCAAATGCGGTACTTGCGGCAAGCGTTTTAACAATTGGATTGAAACACTACCTGATGAAATATTCGACCACAAGTATGTTTACGATGAGATCGGCTATAACCTAAAACCAATCGAACTACAATGTGCTATGGGTCTAAAACAGTTGGATAAACTGCCAGAGATTCACGCACTGCGCCGTCGTAACTATCAATTGCTGTATGATATCTACAGCAAGTACGAAGAATTCTTTATTGTTCCCAAGCCCCAGGCCAAGAGTGATCCCAGCTGGTTTGCTTTCCCTATTACCATTAGGTCAAGCGAACACTTCAAACGCAGTGACATTGTGGACTATCTCGAAGAGAATCTAATTCAAACTCGTCCATACTTTGCTGGCAATATTATGCTACAACCCGCATACAGTCACTTGATGGATCCACAGTTGGCCAAGAACAACTTCCCCAATGCTACCCACGCTATGACAAATACTTATTTCCACGGTACAAGTCCGGTGATTACACCCGAACAAATTGCTTACATTGGAGAAAAAGTAGATGGTTTTATGAGTCTATTCACATGAAAAAATTAAGTACTGCCGCAATGAACATTGATGGACAACCAATGTTCAAATATTTAGATCGTGCCCGTAAGCTAGAAGCTGAAGGTCGTTCAATGATACATATGGAGATTGGTGATCCAGATTTCTGCACACCACCAAACATCACTATGGCGGCTGTTCGAGCGTTAGCTGAAGGACGTACACACTATACCAGCAGTTGGGGCGACTTGGAGTTTAGAGAAACCATTAGAACTGCTACTTACAAAAGTAGAAAGTTTATGCCAGACTTGAATCAAGTATTGGTAGTACCCGGTGCTAACATTGGCATTTACTATGCGGTGTTTACACTTTGCGATCCCGGAGAGGAAGTATTGGTACCAGATCCTGGCTTTGCTACCTACTACAGTTCAATTAAAATGTGCGGAGTAAACGCAGTTCGTGTTCCTTTATTAGAGGAAAACGGATTTAGAATGCAGGCCACAGATGTACGTGCACGTATCACTGACAAAACACGTTTACTGATTCTAAACAGTCCCAACAATCCCACTGGTGCAGTAATGACTCGGCAGGAGTTGAAAGACATCTACGATCTTTGTGTAGAAAAAGATATCTACTTATACAGTGATGAAATTTACAGTCGTATGATTTACGATGACTATGACTTTAGCAGTCCTGCACAGTATGATCAATGTCGCACACACGTTATATTAAGTAATGGATTCAGCAAGGCCTTTGCTATGACTGGATGGCGATTAGGTGCACTAATCGGTCCCCCTGAAGTTATGGAACGTATGAGTCAGTTGTTACAAACCACCAGTAGTTGCGTTAGTAGTTTTATTCAAAGTGCAGGTACCGAAGCCATACGTGGTCCACAGGATGCAGTATATTCAATGATGAAAACCTATGAGCAACGCAGGGATCTATTGGTAGAGGGCCTAAACAATGTGCCTGGATTCTCTTGCCAAAAGCCTGGCGGAGCATTTTATGTGTTTCCCAATATTACAGGCACTGGACTTACTGATGTTGAAGTATGCGAACAACTAATGGATCAAGCTGGGGTAGTTACTGTTCCAGGCAGTTGTTTTGGAGAACACGGAGCCGGACACATTAGACTATGCTATGCTACAGACAGAAATAGCATAATGTCGGCAATTGCAAGAATTAAACAATGGGCAGAAAAATTATGAGAGTATGCGATTGGATTGCGGAATATCTTTATAGTCAAGGAGTAGAACGTGTACACGGCCTTATGGGCGGTGGTGCAAGCGGTCTAAACGATGGCTTTATCAAACAAGGACAAATTGGTTATATTTGTTATCACCACGAACAGGGTGCAGGTCATGCTGCCATTGGAGAAGCAAAATACACGGGCCGTTTGTCAGTAGTCAATCCCACAACTGGTTGTGCTGGCACCAACTGTGCTACCAGTGTACTAGATGCTTGGCAAGACAGTACACCTGTGTTGTTTCTCAGCGGTAATGTCAGACTAAACACCTGTAGTGGTTATATCAATCAAACACAAGGTATTAACATTCGCAAGTACGGTATTCAAGAACACCACGTGGTTGATACCTACAAGTCAATGACCAAATTCAGTTACTTTGTCACTGATGTAAAAGATGTTGCGTATGTTATGCAGTATGCGGTGTATATTGCACAGGCCGGAAGACCAGGTCCAGTTTGGGTTGATATTCCCGGAGACATACAAACTGCAGAAATGCCCGCACGCTACAGAGAATACACTCCACCGACATTGCCCACAGTGGCAAAAAATGCGGTAGATTATTCTGCAATTAAAACTGCCATAGCAAATAGTCAACGGCCTATTGTATTGGCAGGCTACGGCATCAGACAAGCCAATTGCGTAGATGAATTTGTTGAATTTATCGAACAGTATCAAATGCCTTTTGTTAGTACATATGGAGCGAGAGACTATATTACAGACTCGCACTCTTTAAGTATTGGTGCAGTGGGCATCAAAGGCAGTCGTGCCGGTAACTTTGCACTAACCAATGCTGATTTGTTATTGGTGTTGGGCAGTAGTCTGGGTGGTAGTGTTATTGGCTACGATCCAAAACAGTTTAGTCCTGCAAGTTATAAAATTGTAGTGGATATTGATTCAAACGAATTAAAAAAGAATATTGTTAAAATTGATGCTGCTTACAACATCAGCTTAAAAGAATTTTTCGGAGCAATGCTATGACACGTGAAGAATGGATCAATAAATGTAATGATTGGAAATCTGCTTGGCCAGTTATTCAGCCCGAATACTTTGATGATGCCGATGGTACGGTGAATATCTACGCAGTATTAGATGCAATTAACCAACACAGCGGTGCATACCAAGTGTTAATGGGAGATGCTGGCAGTATCAGCTACGCAGGCCCAGTAGCATTGAAGGCCAAAGCAGGTCAAAGATTTGTGTTTAACCCTGCTCAAGCTGATATGGGATGGGCACTGCCTGCGGCCATTGGAGTGGCACTTGCTGGAGGCAATGTTATTAGTATCATCGGTGACGGTAGTTTTATGAGTAACTTACAGGAGCTAGCAGTTGTTCGCCAACACAACCTAAATATCAAGTTTATTATTTTGAATAACAGTGGATACTTGAGTATTAGAAACACACAAACCAAATACTTTAACGGTCGAGTGTTTGGTACTAGTAACGAAACTGGACTTTGGTTCCCTAAATTCAAAGACATTGCAGATTCGTTTGAAATTGGTTATGCAGAAGTCAATGGTGTTGCGGGATTAGCTGACTTTGCCCAATTATTATCAGCACCAGGTCCTGCTATCATCAACTGTATTTGCAAAGCCGAACAGGAAATTTTGCCAGCACAGGCATTGAAAAATGGCAAGCAAGCTGGGTTACACGATATGACACCATTCTTGACAGACGAAGAATTATCTGCGGAAATGATAGTCAAAGTCTAATAAATATCAGTATGAGTGCATACTGGCAAGACTATGTAAAAGCTGCTTATGATCTTATACTGGAAAGTGAAGGTCAAACTGCAGTTTACTTGGACAATGATGTAGAACAATATGTTGTACATCTTTTTGCAAAAAATTTCCAAAGAACTGATATCGGCGAACAACCAATTGCAATACAGATGTTGGAAGCGGTTAATGGTAAACAGTTTGATCGTTATCAAACCATAGCAGATGAATGTTTGCTAATTCACAGTTACCCATTAAAACGCAGACGCTGGCCCACCGAAACTTACTATTTGGATATGGGCACCACTGCATACGGTATGGCCAATATTGAAATTATGGAGCATAATTTCCAAACGGCCAGTCAGGTATTACACACAGTTTTCAGCAAGATTGGTTAAAATAACCGTTGACCTAAAATGCATAATATGCTATTATTATGTATAACTTAACCACACAAAGGTCTACTATGTTTGAATCAATTGAAATCCGTAAAGCCGCAAATGGCTTCATCTTAGTCGTCAATACCGAAGACGAAAGCAAAGAATTTGTTTACGATACCAGTCGTAAGGCAATGAGAGTACTAAAGCAATATTTAGAAGCTGATAACAAAAGCGAAGAATAACCCGCCAAATTGGCAAGGTATTGCAAATTAATCCCAATGGTGTTATACTAATGGTTCACTACAAATAAAGGAATTAATTATGGAATGTACTTTCTGCAGAAAATGGCACTTCAAGGGCATCGAAACTTGCACCGAAGCACCTAAAAAACCCGCACCGCAAAAAGCTCAGTAATTGTTGTAAAAAAGTAACAAGCAGTTTGCCCAAATTTGGGCATTCTGCTATAATTGTAACTTAACAACAAGGAGCTAGTATGCAGTTTAACACATCACCTGTTAGTACTTTGTATGTAAAAGTTAATTTTAAGCGTAGTCCCTATAAACGGGACGTTACAGCTTTGCGTATAGTTGCCCAAACTTACTCCAATTTTGTCAGCAACAATGCGTTATTTTTAGTAGATTTGCCCCCAAAAACGGCAAGTTTATTAACAGTAGAGGCAGCAGTAGAAGCACTAAAAACTCGTGCAAACGCCTTAAATGTTAGTGTTAAAATGCCCAATAATGTATACAAAACACTTGCACGTCGTGTAGCTGTTGCATAAAAACAACACTAAAAGCCTGCCATTTTGGTGGGTTTTTGACACAAATTCTGTCTTTTGCTATAATACTTGTATAGTAATTAAAAAGGAGCTAACAAAATGTCACAGTTTATTCAAATTACACAAGGCACTTATCGTAATCAGCCAGTTAACGGTATGGTGTTTGAGCTAGTAGAACAGTATAAATCAGGTGCAAATGGTGGTTTTGTTACTGTTAAAAATAACGGCACTTTCCCAGATTTTCCAGAAAAACTTCGCATTAGATGCGGCGGAATGGACAGTTACAATTTTACAACTTCGACGGAGAATACAACAATGGTAAAAACAGTTACCGCACCAATGGCAGTAGTAGAAACAGATGAGCAAGCCATTGAGCGTATTAGAGAGCGTTTTGAAATCCTTACAGAAATGACCAAAGCTGCTACCAATGGCGACATTCGTGCTATGATTGTGTCAGGCCCCCCTGGAGTTGGTAAGAGTTTTGGCGTAGAGCAAGAAATAGAAAAGGCTTGCTTGTTCGACCAAATTGCAGGCAAGAAACTCCGCGCAGAAGTTGTAAAAGGTTCTGCAACTGCTCTTGGATTGTATAGTACACTCTACAAGTATTCGGACAGTAATTGTGTGTTGGTGTTTGACGACTGTGACAGTATTTTGCTAGATGATGTTGCACTCAACTTGCTTAAAGGTGCGCTTGACTCAGGTAAGAAACGCAAAATCTCTTGGTTGTCAGACAGCAATTTGTTGCGTAGAGAAGGTATCCCAGATAGTTTTACATTCAGCGGTAGTGTTATCTTTATTACCAACTTGAAGTTTGACCAAATGAAATCTCAAAAGTTACGTGACCACTTGGATGCACTCCAGTCACGTTGCCACTATTTGGATTTGACATTGGATACACAGCGTGATAAATTGTTGCGTATTCAGCAGATTGCCAAAGATGGCGTATTGTTTTCGGACTATGATTTCGAGCAAGTTACACAAGACGAGATCATTGAGTTTATGAATGAGAACAAAGACCGTTTGCGTGAATTGAGTTTGCGTATGGCTCTTAAGATTGCAGATTTGCGCAAGAGTTTCCCTACTCGCTGGAAAGCAATGGCTACCACAACTTGTATGAAAGCTGCTTAATGTATACTGCTAAAGATAAAGCAGTGATGAAACTTTGCGAAGGGGAAAAAGGATTCGCCATCTTAGATAGTATGGTTACTTATCCCCGTGCCAGTATAGAATTCAGTGTTGATTGTCCTGCAGAATACATACAGATGATTCGGCGAGCACATATGAAGGGTTGGTTAAAACTGGTTGCATACGTTAAGGAAGAAGAATACATATGGAATCGATTGCAAAGTGAGTAAGTTGTTTTTCTGTTTCGGTTGCCTACTTTTCTCAGTTAGCTCCTCGGGCAACCTTTTATAAGCTCTACTTCGGTAGAGCTTTTTTTGACTTTGTTTTACAAGTGTGTTAGAATTAACAAATGATAAAATTCAATTACGTAGAAGATTACATAGAGTTTTTTGCTGGTGACAGAGATGCCGCCGGCACGCTCATTGGTTTGTTTGACAGTCACAAATCTCCCATTAGTCTTGCAAGATACGATATTGCTATTGTCAGCAGTTTAAGTTCGCAAGTGGTTCATCATAACAAAGCCTACACTGACAAACAAGCAGACTTGGCCAAAAGACTGGTTATCAAATACACAAGACAACTGTCTAGACTGTCTCCGCCTGTTGCAGTGCCCGATGACCTACAGTTTAGAATGGGCATTAGAGTTGTTGATAGGACCAAGAGCATAACAGAAACCGACGAATATTATGTTATGCGATTCCCCTACGATAATGATTTTATCAATACAATCAAAAAGCAAATCAAAGAAGGCCAGGGCAAAATACTGTTCGACAAAGAACTAAGAGCTTGGTGCCTTGCTAAAACTGAATACAATTTGAATTGGCTAGTGACTATAGCTCCCACGTATGAATTCGAAATAGCACCCAGTATTCTCGCACAATATGATCAATTGACCGAAGTAGAAGCCAAAGGGTATACAATTGAATTGATACAAACGGGCGATCACTACACTATTACCAACGCCGCCGATAGTCTAATAGACTATGTTAACAGTAAATTGGGGGGCTTTGGTTTAGACAATTTACTCACATTAGTAGACAACAGCTCGGTATTAGGTTATAATGTAAACCAAGACCTACTGAATACGTTATACAGTATGTACGATCCCGATACCGTAGATTATTTAACTGAAAGAGTTGTCAGTAAAGAAACTGACAAACTTGGTTCAATAGTCAAGTATGCTAAATTGGTAAATAGATTGCCCGTTTACATATATGACAATGCTGCTGATAGAGTTGTTGTTGACGATCCTGCAGTTGTGTATTTGGCAAGAACAAGCCCCAGTGATCTACAACCTAAATTGATAGTAACACATACTGCAATGATGATAGGTTCCAAAAAACAAAGTTGGTTAGCCAACAGTGAAAAAATAATTAAACTAGAATGAACTGTACACTAATAATCAAAGACGAAGTCAACTTGAAAATCGAGGGGCTGGATCTTACCACAAGAAAAAATCTAGTTAACAAATTCAAATTTGAAATACCTGGTGCCAGATATACTCCTGCAGTTAGGCTGGGACGATGGGATGGCAAAGTAGCATTTTTTGCACTGGGCGGTACTAGTTATATCAACTTACTGCCAGAAATTTTGCCTTACTTGGAAGAACAGGGCTACGATGTAGAAATTGTTGACCAACGTGAGTACAGCACTACATTCAGCTTTGATGAAATACGCGAAGACAGTTTTAGTCATATCAAGTGGCCACCCAAACACGAACGTGCAGGTCAGCCTGTGATGTTGCGTGACTATCAAGTTGGTATTATCAACAAGTTTTTAGCCAACCCCCAATGCTTGCAAGAAGTAGCTACAGGTGCAGGTAAAACTATTATGACTGCCAGCCTGAGTGCGTGTGTTGAAAAGTATGGTCGCAGTATTGTTATTGTTCCCAACAAAAGTTTGGTAACTCAAACTGAAGCTGACTATATCAATATGGGATTAGATGTTGGAGTTTACTTTGGTGACCGCAAAGAGTTTGGCCGTACACATACTATTTGTACTTGGCAAAGTCTAAACAATCTGCTTAAAAACACACAAGCAGGAACTGCAGAAGTAACTGTTGGTGAGTTTATTGAAGGTGTAGTGTGTGTAATGGTCGATGAAGCACATATGGCCAAAGCCGACGCATTGAAGACGATTCTCACAAGTGTGTTTGCCCGAGTACCTATTAGGTGGGGATTGACCGGCACTATTCCCAAAGAGGATTTTGAGTTTATGTCCTTGCGTTGTAGTTTAGGCGAAGTATTGGGAAGACTCAGTGCCAGTGAACTACAGGAAGCAGGTCATTTGGCCAGTTGTCACGTTAAAGTACGTCAATTGGTAGACTATGTAGAGTACAAGGACTATCAACAAGAGCTCAAGTATCTTACTGAAAATGACGAGCGTATAGAATACATTGCTAATTTTATTGACAACATCAAAGAGTCAGGCAATACATTAATACTAGTTGATAGAGTTGCCAGCGGAAAACTTATTGTAAACAAATTAGGCGACCGTGCAGTATTTGTAAGTGGAGCCACTAAATCAAAGAATCGAAAAGAGGAATATGATGAGATTGCAACAAGTACTAATAAGATTTTGGTGGCGACTTATGGTGTGGCCGCTGTTGGTATTAATATCCCTAGGATTTTTAATTTGGTTCTTCTGGAGCCCGGAAAAAGCTTTGTTCGCGTTATACAATCAATTGGGCGAGGCATTAGAAAAGCGGAGGACAAAGACTTTGTCCAAATCTGGGACATCACATCGACGTGTAAGTTTGCAAAAAGGCATCTCACTAAAAGAAAGGCTTTCTATAAAGAAGCGAACTATCCATTCGAAGTGGAAAAGATAACTTGGCATTGACATTGCCAGGTCGTTAGTGTATACTAACAACATATAACAAGGATACAGTAAGTGCGTTTATTAACATTAGAAAATACCAGCTACGAATTAAATGAAATACCCGAAGAAATAGATGATATCAGATTCTGTGTATTAGATAATAGTGATCCCAAGGAACCTGATTACTTTTTTATACCTTTGATCTTTTTAGAAAGTTTTAATAGCCCAGCATTAGTATTGAACATAGGCGGTAATATAATTAAAATGCCCATAGACTGGCAACTGTTAATTGGAGAACCTGACTTAGGTGACTTAGAAGTTGTTCCTCTTACCAGTATCAATGACCGCGGATTCAGTGTATTTGCTTTTAATCCAATGGCAGGATTTAGGCCCGAGTTCTTCCCTGTGGAAGTAATCGACATTTACCAAGATGTCAAATGGTACTTTCCTAAACTAAAGCCCGGCCAGATGTTGGCAGTACCATTAGAGCACGGAGTAAAAAAGCCACTTTGCGTATTTTTTATCAAAGATATTAGTCGTCAAAGTGAGGTTGTTAACTATACTAAATGTTGGTAATGGTATGGGACAACTAAAACCTGGTGCTACTTACATATACGAACGAGTGGGCAATACCACTTATGCTAGGGAAATGGGCTCTGAGCCCAGTACCAGATTCCCAATTGGTCACGATTGGGATCCAGTTAGCGGACATAAACTTCCACCTGATGCTAGACTTGTAGACGGAAAAACAGTACACGAGCAAATAAAAGAAGACCAGATGTGGGGCGAAATCCGTCGGATGGCTCGGACAAATGTTACCTTGCAGTCAGAGTTAGAACGTGTTATAATAGTCTATAACTTGATTAAAGAAGAACAAGAAAGAGAAAACAATTCGGTTGCTTATCACAGGGTATAAAATGGATAAATTAAGTCTTAACAATGAACTACGACAACTGGATACACGTAATCGTGAATTTTATGATGAGTTAACTGACGAAGAAAAGAAAAAGTTCAGTACATATTTAATGTTGCGTTATAGTGCCAGCGTAGAGGGAGATCCTGATTTCCAAGAATGGTATCTTAGAGCTACCAATGAACGTGCCAATATCAATTTCTTTGATTTGAATCATCATCCTAAATTACAATGGTTATTGTTAAGTTCTGTTAGTCCTGGTATGGGAGTCAAAAGACATTATTGGCAAGGTGCCAAAAAAGCCGAAGGCAATAACAACAAGGCCATTAAGTTTTTAACACGCCTAAATCCAGAAATGAAAGCAGACGAAATTGAACTATTGGCAGAACTAAACACCACTGCAGATCTTAAAGCACACGCTCGTAGTATGGGAATGTCCGAAGCTGAAATTAAAAAGGAATTAGGTTGAGTTTTACTTGTCGTTACTGTAACAAAGACTTTAGAAAAGAAAGTAGTCTTCTTGCACATCTTTGCGAACCTAAACGACGTTGGCAACAGGAAAAAGAAACAGGTGTGCAGTTAGGATTAAAAGCCTATTTGAGATTCTATGAAATAACACAAGGTAGTGCAAAATTAAAATCCTACAAAGATTTTGTTGCCAGTCCTTATTATAGTGCGTTTGTCAAGTACGGCAGATACTTGGTTGCTATTCGTGCGGTAAATACCACTAGCTTTACTGAATGGCTATTAAGAAACAATAAGAAATTAGACAATTGGTGCAAAGATACATTGTATACCGAATGGCTATTTGATTATATGAAAAAAGAATCAGTGCAAGACGCACTGGAAAGAGCATTCAAAGAAATGCAGGAATATGCAGACGATCAAACAAGTTCTACAGTTAATTTTAACGACTATTTCCGTGTTGCGGGCAATAGTCTTGTGTGTTACCATATTACCACTGGCCGCATTAGCCCTTGGATTGTATACAATTGTGCCAGCGGTATTGCAGTACTTGATACACTCAATGAAGAACAAGTTGCGATGATATTGCCTTGGATTGATCCAGAATTTTGGCAGAGAAAATTTCAAGACTTTATGGCAGATACTGAATGGATCAAAGATATATTGAAATCAGCAGGACTATGAATCAAAAGAAGTTTTCCAGTGATATTGATATAGATTTCGGGGACCGCAATCGTGCATTGGCGTTGCTTAAAACAACTCCTGCAAGTATCATGCGAGACGGCAAGTTAATCAAGCATAATACTGGAGTCTACGCCACGGATGTATCCACAGATCCTTTGCTGGGTGTAGCCAGTATAGAGTATCAATCAGCTGAAGATCTAGGCTATACCAAGTTGGACTTTTTGAATGTCGGCCTGTATAATCAAGTACGAGACGAAGATCATTTGAATAGTCTAATGGCACAAGAGCCACCGTGGGATAAACTATATCAGCGTGAGTTCTGTGAGCAGTTAATACACATCAATCAGCATTATGATACACTGATTAAAATGCCCGAAGCAGTTAATACTATACCCCGTATGGCTATGTTTTTGGCAGTTATTCGTCCGGGAAAACGACACTTGATTGGCTTGCCCTGGGCTAAGGTTGCTGAAACTGTGTGGCAACGACCAGATGACGATGAATACTACTTTAAGAAGTCTCATAGCCTAGCCTATGCACATCTTGTAGTAGTTAATATGAACTTGTTAAACGATCCTACGAACTAGGGTTATACTACGACGCTTACCGCGTTTTTGAGCGTTTTCTTTAAGACTTATAGCTGGGCCGTATTTTAATTCCACGTCCTTGCTGTTTAGGGTTTTTAAGGTAAACCTAAACTGAATCCAATCTTGTTTTAAGAAAATGTTAATGGGAACCATACGGTTGCTTTCCCACCACCACGTGTCTGCCAACTCCATATAAAGTCGTTTTTGATCTGAAGTTTTTAAGGCAGCGTAATCGTAAATGCTGGTGATAACATCGTCGATGTTTTGAATGATTCCTATGTACTCATTGCCACCGTAGGTAACTAGGCTGAGAAAAGGAAATTCGTCTAATAATTTTTGGTATTCTAATTCCACAATGATATTTATAGCCAAATTCAAAGCTAATTACGAATGTGATATTCTGCTAAATATCTAATGCAGCAGATTTATAGTTATCTCTACGATTCGGTGGTCGTTGTCCAATTTGACACAGATCCCACTATACCAACAAGGAACAGAGTAGTGTACAACAGACCCTTAAAGCTTTATCAAGGTGTTGACAACATAGTTAAGATTCAGGTCTTGAACAGTGATCAAAAACCTGTAGATATCACCGATTATACCGTAACTTTCAATTTAATAGACAGTTACGTTTATGCCAACGCCAATGTTGTACTCAGTAGTCAAATGACAGTTAGCAATGCAAGGTCCGGATTAGGTTCAGTTACCATTGGACAATTGGAATTATTACAGTTAAACAGTTTAGATAGACAAGATTATACATACAATCTATTATTCAATAATGGTTCTGCAAATGTTGCAGCTTATGTAGATGATAATTATGGTGTGTCTGGGCAAGTAGAAATTAATCCCAGCGGGTATGCCGCTGGTGCAGCAGAATTATTAGATTTTGGATCTGTAGCTGACCCGGCTACAGGTGCAGATTTTGGAACAATTTAGGAAAGAACGATGGCTAAACAAGTACAATGGAGACGTGGAAACACAGCACAAAACAGCACTTTTGTTGGTGCGCCCGGTGAGGTCACGGTTAACACAGATAATTGGACTTTAATAGTTCATGACGGAGTAACTGCTGGCGGTTTCCCCATCAACGACATTAATCTTTCTAGTATCAGCAGTAACCTAGTGCCATCAGCCAATGTGACCTATAGTTTAGGTACTCCAGATCTTCAGTGGAAAGAGTTATTTGTAAGTAATCACACAGTTTGGATTGGTAATGTACCGTTAAGCACAGACCCAAATGGTGGGTTATTGGTAGGCGGTCAGCCTGTATTGGTAAACAACGGTAATGCCAGTGTAGCCACCAGTGGAAACATCACTGCCAATTACTTTTTTGGTAATGGACGTTATTTAACTGGAATAGTTTCAACTAGTAACTACGGTGATGCCAATGTTGCGGCATATTTGCAAGGTAACATTACTGCAGGTAATATAGTTGCTACTGGAATTTTTTATCCAAATGGTCAGCCTATATTAGGCGGCGGTGGCGGAAGTAGTACTGGTACAATATTAAGTAATTCAGCACCAGTTAGCCCTACACAAGGTGAACAATGGTTCGACCCAACTGCAGGTCAAATATACATTTATTACGGTAATGCTTGGGTAACTGCAAATCCTGGTATTGCGGGACCGACTGGACCAACAGGACCTGCAGGCCCTTCAGGAGGACCACAAGGACCACAAGGACCAGCAGGCAATGACGGCCCACAAGGACCAACAGGACCAGCTGGCGGCCCATCGGGACCACAAGGACCAAGCGGACCACAGGGCCCAACAGGCCCTGCAGGTTCACAAGGATACCAAGGACCTGTAGGTGCACAAGGGCCACAAGGCGTACAAGGACCACAAGGTATACACGGTAATGTTGGACCAGCTGGCCCATCGGGCATACAAGGACCACAGGGACCAAGTGGTCCACAAGGTCCTAGCGGAGCAGTGGGTCCCACTGGAATACCTGGTGTTGGCGGAATAAGAGGACTTCAAGGACCACAAGGCGCACAAGGACCACAAGGACCGCAAGGCCCAAGCGGAGCACAAGGTACTGCAGGAACTAGCGGACTACGTGGCTTACAAGGCCCACAAGGACCGCAAGGCCCGATTGGTGCAACTGGTAATACTGGGCCTTTAGGGCCAAGCGGTCCAGTCGGTGCACAAGGGCCGCAGGGTCCAGTTGGAGCTCAAGGTCCACAGGGACCGCAAGGCCAAGGCTACACTTATAAAGGCATTTATAGTGCAAATGTAGCATATACTCCTTATGATACTGTAACCTCAGGTGGAAATTTATACATTAAAGTTGGTTCAACTACCACTGGTTCTCCGCTTTCCGACGGACTAAATTGGAATTTAATTGTTAATGCTGGACCGCAAGGACCGCAAGGTGCAGCCAGCACAGTGCCTGGACCACAGGGTACACAAGGACCACAAGGACCAAGCGGACCACAAGGAGCAGCAAGTTCGGTACCCGGACCACAAGGTCCACAAGGACAAACAGGCCCACAAGGACCGCAAGGACCTAGTGGTTTCAACGGTGACAAATATGCTACAACTAGTAACAGTACTTGGACTATTACTTCTGTAAACGGTACTAGTGGCACTATTACTATCGGTACTAATCTAAGTTATACTGCAGCTCAAAACATATTTGTAGCAAAAGATGCTTACAATTATCAATTGGCTGCAGTTGTTGATTATTCAGCTAATGGTAGATTACATTTCAGCACCACTGGCTCGTTAGGCTCAGGAACATATAGTTCTTGGATTATTAACTTAGATGGTGCAGTCGGTAGTGCTGGTCCACAGGGACCTACTGGCTTACAAGGACCACAAGGTCCAAGTGGTGTTAACGGCAACGATGGAGTACAAGGACCACAAGGACCACAAGGACTGCAAGGTCCAACTGGGGCACGAGGACCACAAGGTACACAAGGACCACAAGGCCCAATTGGTAATGTCGGTGCGTCGGGCCCACAAGGCCCTCAAGGACCAGTAGGATTTACAGGACCTGCTGGCCCAGCTGGTGCGGCCAGTACTGTACCTGGACCACAAGGTGTTCAAGGACCAACTGGACCAATCGGTCCTGTGGGTGGAAACGGTCCGCAAGGACCACAAGGACCACAAGGAACATTTGGCGGAACAACCAATTTACCGTTAATTACTACCAATACCACAATCAGTACTAGTACTAGTACTGGCGCACTACAGGTTGCTGGTGGTGGCGGAATTGGCGGAAACTTATATATTGGCGGAAACTTAGTTGTACTTGGTACAATCACTAGCGCAGGTAATGTTGTAACTGGCGGAGGCAGTGGTGGAGGCGGTAGCGGTGGATTTACATTTAACGGTGCATTGCTAACACTCAGTAATACTGCTACTACAAGCCTACAGGCCAACAACTCGGGTATTTTAGTAGACGGTGCCAATGCCAGCTTGTTATGGAATTCAACTTACAATGATTGGACATTTAATACTGGTATTAGAACACTGGGAAATAGCGGAAATATCAGTAATGTTGCTACTTACTTTGGCAATAACATTGTACTAACTGGTAATGCAAATGCTGTAAATTACTTTGGTAATAACATTGTAGTAACTGGCTATGCAAACGCTGCAACATTTGTTGGTAATGGTTCTGGTATTACATATATATTAGGTTCTGCAGTATCAGGTACTGTACTGTCAGCAGTTACAGCACAATATGTAACAGGATTAACCGCTGCCAATGTTACTAATGCATTAGGTTTTGTGCCAATGAATAGTAATGCAAGTATTGTAAGTTCAGGAGTTGCACAGTATGTCACTGGTAATATTCAAAGCAATATTAATGGGCTGGGTGTATTATCAACAGTTACTGTTAGTGGAAATGCTACAGTAAATGCGTTAACTGTTAATAATTCAGTAACCATTGGCACAACACTAGGAGTTCTAGGAAATATTTATAGTAATGCTGCCAGTGGTACTAGTACATCAACTTCTACAGCATTGGGCTATATTGGCTTACCACAAAACAGTCAAAGTTCAGGATATACACTGGCATACGCAGATCAAGGCAAGCACGTTTATGTAACTGCAAACAGTACTGTAACGGTACCTGCTAACAGTACTGTAGCGTTCCCAATTGGCAGTGCAATTACAATTGTTGCAGGTCCTACCGCAACAGTGACTATATCAACTACATCTGATACTATGTATTTGGCAGGCACCGGCAATACTGGTAGTCGTACACTGGCCCCATACGGTATGGCCACAATGGTTAAAGTTGCTAGTACAACTTGGTACATTAACGGAACAGGATTGTCATAATGACAGGTGCAGTTGCAGTTATGGCTAGTTATGGCGGGAGTTTAATTCCTGTTGTATCTAGCATTAGTCCTAATACCAGTACAATAGCAGGCGGTGTTAATGTTACTATTACCGGAAAAAACTTTACTTGGGCCACTAGTGCCACAGTAGGCGGATCTGCAGTAACTAATTTTACTGTGGTCAGTGATACCAGTATTACTTGTACAGTGCCGTCTGGTAGTGCAGGAACTGCTAGTGTTGTAGTTACTAGCCCGTACGGCAGTAATAAGGCCAATACATTATGGACTTATACGTACCCTGTACCGACAATCACCGGTATATCTCCGACCAGTGGCCCAATACAAGGCAATACCACAGTTACTATCACAGGTACTAATTTTATCAATGTTACTGCAGTTAAATTTGGCACAACAAACGCCACAAATTTTACTGCCAATAGCACAACACAAATTACTGCAACCAGTCCAACAGAAACGGCTGGGGTTATTGATATTCGAGTAACTGCTGCAGGCGGAACCACTGCTACTAGCTCAGCTGATCAATTTACCTATATGAGTCTGGCTCCATTAATAACTGGTATTAGTCCTTCATCAGGATATATTGCTGGCGGAACTACAGTTACTCTCACTGGAGTACATTTTACGGGAGTAACAGCAGTTACAATTGGTGGAACACCTGCTACCAGTGTTGTAGTCAACAGCGATACCAGTTTAACTTGTGTAGTTCCAGCTGGAAGTATAGGTACTGCAAGTGTTATTGCTACTAATTCTTATGGTAGTAACTCGTCTAATACCTTATGGACTTACATTTATCCTCCTCCAACAATTACCGGGGTTTCACCTAGTAGCGGAACTACATTAGGCGGGACTTCAGTTGTGATTACTGGTACTGAATTTATTGGTGTTACTGCAGTTAAATTTGGTACATTAAATGCGTCAAGTTATACTGTTAATAGTTCAACCCAGATCACTGCAACTGCACCAGCCGAATCTGCTGGCATTATAGATATAACAGTTACTGCACGCGGCGGCGGCAGTTCGGTCCAGACATCAGACCAATTTACTTATACATCACCTATACCAATAGTGACTAGTGTTAGTCCGAATACCGGTGGTGGTGGTCTAACAGTTACTATAACCGGACAATATTTTACTGGTGCAACTTCAGTGACCCTTGGAGGTAACCCGGCTACATCAGTGGTTGTTAACAGTGATACCAGCATAACCTGCGTAATACCTAGTCATCCAATTGGACAGGTCAGTGTTAATGTAACTACAGCCAGTGGGACAAACACAAATAATACATTGTTTAACTACACCAATGGTGGATATAGTGGAGTAGATAGTGCAGAAGGATTAGTCACCCACGGTTATTTTGATAATGCGCCACATACTGGATATAGAATCACAACATCAACAGGTTCAGCAACTGTTAACAGCATAACAAATTCTATTTTAGGGTCTTCGGGAATGACCACATTGAATCCGCTAGATACTGGTAATTTTGACGACGGTTATTGGCATGTTACTTTACCATTTAGTATAAATTATTTAGGCACATCCTACAACGACTTTTATGTTGGCACCAACAGTTATATAACATTTACTGCAGGTTCAACAATTTATACAAATGTATCAAACATTTATCCAGCATTGCCTAAAATATTGTTGGCAACAGGCGATAACTATTCTAATAATGCTTGGTCTCAGGTATCCGGAAGTGCTCCTAATAGGACATTTAGAATTCGTGTGCAAGGAGTTAATTCTAGTAGCGGACCGTCAGCAAAAGGATTGCCGGTCCCTGATGGGTATAACATAGAATATGAAGTAACATTTTACGAATCTCCCAGCAATCAATTTGATGTACAATTTGGTGTAAATGCAATTCACGCTTAGGAAAAATAAATGGCAAATATCGGAACTGGAATAATTATTGATACTGGCGTTATAATTGATGGAACAACTCCTCCTTGGATTGTTACTCCGTATGTAAGTCCTCAAAATTTATATTGGAATGCTGTATTATCTCCGTTCAAACCACTGGTTTCTGTTGGTGGAAATGAACCAATGACATATTTTATTATAGATGGGTCACTGCCTACAGGAATAACATTAGACCCTATTACAGGAATAGTATCGGGTACTGCACCTCCAGTGACTTCTTCTACATCTGTTACATTTGGAGTACAGGACATATTCGGCATTGTTAATCCTATAACCAGTACGGTATCTTTTGTTATAACAAAAGGACCATTGGCTGGAATATCTACTTCACTATTGTTATTTCAATGGTCAAACCCTGCCAGCGGAAGTTCTACGTGGACAGACCTGTCAGGCCACAATAGAAATGGAACTATTGTAGGTTCTCCTGGTTATGTGGTTAACAGTAACGGTGATGCTGGACTACAATTTACTGCCAATGCAAGTGGTAATCAACGTGTAACTATTAAAAGCGATTACATAGGCGGTACAACTATTATGGTTGCAAGCCTAACAGGTGGGGCTGGCACTTTAGCCACTGACGTAGAGCAATCAACGGGTAGTGGTTTTAGCGTAAGTTTGTTAACAACAACACCTGCTTATCCTCAAACTGATCCAGCAACAGGCTTACCTGCGATAGTAGGTAGAGTTAATATATATTCTAATCCAGGTGGTACTGCATCGGGTGCATTCAATTGGGGCGCATCGACTAATAAAATTGCAATTTATGTGTTTAATATGGCTTATGGTACCAGCCCACAAGGATATCCAATCAATTTACCAACATTTTATATTGCCGGAACAAATACTGGAGCATTAAGTGGAATGCTTAACCAAACTCCGGGTGCATCTGAGTTGTATGGAGCTGAAGCTTCTAGTACTATTTTATCTGGATATCCAAGTGAATATGCCAGCTGGGGACAATCTTATTCGCCAAGTAGTGCCGCCTCCACAAATTATATGGAAATAAATGGCACTCTTTATGCTATTTTACAATACCAAACTAAATTGACTGGTGCTGCTTTAACCCAAACCATCAGCGCACTGCAAAGCTATTATAATTGTTAATGAGTTAAAATAAATATAAAATATATCGGAGTAATAGATGTTAAATTTTCCAGCAAGTCCATCAACCGGACAAACTTATTCAGCACCCAATGGTGTTACTTATACATTTGACGGCGTTCATTGGAATGGTGTTGCTGGAATTGGTGCGCAAGGCCCCCAGGGCCCACAAGGACAAACTGGACCACAAGGACCACAAGGTGCAGCTAGTACTGTACCCGGGCCACAAGGTGCGCAAGGACCCACTGGCGTACAAGGACCACAAGGACCTACTGGTGTACAAGGACCACAAGGCCCAAGTGGAAGTAATGGCAGCGCTGGAGCGCAAGGACCACAAGGACCTACTGGTGTACAAGGACCACAAGGCCCAAGTGGAAGTAATGGCAGCGCTGGAGCGCAAGGACCACAAGGACCTACTGGAGCAGGTGTTCAAGGACCCCAGGGAATACAAGGACCGCAGGGACCAATTGGCACACAAGGACCACAGGGACCGCAAGGGCAAACTGGACCACAAGGTCCACAAGGACAACAAGGTGTTAGTGTAACATTATTGGGTACAGTAACAGACTATACATTCTTACCAAATACCAGCAATAATTTAGACGATGGATATATTACTTCAAATACAGGTAATGTTTGGTTTTGGGGTGCAGACAGTACTTGGCACGATGCTGGTAGAATAGTAGGCCCGACAGGTGCCACCGGAGTACAAGGACCAACTGGGGCACAAGGACCGCAAGGACCACAAGGAGCTGCAGGCTCTTCGGGAGTACAAGGCCCTCAAGGTCCACAAGGAACCGCCGGCTCTGCAGGAACACAAGGTCCACAAGGACCACAGGGTTCAACTGGGGCACAAGGACCACAAGGACCACAGGGTTCAACTGGGGCACAAGGCCCACAAGGACCTACTGGAATATTTTCAGGCACAACTACACAACAAATTATCACAACAAACACCACACCTGCAACCAGTACCACAACAGGTGCATTGCAAGTAGTAGGTGGAGTTGGTATTGGCGGAGCGTTATATGTAGGTGGTAATATCACTACCACTGGGTCATCGGGCAACATTTCAAATGTCAATGTATTATCTGCTACTATAATACAATCGTCAGGCAATACTACAGTAGGTGGCAATGCTATTGTAGGCAACAGTTTATATGTTTTAGGAAATCTACAGGTTAGTGGTACCACTACTACAGTAAATGCCACCAATTTAACATTGAGTAATTTAGTAATTACTTTGGCTGCAAACGCTAGTACTACAACACAGGCCAACGGTGCAGGTATATTTGCCAACGGTGCAAATGCCAGTATATTATATAACAGTATCAGCAATGCGTGGACTTTCAATCTTCCAATCAGCACAACCGGTAGCGTTACAGGCAATGTGATTACTGATAATGGTAATCGTGTGGTTTCGACTTCATCAGGTACAGGTAATTTAACTATTACTGGTTCAAATATCAGTTTAACTACTGCTGGTCCTGGAGCAGGCACTACAGGTAATGCCACTAGTATTCCAGTAATTACGTTAGACCCATATGGCCGTGTTGCCAATATCGGCACTGCCAGTGTCAGTAGCTCGTTGAGTATGTCTGGTACAAGCGGAACTGGATCAGTTAGTTTAATTAATCAAACATTGGCATTTGCCAGTACAAATGGTGTTACAATAACTGCCAGCGGTAATACCGTAACTATCAGTAGCCCACAAAATTTACAAACAAATGGTTCGCCTTCTTTTGCTGGCTTAACGCTAACCAGTACACTAAATGGTACAACTGTAAATGCTGCTACTATCGGTAACGCTGGTGCAAGTTTAATTGGTGATGGCACACAAATAACAAATGTGTCGGCCGTTACTAGCACCATAGCCAATACCAGCGTTAACAATTATTATCCAGTGGTATTTGCCAATACTGGAACAAGTTCGCTAAATGGATTGAGCAATGGGCTACGTTACAATCCAAGTACTGCTACATTAAGTGGCCTACAACATCTAACCGCAGGACAGGATGTAACTACAACAAGTATTATTGCAGCCACTACCAATGTTTCGGTATTCAATACCACTGCAACTACTTTGAATATAGGCGGAGTTGCTACTGCAATTAATGCAGGTGCAGCAAATGCGAGTGTTAGTATTGGTAGCGGTACAGGGAATATCACTGCTGGCAATATTGCTGGATCACATTTTGGTAATGCATACGGTACTACTGCAACTTATGGTGGCAATGTTACTGTTAACAATTTAACAGTTAATAACTCTGCTACATTTGGTACTAATGTGGGTGTAGTCGGAACTATAACTGGTACTAGTTTGTTTGTTGGTACCGCAGTAGGCACTGCTTACTATGCATCTCCAATGAGTGTTACTGTTTCAAATGCTGGCAATGTAGTCAGTACATTGAACTTATTCAACACTGGAGGTGGTGCTGGCAGTGGCTCGGCTATTGATTTGTACACCTATAGTGGTGCCGGATTCCCACCAGAAGCAAGAATTTTTGCTATTGACAACGGTGATTATAGTGCCAACATCAACTTTGCTACAAAAGTTCCTGGTGCAGGTGCAAATATATTAGCAACAAGAATGACAGTTGCCAGTAACGGTAATGTTGTTATTCCAGGCAATTTGAATGTTAGTAATATTATCGTCAACGGTCAGCCAACAACTTATGGGGTAGTAAATGGTTCAAGATTGCTTGCGACTACTAACACTGGTGGAGATGTAGCAGTCACAGCCGGTGGTGCTGTACCTTTCTCAAATAGTGTGTATTCTGTGGGATCATTGATCACACAACCAACCACATCAACATTTACTCTACAACCAGGCTGGACATACAAACTGAAGTTTACTGCCTCAAGATTTGTGTCGTCAAACACCTGGGGTCAATTCCAATGGTATAGTGTGACTGACAGTGCCTATGTTGGTACTCGTGGCTTTACAGAAGCAGTAGACAGTACTGCCGGACATATAGGAAGTAACAACGAAACCATTGCGTATGTAACACCCACTCAGGCCACCACATATCGATTGACCAGCATTGACAATACCATCACCTTCAACGGTGTCAATGGTGGGGCGGTGGTTGAAATTGAACAACTGAATCCGGCCATAGCAGTTCAGGCCACTGCTACTGGCACCTTAAACAATCAGTATGTGAATGTGACCAATGCCGCTGACCAAACAGTATATGCCACAGGTACAGATATTATCTGGGACACCTTGTCAACCAGTTCAGGCATTGCCTACAGCACATCAAACGGTCAGTTCACATTGACTGCAGGGTCGACCTACAATATTGTGGGCATGTTCAGCTTTGCTGGTTACAGTGCCAACGGATATTTGATAGTTCAACTGGTTGATGCCACAACCAATGCAGTAATCGGCAACCAACAGATATCGGCCGCATACAACACCGGCTACAATGAAGTCAACAACATCAGTTTAGATATTGTTTATACTCCCGGCACAAATCAAACTGTCAAGTTTAGAGTAACAGGCGGTACGTCAGGCCTAAATGCCAAACACCGTGGTGGCTACTTTAGCCGTGCTGCCATCACACAGATTAACCAAGCCTTTGCCCTTAACACGCTTGGCACAATGACCACAACTGGCAATGTGTCAGTTGGTGGCAACCTGAATGTTACTGGAACAAGTACTAGTCTTATAACAAAAGCCTCAGGATTTGTTAATCGTGGTGTAGATGTTACTTTAGGCAATCTAAAAGTAAGAATGGCTTCTAGTGGAAACGCAAGTTTACAAGTATCAACCGTATCAGGAACACTTACTGTTTATGGTAGTAGCACAGCCGGCGGCTACATTGATGGCGGTACTAGTCCATTAAGTGTTACTACCACACCGGCATATTTAAGTGCTTCTGCTAATTTGAGTGGTGCTGGTCTGACCGATACCTGGGTAATTAGAGATACTTCAAATTCTATTGCTTGGAGAATAACATTGGTAGTTGGTATAGGCTACAACAACAATATGATCAGTATCGAAAGATTGGTATGATAATCGAATCTGGTGTAAAAATTGGTAGTGGCATTGACATAGGTAACATTGCAGTTACCCTATTAAATGCCTATGTGGTTATATACAATGATTTGACTACAGAAGATGGTGTAACTCAGATATTAACTGAGTCCGGGGATAATTTAATTATATAAAATAAGGAATAAAAGTGGCAAACGTAAAAATCAGTGCTTTACCAAGTATAAGCAGTTTATCTGGATCAGAATTAATTCCAGTGGTTCAATCAGGAACCACAAGTCAAATTACTGCAGCAAACCTTAAAGCCTATGCTGGTGGTAGTTCCAGTCCGGCCGGAGCCGGATCACCTGGTTATTCGAACGTTTGGATATTCAGTACTAAAACAGATAGTTTCTGGACTAGCTATTCATTGACAGGCACTATCAAACAAATGTTTAGTCAAACTGGTAGTCCTGTTGATTTAACAGTAAGTTCACAAACTGCATATGGTCGTCAAGTTACTACCGGTGATAAAATATTAGGTATAAATGATGCACCAATTCATACCAATAGTAAATATGGTTTGGTAATTGAATTTCCCGCTAGCCCAAGTGTAGGTGATACATTTGTTGTTCCATTAGTATGCCCGACTACTACTGTTAACGCAGGGTCTTTCGTAATTGGTACAGAATATGTAATTGTCACCCAAGGAACTACTGATTTTTCTAGTATAGGTGCAACTAGTCCATATCCTGGGCAAACATTTACGGCAACAGGAGTTGGTTCAGGAACTGGCACGGCTGCAACAGTAACTGGTGTAAACAAACTAATTTTCAAACCAGCAAGTGGGCAACAAGCAATTATATCAAATCAAGGTAACGGAGCTGGTACTGGACTTGTTATTGGCACTGGCGGATCTGGGATTGCAGCATATTTGGATTTAGTATCGGGCTTTGGTGCTCAACCTATTTCTTGGGTATACGCTGGCGTCATCAGTGGCACACCCACTTGGTATCAAACTTATTTCTAATCTATTATTTTTTAAGTTTGCTAGGTTTATCTGTAATTACAGCAGTAGATGATTTTGTGTCCAAGGTCATATAACCTTCGCAACTAAAGTTCCAGTCATCGTTGCCTCTACCGTCCCCAGTGACTTCATCGTGTACTGGGACCGATATTCGAACGTGCTTGACGATGAATTCCTCACCGTTTTCAAACACACGCCAAACGTGTTGTAGACTACCTCTTCCAGGTTGTCCACGACTTTTATTAAATCTAACGTGATATTTGTTCATTGTCTTGTTTGTGTTTGTGTTGGTAACGGACCATCTGCCCATTTCACTCCTAGATCAAAGTGTATCATCTTAAATGGTTTCATATTGCCATTGCGAGTAAAACTATGTGGTAACCAACTGTTGGTAAAAAAGCAGTCTCCGGCCGCCGGTCCGTAGTTAATTTCATTACTAGCCATGGAAGCTTGACTAATGTCTCTTTCCATCAAATTGCTATGATATTTAGCACTACGTGGGTCTTTGAATACTATCCTGCAACTATTTTCTGGCACTTCTATAATATAAAAACCAGTAATTGCACTATTTGGATGGGTATGTGTATCGTGCCCTGAATATTTGTGATGTTCTTGACACCACATATCGTTGAAAAACATATGGTAAGCATCCATATTATAGCCTTGATTATTCAAGATTCCCCAAGCAGTTTGTCCAATAAATTCAGTGAACTTTGCAATTCTGGGGTCATCGTAAATATTTGCTGATTGTAAAACCGGATATACACTTTTTGTTATCAACGGAAAATGTTTTTTTATTTCAGCAATAGCATCTTTGAACACTAATTTTATTTCTGGTAAGAATTCCGTGGCTGCACAACGATAAATACCACTACTAAACAGTGGTTCTATAGATACTGCTTTGTTTATTGGGGCACTTGGTGGGGGGTTGGAGCTAACTCCGGAGATAGTAGTTGAAGATTGGAGAGTAGCGACGTCATCTTCGGCGCCTACGATTGTTGCCATAAAAGTCCTTAAAAATATTAGTTGATTGTAACTATTTAACCTGGTTCTGTCAAGCCTAATAAATTTTAAGATTTCAATAAATACACATAACAATCATATTAGTTTAACGCTAATCTGTCAGAATTAAAGGAAAAAAAATGGCAACAGCTGATTTTACGGTACAAGGTGGATTTCATGTTGGTAATATTACGATCGAACCAAGTACAGGTATTGTAGGTGCAAATACTGGCACCCCTACTACTATTTTATCTGGTAATACCAAAGTAGATATTCCAACTGCTAACGGAAATATAGTATTAACCAGTGGCGGAAATTCAATCGCAACTGTTACAAATGCTAATATTTACTTAACTGGTAATATTATCCCAACAACCAATAATACATTTAATCTTGGAACTCCCACACAGATGTTCCACAGCGTATATGTTGGTCCAGGCTCTTTGTATGTTAACGGACAACAGGTATTGAGTAGTAACTCTGGTACTATTGTTGTTAGTGCTGATGTTAATCAAAATTTAAGTTTACAAACTTCAGGATCTGGAAGCATTGTATTGAATCCTACAGGAACTGGAACCATACAAGCAGAAGGTACTATAACATTAACACACGGTTATAATATTACGTCCAGCGATGGCGGCCACGTTGCATTTTCCCAACCAATTGAAGTTGACGGCATCTACGGTCATACATCGGGACAAAACTTTATCGTCCAAGCAGCCTCAGGCGGCGGATATATTAATTTCTTGTCAAACGCTGCGTTTGGTAATGTGTCAATAAGTGGATCGTTTAATCCGATTTCAATGTCATTGACTGGTACAACAAATTCTACTGGTACAGGTACTGGTACACTGGTTGTTCCTGGCGGTGCTAGTATTACCAAAGACCTATGGGTCGGTGGTACAGTGTTTACTAACAATCTAACAAGTATTAGCACAACCACTCTTAATGTAACCTCTCCGTTAGTATATTTGACTGCAACTCCAGCATATCCTTACAGTTATGATATAGGTTTGTATAGTCACTTTGTTGGCGGTACTGGTAATATCTATCAACACACTGGTGTGGTAAGAAATCACGTCGACGGTAATTGGTATTTCTTTAGCAATGCCGCAGAACCTGGTGGCGGCACAATTGCATTTACAGATCCTAATATTGCATTAGACTCTATTAAACTAAACAACATTTCTGCAAGTGGAAATATTTCTGCAAATGGTACCGTTTCTGCATCCAGTGTATCAGCAAGCACTTTAACTATTACTGGTGCTACAACTCTACAACAAAGTCAAGAGTTGATCAGTTATAACAGTGGTTCTACTGGGACTATTAATTTTGATATGAACCAAGGCGGCACATTCTACGCAAATGCATTGGGTGGAAATGTTACTGCTAACTTTACCAATGTAGCAACCACTGCTTGGAGAAGTACAGTTGCAGTTGTGGTTATCCCACAAGGTGCTAGCCCACACTATCCTAGTTCAGTTCAGATCAATGGTGTAGCAGCCAACGTAAATTGGTTGAATACCAACGTTCCTACTCCTGTTGCACGTAGAACAGAAGTCTATGGATTTACAATGTTGCGTACAGATCAAGGTTGGGCAAACGTATTGGCCACTTACGCCAATTTCGGTTAATATCAGTCAAAACTATTGATTTAGTTTAAGTTTTAGCGTATACTGTGTAGAATGTTTAATACCATTCTCGATGCAGTAACGCTATTACTACCTCCCAAAAGAAAAACAAATCCCACAAGTGGTTGGATCAGTTTCAATGCGCCCTGTTGTCATCACAACGGCGAAACTGCAGACACACGTAGTAGAGGTGGATTGATCACCAATCCCGGCGGTGGTATTAGCTATCACTGTTTCAACTGTAACTATAAAGCCAGCTATGTTCCTGGACGCCATTTAACTTATAAGTTTCGTAAACTATTGAGTTGGTTAGGTGCAAGCGAAAACGAAGTTAAACGATTGGTTATTGATGCTATTCGTATTAAAGATTTGGTAACACCTACAGACACATTTGTAGAAGAAGCAAAACTAGAAGTTGAGTTCAAACCAAAATCATTACCAGCGGAGGCAATGAATTTTACAAAGTGGGAAAACTTTTATACACTAAGTGCAGAAAATACCGACGAGTACGATGTGCCAGCGGATTACCATTCAGCAGTTATCTATGCCGCAGACCGACACATTGATATGATCAAGTACAATCTAATGTGGACACCTGAGGCACAACATAACTTAAATAAACGTGTTATTATTCCTTTTACTTGGAATAATCAAGTCATTGGCTATACTGCCAGAACCTTCGAAGACTATGTTAAGCCCAAATATTTTAGTCAGTACGAACCCAACTATGTGTTTAATATAGATCGCCAATATCCAGACGCCAAGTTTGTTATTGTAGTTGAAGGACCATTTGATGCAATGGCAGTTGATGGAGTTGCAATATTAAGCAATGAATGCAACGAAATACAAGCAGATATTATTGACAGTCTAACTCGAGAAGTCATTGTAGTGCCTGATAGAGACCGAGCTGGTGCAAAGTTAATCAATGATGCATTGGAGTATGGATGGAGTGTTAGCTTTCCTGAGTGGGAACCAGATGTCAAAGATGTTAGTGCAGCAGTACAACGATATGGCAAATTGTTTGTGTTAAAAACAATAATTGATGCCAAGGAAACCAATAGATTAAAAATTGAATTAAAGAAGAAAAAATTACTATGAAAGAATATTCAGTCGACTTACAACGCTTGTTTCTGGAAATGATGTTACAGAAAGCAGAAAGCTATGTGCGTGTACAAAATATCTATAATGCAGAAAACTTTGATCGTAGTCTAAAAGCAGCTGCAAAGTTTATCAAAGAGCACGTGGATGCACACAAAGCAATGCCAACTGCAGAACAAATATTTGCAGTAACATCAGTGGAATTGAAACCAGTGCCCAGTTTAACAGACAGTCATTATGATTGGTTTATGGGAGAGTTTGAGGGATTTACTAAGAAACAAGAACTTGAACGTGCAATTTTGAAATGTGCAGATATGTTGGAAAAGGGCGAGTATGATCCAGTAGAAAAGATTATCAAAGATGCAGTACAGATTAGCCTTACAAAAGATATGGGCACTGACTACTTTGAAGATCCCCGTGCAAGATTGTTAAAGATCAAAAGCAACAACGGACAAATCAGCACAGGCTGGCCTACCATGGACAAACGATTGTTTGGTGGTATGAACAGGGGTGAGCTAAACATCTTTGCAGGCGGAAGTGGTTCTGGTAAGAGTTTGTTTATGCAGAATATTGCTATCAATTGGATACAACAAGGACTTAATGGTGTATTCTTAACACTGGAGCTCAGTGAAGAACTGTGTGCAATGCGTATGGACAGTATGGTGGCCAATATCAGCACAAGAGAGATTTTCAAAGACTTAGATACATTGGAACTAAAACTCAAGATGGTTGGTAAAAAGTCCGGCAATCTGCGTATCAAGTATATGCCAGCACAAAGTAATGTTAATCAAATTCGTGCATATTTGAAAGAACTAGAAGTACAAACAGGACGCAAAACAGATTTTATTATGGTGGATTACTTGGATTTGGTTATGCCAGTTAGTGCCAAAGTTAGCCCCAATGATTTGTTTGTCAAAGACAAGTATGTGTCAGAAGAACTGCGTAACCTAGCCAGAGAATTTAATATATTGATGATCACTGCTAGTCAGTTGAATCGTAGTGCAGTTGAAGAAATTGAATTTGACCATAGTCATATTTCGGGTGGTATCTCTAAGATTAATACTGCTGATAATGTGTTTGGTATTTTTACAAGTCGTGCAATGCGTGAACGTGGACGTTATCAAATACAATTGATGAAAACTCGTAGCAGTAGTGGGGTAGGCACAAAAGTGGACTTAGACTTTGATATTGAGAGTTTACGTATCACAGACCCTGGCGAGGAAGCACAAGGCACTCCTGGCTCTTTAAGACCCCAAGTTGGCAGTGTAATGAGTCAAATCAAAGCAAAAAGTACAGTGGAAGGCGGCGATTCTAAAACTGTACCTTGGGACAAGCCTAGACTCAAAGAAGGTATACGTGATCCGTTAGATATTGCACCCGGCGGTGCACCTAGAGCACAAGCTGACGGTACTATGCTCAAGCAGATGTTAGCAGGCCTAAAAAACAAATCCGAATAAATATAACATACTTCGGAGCTAATCTTGCAGAAAAAAACACGCAGTCTTTTTGAAGAACTGGAAAGTCTACGCTTACACAAAGATAGAGAAAATCTTGTGGAAAGTCGTGCCAACCATGTTATTCAGGGAGCTATTAATCTCATGACATTTATCAGAGAAAACTACACTCAAGAACAGGCTGAAGAACTTGAACGCAAATTACTTAATAGTATCCGCACACAGGATATTGACAAGTTCAACAGAGGCGTTAAAAGGATGAAGAATGAAGGTCAATGAAATCGTTAATGAAGGATTGTGGGGCGGCATCAAAGGTGCAATTAAAGGAGTCAAACAATCTCAAGCAAAGCACAGTCCTGTTGTACAGTCTGCAATAGACCAATGGGACAAGATTGATAATAAATTAGCTGCCGCTGGATATGATATGAAAGATCCTGCAGTCTACGGCGAACAACTTAATAGATGGTTGGGTCGTTGGTTAAACAACGGAACAAGTGCTCCGCCCTATGAAGGAACACTAACTGCCATTGACGGTAATACCATTAAAAATTATATCTATAAAGCCATAGTAGATACACAAACTGGCAACCGCTCGGATGATATAGAATATAGTCAAAAAAAATCACTGGCCAATAAAGTTAAGAGTCAGATAGCAGGAAATACTCCCGCAGAGCCGGCGGCCGCACAAGAACCACCGGCACCAGCAGCCGCACATAAACTTGCACCTGGTGTAGAGATTGTAAATCAAGATCCTATAATGATCAAGTTCCAAGGAGCTGTTTACAGACTTGGCGGAATGGGCGAATGGATCAATCACAAGAATCGTAGAAAAGTTGACGCGGCCCTGGATACATTCCTTGACCAACAGGCCAACTTTACTCAAGGTTACTCAGAATGAAACTATTTGAAATAAAGAATCTACAACCCAAATGGCAGTTGTTGGAATCCGCTGAGGACAAAGCAACACACTTGGAACATCTTGAAGATTTAATCTTCAATGAAGGATTTCTTGGTGCACAACGAGCACTAAACTATATTGAAGCATTGCGCAAAATGCTCAGCGAAGGCACAGGCGAGCCCAGCCAAGTCACAGTCAAGTGGGACGGTGCTCCTGCTATACATTGTGGATTAGATCCTGCTGACAGTAAATTTTTTGTAGGCACTAAAAGTGTATTTGCCAAAGGTGAAGCCAAGTTGTGCAAGTCAACTAAAGATATTAAAAACTGGTATGGCGAGCAACCCGACCTTGCAAGAAAATTAGAATTGTGTTTGAAGTACTTGCCCAGTCTTGGTATTAGCGGTGTTATTAAAGGTGACCTGATGTTTACTGAAGGTGACCTGCAAACTGCTACAATCAACAACGAAGAATGTATTGTATTTCAACCTAATACTATTACCTACGCAGTACCCAAGAGCAGTGATTTAGCTCGACGTATGATGAGTGCAAAAGTTGGTATTGTGTTTCACACTAGTTACGAAGGTAGCGAAATTTCCAATATGACTGCACAATACGGCTATAGTGTAGCTGGCCTGAATCAAAGCAAAAATGTATGGTTTGATGACGCTTTTTACCACGATTATACAGGTATAGCTAGTTTAACTCCAGAAGAAAACAGTTTACTACGTGCAGGATTAATTCAAAGTGCCAACACGTTGAAAAAGATTAATAAATCCAATTTTGACATTATTCTCAAAAATGCAGAGTTTGCCAAACATATCAAGCCTTTTATCAATAACTTAGTACGAGGCGGAGTTGATCAAGTAGGAGAACCTACAGAGTTTTTGAAACAGTTTCTTACCTACTACAAAGGCAAGCAAGAAGCTGAAATCGCAAAATTAAAAGGCGGACCCGAAAGCAAAGCTGCACAAGACCGTATCAAAAAGATACAGGAAAAAGAGCAGTTTATTGCTGACAACAGTAATACCCTATTAGGAATATTGGCAATGTACAAACGTATTGTTGAACTAAAGCTTTTAGTTATCAACAAACTACGTCAAATTGAAAGCATTGCTGGCACCTTTATTAAAACAGATACAGGTTATAAAATTACAAAACCCGAAGGGTTTGTTGCTATCGGGCACGACGGCGGTGCAGTTAAACTAGTAGACAGAATTGAGTTCAGTAAAGAGAATTTTAGTGCTGGGCAGGCCTGGAAAAAATAACACTAGGCATAAATAATTTTATGCGTTAGGTCGCAGATTTTATTAAAGGAAAAACAAAATGGCAGTATTTACAAGAATTAATGGTAATGCTCAAAACGTAGAGAACGTTGGCAGCGGCGGTCAAGCTTTCAGCTCAGCAGCTGGTACATTGGGTTATGTTGTTAGCACAGGTATTGGTAAGCCAGTACAAGCATTCACTATCAACAGTAACGTGTCAATGACATCACAAGTTGGTACAGGTCAAGCAGTTGAAACAATTTTGCGTACTATCGGTGTTAACAGCACATTGTTGGCTTATCAAGTTGACAGTGCAGCTATCGGTGGTGTTACACAAGGTTTGATCAGCGTATTGATCGAAGACAGTTCATGGAATGCAACTGATCTTCAAGCTAACATCGTTGCTCTTGGAGTTGACGGTAATGGTTATAACTACACTGGTATCAAAGTTGCAGCCCCTGGCTTGAAACTTGTTACAACAGCTGGTAATTAATCAGTAGTTTACTCTGTAAACACGAAGACAAGGCAACTTTTAGTTGCCTTTCTTTTTGACCTATAAATACTTGATGGAAAACACCCCTATATTCAGATGTATTACGCTAGTGGATATAACCCCAACTTATCAAATTCGGGGTACAGGAACTGATAGAGATCAACAACGTAACTGGGAAACAGTATTACAAGTATTGGGCCTTAAAACACAACCTGAAATTATAAAACCAGTTGAGTCTATTGTATTAAATTTAGACGATTATAATCCTTTATTTGGTGAATTTTATCAAGGTGAACATAAAATGTGGTATTTTAGTTTTCAAGGCGGCAGAACTGATGTTTATAACATAGAAGAATTAGAAAAAGATTTTACCGAAGTTCCTATTATATTGGGACTGGAAGAAACTGCACGCTTTATGTTGCCTATATTTTTTGGGACAGGCACCTTAAAAAACATATATTTTGATGTACACTGACAGCATAAATAACTTAGATGCTACGGCACCCCTTATGGTTTTTCTTTATGGCTCAGAATAAGTTTACACTGGAAATTGCATCGCATAATATGAAGCAAATAAAATATGTCATCATCTACGGATATAGAAAAGAAAAATCTGGAGGCGCACGTGGAACTTTGCGCTGAAAGGTATAATTCTTTGGAACAAAAACTAGACTCAATGGACAAACGTCTAAATGCTGTCGAAGAACATTTGATTGCCATTAGGGATTCTATCACTAATAAATCAAACTCTTCGGATAAACAACTAATTGCAATTTTCACTTCTGTTGTGGGAGTATTGATTGCGGGCATAATTACCCTGTTAGTAAACTACTTGAAATAAAATGAAAATAATCGAATTGGTTAACAGACCTTCTGTTGCAATTAGTAACGAAGAAGCAGATGTATTGCTTCAATTCGACGATTCTACACCTATAATTGAAAAATCTGACTTATCTGAACGCCAGCAGATAATCGCCAATCAACTAGTCAATAAAGACCTCCTCACAAGAAAACATGAAAACGGCAAAATCGTATACAAAAAAAGAACTGGGTGAACGCTTAGTAGATTTTGCTATGAGCAAAATCGATGCTTGGGCAGAAGATGAATTAGCAATAATGCGTCGTGCCAGTGTGTATCCTATATTTGTTCAAATGGACAAATACAACTGGATATTAGCAGATTATGAAATATGCCATTTAGACAAACACAAATGGCGTGTTACCAAAGACGATAAAGTTATACATATTTTTTATAGTCAACAGGCCGCAGTTTTTTATGCGGTGTTTACAAAATTTAAGTACTATAAAGCTGCAGACGATATTTTATTAAAAGACCAAACAGTGGCAAAACTATCCGACGAGTACGAACTGTATACTAAAAAAATATATAAAAAATCTAAAAAAACAGACATATTTCAGCGTGATTTATGGCTAATTAAACTGTCAGACTCCAAGTCTCGCCTAGCAACTGCTAGAGAAGAATTGGAAAAAAGATTAAAGTCTGCTAAATATATAAAACTTTGGAATCAGATATTATGAACCTTAAAGAGCTAACCCCAGTAACTGCTAAAAAATATAATCGTGTTATGGAGAGTCGATTCGGATTTTCCCTTGACTATGATAATATGTCACTTAGCAAAGCAAAAAGATTGAGCACTGCTATCAGTGAACAATTAAATAAAATTCGTCAAAGCTATGGAGCTCATAGTGCTGAACGCAATCCTAAATATATGGAAATGTTAATGGTTCAAGAAGGACTTAAATCTTACTTGAAGCAAAACTATGCATTGATGGAAGGCGAGCTAGAAACCGCCGAAGCAGTATTGGCTGCCAAAGACATGGTTGATAGTGTTCAGGATATGATCACTGACGCTAGCAAAATGCTTAACGAACAATTACCACCATTGCTGGATACTATCCGCGATCAAGTTGGTGTACCACAGGCTGACAGTTTCAAGAATACTGTTACCAGTGCACTACAAGGTCTAATGGATAGTTTGAATACTGCTCGTGATGCGTTAGATCAAGGTTCACGTCAATTGGCTGGCGAAGATGTTGGTCAATCAATGGATATGGGTGGCGGTATGCCGCCCGAAGGTGCAGCTGGTGCATTACCTGCTCCTGAAGAAAATGACTTAGATCAAGCAGACGGATTCGATGCAACTGATGCAGCCGCAGGTGGCGCAGAAGATTTAGGCAGAGAGCGTCGTTAATGCGTTTAAGTGAATTTGCATTTGAAGACAACAGTCTTGCTGATCCCACAAATCAGGACTTTGACACGGATGCAGATTCAGATCCAAATATATTAACAGCATTGAGTTTATTACAGAGCCAAATTAAAACACACAATCTCAAACCCGAAGTACCGACTGCTTTGGTTTTGCGTTATATCAATAACAGCGGTTTATCTGGCTTTACTTACGATGATTTGATTTCTGCCAATCAAGACGAACCAGCTGTTAAAAATTTAATTAAAAAAATAACCACTGATATGGTACAGTTCAATACCAGTAGTATTCCGTCGGTTACCAATCCCGAAGAGTACACCAGTGCAGTAGACAATCCTGAAGCAGTAGTTTCCGGAATGGCTAAATCAGCAATGCAAAGAAGACAGTAACATCGTGATAACTCTTACAGAGTCAGCAGTCACCAAACTTCGAAATTTATTAAATAAAAAAAACTTTGTAGGTATACGAATCGGAGTCCGAACCACCGGTTGCTCTGGACTTGCTTATGTGTTAGAATACGTTACTGAGAACAACAACTCTGGTCCAGAAATACGTATCACATATCCTGAATTTTTTATCTTAGTAGACCCCAAGGATAGTGTTTACATCAAAGGATCCACAGTGGACTATGTTAAAAACGGACTTAATGAAGGATTCGAATTCTCAAATCCCAATGAGCGAGACCGTTGCGGATGCGGAGAAAGTTTTAGGATATAATATGAACGACGATACAAACGACACATATGAATTTCAAAATTACAAACGATACACTTACAATTGTAAATGTAGTTGTAAACAGCATTGCGGGCACAGTTGCCAAAACTGCGATTACTGTACCGAATGTGAATGCGAAGCCTGCGTCGAAGGTCAAGGATACAATTAATGGCCTACTCTGAGAAAGTCATTGATCATTACGAGAACCCACGCAATGTGGGTAGCTTTGCCAAGGACGATGAAGATGTAGGCACAGGTATGGTGGGAGCACCGGCCTGCGGCGATGTTCTTAAACTACAAATTAAAGTAGACAAAAACGGTATTATTAGCGATGCTCGATTCAAGGCCTACGGATGCGGTAGTGCGATTGCCAGTTCTAGTTTGGTCTCGGAATGGGTCAAAGGGAAAACATTAGATCAAGCCGGCAATATTAAAAATAGCGAAATCGCTTCAGAACTTGCTTTGCCTCCTGTTAAAATTCATTGTTCAATTCTGGCAGAAGATGCTATAAAAGCCGCAATAGCAGATTATAGGAAAAAACATGGATCAACTTACGATAACTGATAGTGCAATTGCAAAAATTGCCGATTTAATTGCAGAAGAAGGTAATCCAAATCTTAAACTTAGAACTTTTGTTCAAGGTGGCGGATGCAGCGGATTCCAGTACGGATTTACTTTTGATGAAGTAGCCAATGACGATGATTTTGTTATTCAAAAAGAATCTATTACATTGCTAATAGATGCGATCAGTATGCAATATCTAGAAGGCGCTACTATAAATTACAAAGAAGATTTAATGGGCAGTAGTTTTGTTATAACCAATCCTAATGCTACCAGCACTTGTGGTTGCGGCAGCAGCTTTAGTGTATAAAACTAACTAACAAAATAAAATGTTACTATCTAAATTCAATTACTCACCAATGAGCAGAACTACCATTGAAGGTAAACGTCACTACTGTACCCCTGACGGCAGCAAAGTACCTTCTGTTACAACCATACTCGATGCTACTAAATCTGAAGAAAAGAAACAGGCTTTATGGAACTGGAAAAAACGTGTAGGTGAAGCCAAAGCGCAAGAAATTACCACTGAAGCTGCTGGCCGCGGAACACGTATGCACAAGTGGCTGGAAAATTATATCAAAGACGATTTATTTGATCAGCCAGGTACCAATCCTTATAGCCGACAGAGTCATAGTATGGCTGATAGTGTTATACGACAAGGGCTAGTAAATGTTACAGAATTCTGGGGTGTAGAGGTTCCTTTATACTACAGTGGGCTATATGCTGGTACTACAGATTGTGTGGGTTTATGGCAAGGAAAACCCTCAATTTTAGACTTCAAACAAACAAATAAGCCCAAAAAACGCGAGTGGATTGACGATTATTTTATTCAGCTAGCTGCATATGCTATGGCACATAATCATATGCACAATACTGAAATCAATATGGGCGTTATCCTAATGTGTGTACAACCTGCGCAACTTGCTCCAGGTGTGTTTGATACACCAGTGTATCAAGAATTCATAATCGAAGGCGAAGAATTTGAGTTCTGGTCCCAAGAGTGGCTCAAGCGAGTCGAGATGTACTATCTTAAAAACTAAATATAGTTATAGGGAATGATATAACTATGTCAATTGTACAAATAAGTCAAGTTAAAGCACGCAGAGGATTATCGGAAGATCTACCACAGTTAGCCAGCGCCGAATTGGGATGGAGTGTTGACACTCAAGAACTACACATCGGTAATGGTACATTAGCAGAAGGTGCACCGCAGGTTGGTAACACACGAATTTTAACTGAGCACGACATTTTGTATATGGGCGGAGAAACTCAAGCTCAAACTATCACTTATAACAGCACTAATGTTTCCGTATTAGGCGGCACATTCAGCAGTAATGTTGCATCTATCATTATGAACTGGGCAGCAACCAATGGCTCTGCATTAACTGCAGGAACATACACTATTCTAAATAATGGTAACGGTGTTGTTTCGGCTGACGATCAAAACCAAACAGTTAACGGCAACTGCGGAATTAGCGTTGGTTATACTATGGTCGGTCACGGTGTAAGGATTTATGCCAATGTGTCCAACACTGGTAGCAATGTTACACTGAAAACCAGTTTCAATACTTTATCCTTTTAATCTCTACCAAATCAAACAAATATGTGGAATCTACTACCAGACGAGAGGCTTCGTTGTTGGCAGGATTTTCGAAAATCTATTAGCCAAAAATCATTTAATGAAGCAGTACAAGATACTCAGCACCTTTGGAGCTACGCACCCTATGTAGCACACTACTTATACACCGATAATATTGGTGAATGGCCCGGACCTTGGGAATTAATTTACGAAAATTATTACTGTGATCTTGCAAAAGCACTTGGAATAGTGTATACTTTGTACTTGAGCAGCCATCAGCCTGACTTAGAAATAAGAGTATATAATGATCCAGAAACCAAAGAACACTATAATTTAGTATTTGTTGAGCAAGGAAAATATGTGCTTAATTATATACACGACGAGGTTGTAAATACTACACAAATTGCAAAAGAGTTACAGTTGGTATCTTTGGTAACAGCCGAAGATCTAAATTTAGAAAAAATACAATAAGAGAAATCAATGACAGCACCCATTCAAGTTACAAAACGAGACGGCAACAAAGAACCGTTAAATCTAGAGAAATTACATAAAGTGGTATTTTGGGCAACCAAGGATATTACCGGAGTCAGCGCAAGCGAATTAGAAATCAAAAGCCACATACAGTTTTACAACGGTATTAAAACTGCAGATATTCAAGAAACACTAATCAAATCAGCTGCTGACTTGATCAGCGAAGATACTCCTAACTATCAGTATGTTGCTGGTAGACTAATTAACTATCATCTACGCAAAGAAGTCTATAACGATTATACCCCGGCGGCTCTATTAGATATAGTTAAAAAGAATGTGGAGTCTGGATTTTACGATACGGGCCTTCTCGCCGCCTACAATACGGATGAGTGGACACAGATCAATAGTTTCATACGTCACGAGCGAGACGAAAACTTTACCTACGTTGCAATGGAACAATGGCGAGGTAAGTATCTTGTACAAAATCGTGTTACAGGAGAAATTAAAGAAACACCCCAAGTAGCTTATGTACTAATTGCAGCCACATTATTCCAAAGCTATCCCAAGGAAGTAAGATTACAATATGTTAAGGAATACTACGATGCAATTAGCACGCACGATATTAGTTTACCAACTCCGGTCATGGCTGGTGTACGTACTCCGCAAAAGCAGTTTAGTAGTTGTGTTCTTATTGAAGCTGATGACAGCCTTGATAGTATTAATGCTACTGCTAGTAGTATTGTTAAGTATGTCTCCCAGAAAGCTGGTATTGGAATCGGTGCAGGACGAATTCGGGCGTTGGGATCGCCTATCAGGTCCGGCGATGCATACCATACGGGTGTAACACCTTTCTTCAAATTATTCCAAGCAGCAACACGCAGTTGTAGTCAGGGCGGAGTACGCAATGGTGCGGCTACATTGTATTATCCTTTGTGGCATTTGGAAGTTGAAGATTTGTTGGTTCTTAAAAACAACAAAGGAACTGAAGACAATCGTGTGCGTCATATGGATTACGGAGTACAGTTTAATAAACTAATGTACGAAAGATTGATCACAGGCGGCGACATCACTTTGTTTAGCCCACACGATATTCCCGAAGTATATGAAGCGTTTTTTAATGACCAAGACAAGTTCAAAGAACTGTATGAACGTGCAGAGCGTAACACCAAATTGCGCAAGAAAACAGTCAAGGCCATTGACTTGTTCAGTAGATTTATGCAAGAACGCAAAGACACTGGTCGTATCTATTTGCAGAATGTGGATCACGCAAATACACACAGTCCTTTCAAAGAAGAAGTTGCTCCTATCAAGATGAGTAACCTTTGCAGTGAAATTGATTTACCTACTGTACCATTAACTGATATTAATGATGAAAACGGACGTATTGCATTATGTACACTCAGTGCTATTAACTGGGGCAATGTCAAAGCGCCCGCAGACTTTGAAAGAATTTGCCGTTTGGCGGTTCGCGGATTAGATGCATTGTTAAGTTATCAAAACTATCCAATTCGTGCGGCAGAGTTGAGCACACAAGAATTCCGTCCCTTGGGAGTGGGAATTATTAACTTTGCTTACTTCTTGGCTAAGAATGGTGTTAGCTACAGTGATCCAGCTGCACTAGCATTGGTAGATGAGTACGCCGAAGCGTGGAGTTATTATCTTATCAAAGCAAGTGCCGATCTTGCCGCCGAACAAGGTGCGTGCGGTCGTTGGAAGGATTTGAAGTCTGCAGATGGTAGACTGCCTATTGATACTCGCAAGCGTGAAGTAGACGAGCTAGTGCCACATCAGGAGCGTATGCCTTGGGCAGAGTTGCGTGAACAAATCAAAACAACTGGTCAGCGTAATGCTACACTAATGGCACTGATGCCAGCAGAAACCAGTGCACAGATCAGCAACGCTACAAATGGTATCGAACCTCCACGTAGTTATGTAAGTGTTAAACAAAGCAAACACGGTGCTCTAAGACAAGTAGTCCCTGAGTATCGTAAACTTAAAAACAAATATGAATTGTTATGGGATCAAAAATCGCCAGAAGGCTATTTGAAAATTTGTGCAATATTACAAAAGTATATTGATCAAGGCATTAGTGTCAACACTTCATATAATCCAAGATTTTATGAAGATGAAAAAATCCCTATGAGTGAAATGCTCAAGCACCTGATCATGTGCTATAAGTATGGTACTAAGCAACTTTATTACTTCCAAACAAATGATCAGCAGGGCGAGATAGATGTAGACAAAATGTCAGCCAAACAAGATATTCCTGCTGAAATAGTCGATCAAGAAGATTGTGATAGTTGTGTAATTTAACAAGGTAAAAAAATGAGCGTATTTAATATTAATAATAAAAAGAAGCATACAGAAGCATTGGCATTTTTAGATCCGTCAGGGTCAGTGACATTACAACGATATGAAACATTAAAGTATAGACAATTTGAAAAACTAACAGATAAACAGTTGGGATTCTTTTGGAGACCTGAAGAAGTTGATGTATTGAGAGATGCCAAAGACTTCAAAGAACTAACTCCATTTGAGCAACATATTTTTACTAGTAATTTGAAAAGACAAATTCTATTAGATAGTGTGCAAGGACGCAGTCCAAACCTAGCGTTCTTGCCTTTTGTAAGTATTCCAGAATTAGAAACTTGGATTCAAACTTGGAGCTTTAACGAAACAATTCACAGTCGTAGTTATACACACATTATTCGCAATGTCTATAACAATCCCAGTGAAGTGTTTGATGGCCTATTGGAAATTGAAGAAATCGCCAACTGTGCACGAGACATCAGTCGTTACTATGACGATGTTATTACCTACGGTGGCTACTACAATTTGTTAGGTGCAGGTACACACACTATCAATGGCAAAGAAATGGTTATCAGTAACTACGAACTCAAACGCAAGTTATGGTTGGCCATCAATAGTGTTAACGCACTAGAAGGTATTCGTTTTTATGTGAGCTTTGCGTGTAGCTGGGCATTCGCTGAACTTAAAAAGATGGAAGGCAATGCCAAGATTATCAAATTGATCTGCAGAGACGAAAATGTACACCTTGGCAGTACACAGATGTTGATTAAACTATTGCCAGGTGATGATCCTGACTTTGCACGTCTTAAAGAAGAAACCAAAGCAGAATGCGAAGCAATGTTTTTGCAGGCCGCAGAACAAGAAAAGACCTGGGCAAATTATTTGTTCAAAGATGGATCAATGATTGGTCTTAACACACAGTTGTTGTGTGACTATGTAGACTGGTTGACCTGTAAGCGTATGACTGCGGTAGGACTCAGTTGCGGTATTAAAACTGGATCTAATCCTTTGCCTTGGACTGCCAAATGGATTGCCGGAGCAGATGTTCAAGTGGCACCACAAGAAACAGAAATCAGTTCATATATTATTGGCGGTACTAAACAAGATGTAAATACAGATACATTCAAAGGATTTAGTTTATAATGTTGACAGTATATTCAAAAAACAATTGCAGTTTTTGCACTCAAGCAAAAAATTTACTCACAAAGAAAAATATTGCATTTGAAGAAATCAAAATAGATGAAGTTCCTGAAGCACGGGAATTTATTTTAACACAGGGACACAGAACTGTACCACAAATTTATCAAGGCACCAACCTATTTGTAGAAGGTGGATTCCAAGGCCTATCAAAACTAACTGAAGAAGAAATCAAGGCAAAACTAAATGTTAATCAATAAGACAAACTATGCAGTAGGGGAGATTGTTGCGTTCAAACTGGTCAATGGTGACGAGATCGTAGCAAAAATTGTAGATCAAACTGGATTCGGGTGGACCATTCATAAGCCCTGTACAGTAATGCCCAGTAATCAAGGATTAGGCTTGATCCAGAGCCTATTTTCTGCTGATATAAATAAAAATGTAGAGCTAAAAGCTGAGCACGTTATGATGCACAGTACTACGATCAAAGCATTAGAGGATCATTACTTGCAGACCACAACTGGTATACAAACTATGAGTAAAGGTCCTATTGTTAAATAAGGACTAAATTATGCCAGGAATTGCAAGACTAGGAGACGTTGTAGGTGCAGGCGGACTATTGACGGCCCCTGTAAGTACAGATGTCAGAGTCAACGGTAGACCGGTGGCATTAGACGGATGCTTGTATACTCCCCACGCACCATTTACAGGATTACACCTAACTGGACCCACACTGAGTTTGCCCAGAGATATAAAAGTTAATGGGAAGCCTCCGATTATTAAGACCAGTTTTGCTGCTTGCGGGCATATGGTTATGAGTGCAAGTACTGACGTATTAGTAGGCGGTGGCATACTATCTGCAGTTAGGTTAAAATAAATGACCACAACCAGCATACCTCAGGCCTATGCAGGCCTAACTCCCAAAGTCATCAGTAGTATGAGTCCGTTGCAGTTGGCTCTTGCTAACTTTTTAATGCAGGGCACTAGTCCAGCACTATTTGTTAATCAAGAGTTTTTGGCCGCAATGAATCAGTTTATTAGTGCTGGCATACTAACACCGGACCGCGGTGACATTGCACCAAATTTGAATGGTGTCGGCTTTGTTAGCATAGGTGAAAATGTATATCTGTACAGACTTGCCCCCGACTGTGGGCCCGACGACACTCCCAGATATGAAAAAATATTACTGGGTCCTAGAAGTCAAATCGCTCCTCACACATTTAGCTATTACGGGCCAAATATCTTTGGCGGTACTGCGGCCGATGGCACCAATTGGGACACTACAGGAACTACAGGATCATGACAACAAACTATGGACCACTAGTAGGTCAAGGTCTTACTACTGCCGCAGAGCCTGCAACATTTGGATCTGAGTCTTGGGGGAACTTTGTAGAAAATATTTCTAGATCGTCTGCTCCGAGTGATCTCGGAGAAAACAGTGGATTGTACAGTGGCAGTCTAAGTGCACAAGGCAGTTTAGTGGCCGAACAATTAAATTCCGGTGAATATCTTGTGCAAGTAAACGGCCGTAGTCAAACATATAAACCTTTCTTAACTGGTTATTTTAGACAGTATTGGAAAGATCCGACACAAACTACATTTGGCGCCAATACTGCTATCCCTGCTATTACCAGTGTTATGCCTGACAGTTATACTGATATGCCTGGTAGTTTTCACTACTATGTGGATCTTCAGTTAACCAGAGCCACTGGTAGCAATTACTTTGACATATTTTATTTCTTAAATGCTTACAATCAAGTATTGGCCTGGGTAACCACCGCCAATGATTATACCTCCGCATTAAAGACTGCAGAATTGCACAATTTACAATATTTTGGTGCTAACAGTTATCAAGATCTAATCACTCAAGGATTTTACAAATACGAAAACAGCAAAGCACTGGTACAAGCATTTCAAAATATGGGCTTTTTGGTTGGCGATATTCCCAATGGTACATTCGGAACTCCCAACGGAATAGCACGATGTATGATCAATACCGGCTTAGGTGCAATCGGAAATTTGACCGACAACTTGGTGAGTGCAGGTGTAAACTTTGCAGATATAGCAAATCCCATATACACTGCCACTATTGCCAGCGTACTAAGCGAAATTACTAACCCAAATGATTTAGACACTATTCAAGGTGTACTGGAAACTTCAGTACCAAATTTGACATCGCCATTGGATTACTGTTCAATTTCAGCTGCCAGTGGATTACCTAATGATAGTCTGTTTAACGATATGGCAGAAGTTGGTGCAGACATTTATTCAAAAGCACCAAATTTTACCTATCAAGTTGGATCTGATGTGGCAGCACTATTAAGAACTCTTGAAGTTGAAATAACCGGAAACATTGAAGCATTGACTACCAATACCAGTTTACTCAATCCTTCTGTATTAGAAAGCCTACGTAGTTATTTGCCATTGGGAGTTAACAACGCTCCGGTCACAATGCTAGATGTAATTGGTACTGCTTCGGGATATTTGACAGATTCAATGACCGCAGTCAATGCCGGTATCAACAATTTGTACAATACCTATTACGGTCCAGTTATTAGAGATAGCCTAAGCGAAATCAGCAGATTGGCTGCACAGGTAAGTTTGAGCAACACTGATAACGAAAATCAAGGTGTCGGAGAATATTGGAGTCAACAACTGTTGGATGCAGAACAGTCTTACTACAGTTTAATTTCCGAAATTGCAGCCAACACCAGCGGAAATTTGCCGGCTATTGTTAACCAAATTAACAGTAACTATGCTGATGTTTGCAGTCACATTGCAACCGAACATAGAAACTATAATCGTGCTAATTTGGCTATTAGCTCAGTTAGGGATAATAGCCTATTGTTAAATTTTGTAAGCACCTTGCCTTACTATGCAGCAGACCAAGGAAACATAGGCACAGACCTTATGTTGCGCGGAATGAGTCAGCCAAACGTTGCCGGCGAAACGTTAAAAGCAGTTTTGGATCAAGCCCGAAATACATCGCTTTTAAGCAACGCTGGTGTCAAAATAAACGGTGTAATTTGATTTAATACTTCAAATCAGTTGATTTATACTGATTTTACCCGTATAATAGTGTATGTTTACTAGTAAAGTTAGCAGTTAACTCTGTTTTTTACACGGTATATAAATTACACTCCGAAAAAAAGAAAGGAAAAATATGGCGTCAGCTGTATCAACTATCTATTATAATCGAGTGATTCTTTCAACCAAATTACTTTTGTTAGCCATTGGATTTTTTATTTGCTCCAGTGTGCTAGTAGCAGTAACAGAAAACAAATTGAATCATTTACGTGAGACGATGTCTCATCAGGACGCTGCTGTAGTAACTGCTGCAGAACGTACTAAACAACTCGACTGTTTAACCAAGAACATCTACTGGGAAGCCGGTAGTGAGCCTTTTGAAGGCAAGGTTGCGGTTGCACAGGTCACTATGAACCGCGTTAACAGTGGCAGATTTGGCACTGGTGTTTGTGGGGTTGTTTACCAAAAGAACATAATGTACGAAAAAGTCATTTGCCAATTCTCTTGGGCCTGTGAAAACAATTTTAGAACACACCCAGTTTACCCACAGATGTACGCAGAAAGTGCCGAAGTGGCCAAAAAAGTTTTATTGGAAAACTTTAGATTGCCCAGCTTAAATCAAGCGTTATATTTTCACGCTGCCAACATCAACCCAGGTTGGCATAAAGAAAAACTTGCTCAAATAGGTCAACACATTTTCTATAAGGAATAGTATGAGTTTCAATGAATTTAGTCTTCTGAGATTGTACGCCATGATTCGTAAATTTTTTATGGATCACTTTAAGAAACTAACTGCAGATACACTGGGCTGGCTAGCAGCAATCGTGTTACATTGTGCAACGATACCAACATTCTTGGCCATTATGGGAGGATTAACTGATAAACTACCCAGTTTAGACATTATATTCTTTTTGTGGGCCGGCTTAGTACTCTTATTTGCACGGGCAGTAATTTTGCGAGATCAGTTAAATATCATTACAATAGGTGTAGGATTTATCGGCCAGGCCGTATTGATGGCACTTATTCTTTTTAAGTGATCGCTAATGAATTATTTCGAGATCATCGAACGACTGGATAAGATTTATACCAGGCTAGAGGGAAAGATTGTAGACTATAAAACCATAGTCCGCAAATTGAATCGAGCCTTACCTTTTTCCGAAGTTCGTATAGTTGGTAATAACACATTGTTGGTTACCGGCAATAACTTCTTGGTCAGTGGATTGTATGATCCTGAATTAGACGAAGATGGTAAGCCCTGTATAGAAATCGAAATAGACTTTCCCAGAAACGCCATAGAATATCAACTTGCAGAAACAGATTTGACTCGGGCCATTTGGTCCATTTTAGTAAGAGATATTGTGACCATTATGGGACACGAATACATTCATTTGCATCAGTTTAGAAGAAGAGAATTTAGAGACGGCAGATATTATAACAGTACTACCCGAACAAGTTCTCTTAGAGAAAAACAGGAGTACTTTGGTATCCCTGACGAGGTAGAAGCTTACGCTTTCAACATAGCCGCTGATATGGCAGATTTTTTACCGAATAAAAAAGTTAAAATAGAAAACACCACTGTGTTCAAATTGTACTCGAAAACATTTGGTAAGGATCATCCAATTTTAATCAAATTAAAACGATTCAGCAAAAAAAATTATAAACTACTGGAGCGACAATATTATGACTTACACAACTCAATATGATTTATCCCAAGCCGACATTGTTGACAACATCGACGACGAGGATTATATTTTTGTTATTAGCCCAAATGGTAAACTTAAATCAGTATTGATGCCCGAAGATTTTGATACTATGGAATATCCCGAGCAGGTGCTAAAAATTATGCAGATTTACGGTGTAAGCGAATTTACATCGGGAACGTTGCATTAAAACAACAGTTGACGATATTTCGGTTTACTGCTATAATACTGGATAAGTTCAACTAATTAAGGTATCTATGTTAAAGACTTTTTTACTTTCCCGCCCCTATACTGTTTTTGATGCTGAAAATCAAGAACATCGTAGGGCGTATTTTAACTTTTTGAAGACTAATACTTGGGCAGATTGTGCTTATCAATTTGTACTCGAAGAGCCCTACTTGGACTTGCCGTCGTGTATTAACTACAAAATGGTACAGTATTATGTACGAAAAGAGTTCAAAAGTAGTACTAAAATTAACACCAGATTACCTAAAAAAAGTAATACCTAAGTATTACTTTTGATACCCATTTTCTTCGTAGGGTTATTGACTAAAATAACCCATTTGTGTTATAATACATTATGATGAAAAGAAAACGCCGTCAAGATACTAAACACGCTGTGTATATGTTAGTAAACACTAACACCGCAGAATCCTACATCGGTATTACTGTATGTGGTTCAGCAGTAAAAAAAGCAGTAAAAGTTCGTGTACAAAAACACATTCGTCGTGCCCTAACAGAAGGCAAAGATTGGAATTTGTGTAAGAGTATTAGAGCACACGGTGCTGAAGCGTTTGAAGTTGAAGTTATGGAAATTGTACGTGGTCGTAAGCCCGCACACAGCAGAGAGCGTGAGTTAATTGCAGAATTAGCTCCACAATTAAATCAATATTAAAAGAAACTATTGTAAACATCGATGAACAAGTTTAACCCTGACTTCCCCACGTATGTTATAGTCGATAACTTTTATCCCAATCCGGATGTAGTAAGACAGTATGCGTTAACCTCTGCAGAATATCAAAAAACTATAACACACGAGCAAAATTGGCCTGGGTTACAGTCTACCACAGTTGAGCTACCTCCAATGGAATTATTTGAATCTATTCTAGGAGAAAAAGTAAAACCCACTCCTAACAGTGGTTGTGGCAATTTTAGAATTACTGCTAAAAAAGATCCTTGCAAACAACTTATACATTTTGACCCAAATGTAAACCAACGTTGGGCCGGTGTTTGCTATTTGTCTTTGCCTGAACATTACACTTTACCCAGTGGAAAAATAATAGATGCAGGCACTAAATTTTGGCGTCACAACAAATATGGCTGTGAAGATGCGTTGGTAAATATTCCCGAATTACGCGGGGTTGGTGCGTTAAAAAACTTTTTTGAAACCGACGGCTTAGATGAAAGCAAATGGACAGAAGTAATGAATGTTCCGATCAAGTATAATCGAGCTGTATTTTTTAGACCTTGGTTGTGGCATTCAATCGGCAAGCAGTTTGGTACTACCAGAGAAAATTCTCGGTTAACACACTTGTTCTTTTTAGACAAAGCATAAAGGAAACACACAATGGACAAATACAAATATACTGTACCAGTACCAATGCCCAAAGGTGCATTTGAAACTTGGGCAAATGAATATCAAAAACTTCAAGAACAATATTTCGAACTACAGGTAGAGACCAGTGGTTACGAAGATGCGTTATCAGTAATCAATCGTATCAAATCTAAATGAACGACGATCGCATATTCTTTGGAACTATGCTCGCCTTGCTGTCTTTATTATTTGGACATCCTGGTTGGGCATTTTTAATTTTTTTAGTAGCATCAATCCCTTAGGAGCCAAAAATGGAAATAGATAAACCAGATATGTTCGATTTAGCAGATTGGATATCACAGTATTTTGATACACACGGATTGCCATATAACATACTTTATTTGAATGATATGGCAGCAGCTATTGTAGATGATTTTGAAGCAGGCATTGCTCAAGATCCCGACTACGCAGATAGATAAAATGGGCAACCTAACCGAGTTCTTTGAAAGAACCATTGATAAACCGCGATATCGTTTTGGCGATAGAGTAAGCGGTGTTTATCAAGGTGTGCCGTTTGTTGGTACTGTGGGTGTTGACAACATTCGCAATGCCGCAGAAGGCCCTATGGTTATGATTAGTTTAGACTTGCCGCTGCGGCTTAAAAGCGGTTTACATTTAACACTAATTCGTGTACAATACAAGAATATTCGCTCTTTAAGAAAAACCTTAGAGATATAATACAAAAACAATTTCTTAACTCGCATCAACAAAAGGATAATTTATGTACAGTGATTACACAGTAAAATTTAACAATCGTACCAGCAAATATGAAATGCGATTAAGTGTGCAACTGGAAGGCGGACACAGTATTGAAGCAGAAACTGTTATACTTACTGCCACTGATCTGCAGAGTGCAGTTGCCGAAGCAGAACGATTTGATGCATTGTACAATGCTCCTGAAATCGAATACCCTTCAGATGCAGAGCTTGCCGAGATGGCCGAATACTATGGGTACGGTAAAGAAAGTTACGGCATTGAATATTAAGTTGCCTTTAATATTGATAATAAATACTAACTTATGATCCTTGCAGTCTTACTACTATTTTCCGGCCTAACCATTTCAGCAGTGGCCATTTATTACTCAGTGATGGGTTTAATGGCTATTTTCTCAGCAGCTGCTATACCCATTATGATCATGGGTATTAGTTTGGAAATTGGTAAGTTGGTTACTGCAAGTTGGGTCAAGCAACACTGGAGTCGACTACCTGTACTGATGAAAAGTTATGCGGTAGTGGCAGTGGCTATTCTAATGGTTATTACCAGCTTGGGTATTTTTGGATTCTTAAGTAAAGCACACAGTGACCAAACATTGGTTTCGGGTGACGTACAATCAAAGATTGCAATATATGATGAGAAGATTAAGACGGCAAAAGAAAATATCGAAGTTGACCGCAAGCAAATTAAACAAATGGATGATGCTGTGGACCAAATCATGGGCCGAAGCACTGATGAAAAAGGTGCCGATAAAGCAAACGTTGTACGCAAATCGCAACAAAAAGACCGTCAGGCTCTTGCCCGTGATATCGAATCGAACCAGAAAACAATTAGTCAGCTTAATGACGAAGCGGCACCTATACGTGCAGAGAATCGTAAAGTTGAAGCAGAAGTAGGTCCAATTAAGTATATCGCAGCCTTTGTATATGGCGACAATCCAGATGCGTCGATTCTGGAACGAGCAGTAACCTGGGTCATTATCTTAATCGTTATTGTATTTGATCCACTGGCAGTTGTGATGTTATTGGCAGCACAAATGACATTTGGGTGGGTCAAAAAAGAAAAAGAACCCCATCCTACTATTGCAGAATTAGATACATTTGTTGGTGAAAAGCCCACACCGGAAGAGTTACAAAGCGTTGAGGAGGAACACACATCTGGCGAGATGACCAAAGATACGCAGGCCGAGCAATCGGAAGGAGAACCTCCTAGCGACCCTACATTAGATCCTTGCTACAAGTGCGGCACACCATTAATAATTGCTCCTGGCATAGGTCCATTCTGTCCTAACAAAGAGTGTGATGTGGCTGATGCAGTCAGTGGCGAAACAATTGAATTTGCAACGGAATTGCCCAAGCCTGAACCCACACTATATGAACTACACCCTTATTTGAACAGACCTTGGGGCGAAGGATTAGATGGTGTAAAACCATTGGTAGCTCCTTTGTATCCTGAGGATAACGGAGCACTTGCTGAAGATCAACTTGCTGAACTAGCAGAAGATGCTGAACAATATGCACCCACTGGAAACCTAACTACTCGAAGTGATTTATTTACAGTATCTTCAGAAGAAGAGCCCGAGCCAGAATTTGAAATAGAAGTGCCCGTAGAAACTGCAGTAGTTCCAGAACCAACAAGCCCTGTTTCTTTGGATGAGCTACTAGAACTTCCTGCCGCCAGTGATATTCCAGTAAATCTTGAAACTGCACAACGTAAAAAAGCCGAACACATCAGTGTTCCAGAAACTATGCATATTCCCAAAATGGGACTAGTAGCAGACAATGAAGACAAAACCACCATCAGCAGCACCTTTGGGATAGAATTTCCATCAAGTGCAACAAAGGGCGATCTCTTTCTAAGAGTGGATTTTTTACCAAATAAATTGTTTCGATTCAATGGATTTATTTGGATAGAGATTGACAAATCAAGAACAGACTCGTATACTTACGATGAGCAATATATACAGTTCTTAATACAAAAATTAAGTACTGGAGAATATGAACTAGATCAACTAAGTGCAAGCGAACAAGAGCTTGTTGAAGCAGAACTCAAAAAATTAACAAATGACAACACCTAAAATATCAATATTACTACCCACACGTAAACGCACAGAAACAGTCGTTAAAAGCATAGGCAGCTTGTTAGCTGCAGCTGATAATCCTGAAAATATAGAAATATTAATTGCGTATGATGACGACGATGAAGAAAGTAAAGAGTTTTTCTCTACTACTTGGCATCCTTTTGTAACACAAAGCGGAGCAACTACCAAAGTATTTGAGTCTGAAAGATTTGGATATTTGCGTTTATACAAATATGTAAACTTCTTGGGAACACAAGCTTCCGGAGATTGGATTATGTTTTGGAATGACGATGCGTTGATGCTGACCGATCACTGGGATACAGAAATTCTAGCAAATAACGATTACTGGGGACTACTGCGTATGCCCTGTGTTAATATGAATCATCCTTTCGCACTATTTCCTATCATCCCCAGAGGGTGGATCGAGGAATTTGGTTGTATCAGTCCTGTAAACCACAGTGACTGGTGGATCTATAATGTAACTGCTCCAATGGGCAGATTGCGCAACCTTAATGTAACTGTTTATCATGATCGTGCAGATGTCACTGGCGGTAACAATGATGAAACATTCCGAGAACAAAGCTATGCTGCCGACGGCAGAGACCCAACAAACCCCGAAGACTACAGTCACCCTGACCGTAGACGAGATTTAGCCGAATGGCAAACTAAACTTAGATTAAGGATAGCAAATGGTAACAATTGATGAAGTAAAGAATTTTTGGAATTCAAGACCCTGTAATATCAGACACAGTACAAGTCCTGTAGGAACCAAAGAATACTTTGATGAAGTAGAAGCACGTAGATATAAAATCGAACCACATAGTTATGTGTTTGCTGATTTCCAAAGTTGGAAAGGTCTTCGTGTATTAGAAATTGGTTGTGGTATTGGCACTGATGCTGTTAGCTTCTGCCGTGCAGGTGCTGACTACACTGGTATTGATCTTAGCGAAGAAAGTGTTAAAATTTGCCAACAACGTTTAGATGTGTTTGGTCTAACCGGTCGTGTATTTGCCGGCGATGCTGAACAGTTGGATACTCTATTGGCAGGCGAAAAGTTTGACTTGATCTATAGTTTTGGTGTTATCCATCATAGTCCAGATCCACAACGAATCGTTGACTGCTTGCCTGGATTATTGAATCCTGGTGGTGAAGTTCGTGTTATGTTGTATGCCAAAGACAGTTGGAAAAACATTTTAATTAATGCAGGTTGGGATCAGCCCGAAGCACAAAATGGTTGCCCACAAGCAGTAACCTATACTGATGCCGAAGTTCGCGAATTATTTCACGCATTCAGTGATGTTGATGTCAAACAAGATTTTATCTTTCCTTGGAACATCGAACACTATGTCAAATACGAGTATGTAAAACAACCTTGGTTTGAAGCGATGCCCGACGAGCTATTCAAAATTATGGAAAAAGCTCTAGGCTGGCACTTAATGATAAAAGCAAAACTATGAGAATTTTGTCGCCCCCAGATTATGAATACAGTACAGAAATCCCAAGGATTTTTGTACGTAATTGTTATTGGACTCAAGAAGAATGCCAAGAAATAGTTGATGCCGTTGATGAAAACAAATTGGTTGATGTGTACTACTACAACAACGAAATGAACGACATCAATTGGCACGAAGGTGTACGTAACAATTCAAAACTAGTAGTTGACTGCAGAGACTACAAAGATCAAGACCCAACAGTATGGGTCAAAAATTTGGTAGACAAAATTTAATTTGTTTACCAAAATTATACTAGATTATTGACAGATTGGTGATTTTCTAGTATAAATACAGCTGTAGATGCCCGGGTGGGGTCTACATTTTCAAACGTCATACTTGCTTATTAAGGAGAAAAACATGACACAATTTACATTCCAAACTCTCGACTTACCTGCTTTACATCGTCACGCTATCGGTTTCGACCGTATGTTTGAAGAATTAGAGCGTAGCTTTGCTTCTAATCGTACTTCGGATAACTATCCTCCGCATAATGTAATCCAATTGGATGACACACATTTTGTGGTAGAAGTTGCAGTTGCCGGTTTCAAGCAAAATGAGATCGATGTGGAACTCAAAGAAAATATCTTAACCGTAAAAGGTGAAAGAGCTGAGAAATCAAAAAAAGACGATACCAAAGAATTGAAATATCTACACAAAGGTATTAGCAACCGCAACTTTACACGTAATTTCCCCCTAGCGGAAAACGTAGAAGTGCGTGCTGCAACAGTTCAAAACGGTATTTTGAGTGTTGCACTTGAGTTGATTGTTCCCGAAGAACAAAAACCCAAGAAAATTGCAATCACATTTACCAAGTAATTGGTGATATACAGTTAGCGGGTCCGCTAACTGTTGACAATAAATCTATCTTATAGTATAATATAGTTTTACTATTAATAACTATGACAACAGCAGACCCAACAATCAAATCAAGAATTACACCACGGGAAGATATTCCTGAACCTGTACTTTATAATGTAGTTTATATCAACGACGAAGTTACTACACGTGAATTTGTAATTGAAACTTTGGTTATCATTTTTGACTACACTCAAATTGATGCAGAAGCATTAACTCAAAAAATACACGATACTGGCAGCGGTATTGCAGCTACATTGCCATTTGAAATGGCAGAACAAAAAGGTGTTGAAGTAACATCACTGGCCCGTACAAATGGGTTTCCTTTGGTAATCAAATTAGAACCGGTGGCTTAAATGGCAGATGTGATGCTGGACATCGAAACACTGGCAACATCTCCAGATGCAGTAGTGCTAACGTTCGGTGCAGTTAAATTTAATCCATTTAATGCCAGTATACCAATGACCAAAGGTCTTTACTGCCGTCTGGACGTTGACGAACAAATTGCCCTGGGAAGGGCCGTAGATCCCGGCACCGTTGATTGGTGGGGAACACAAAGTCCAGAGGTACGTGAAGAAGCATTAGGCGATGATGGCCGAATTGGTTTAGTTAACTTTACACGAGAGCTAAATCGTTTCGTTGTAGGTGCTGACCGTATATGGGCGCAAGGTCCAGTGTTTGATATTGTTATATTGGAAAACTTATATAGACAGTTGGGAATACCTGCTCCTTGGTTTTACTATTCAATTCGTGATTCAAGAACTTTGTTGAAAGCTCTTGGAGACACTCGCAAGCCAGGCGCACTGGCACATAACGCTTTGGCTGATTGTGTGGCACAAGCTGAAGCAATTCAAAGTGCAGTAGAAAGGTTTGAACTAAAAGAACTATGAAATATTATCTTGCTTATGGTATGAATTCTAATCTATACGGTATGGAACAACGATGTCCCAAGGCTCGTAGTTTAGGCAAAGTGACTCTACCAAATCACAAATTGGCTTTTAGAACTTTTTGTGATGTAGTAGAAGCACCTGGCGAAACAATGGAGTGTGCATTATGGTCAATTACCGATGAATGCGAAAAGAGTTTAGATCGCCTTGAGGGCTATCCGAATTTTTACGGCAAAAAAGAAGTAAAAGTAAATCACGATGGTAGAATCATTCGTGCTATGATTTACTATATGAAAGATCTACACGAGCATCGTTGGCCCAGTAGACATTACTTGGATATGGTAATCGAAGGCTACGAGGATCACGACATCAGCTTGTATCAAATTACCGATGCATTGGGAGAATTAGATTGTATATTATCCTAGGCGAACCTGCAGAAATTCTGCAAAATGAATATACTGTTTTAGAGTTGGAAACATTTGAACAAGATGGTAAGGCTACTACTGCATACTGTGTGGTGCCACAAGAAAAAATCTTGTTAACTGAACTACCTACTTTAGCTGCAGACAAACAACTGCATCAATTTTTTATTGATAAATTCAAAGCCAATCAATACAACGAGTGTAGATTATTGATCCCCCAACTAATGGGAAAATTCGGTGGCGAGCTTGATAGTTTCTATGAAATTATTGCCGCCAGGCTTGCACAATAAATATTATTTTAAGGAGTGGCTATGTGGAAATCAAAATTAGCGTTCCTATTAGCCCTAACCAGTCTTATAGCCAACGCCCAGATAATAGAATCAAAGAAACCGGTTATTTGCAGTGATCTTAAAACAGTTGTTGAAAACATTTCTGGAATATACAACGAATCTCCTTATTGGAATGGACTCGGTACCGGAGACAGCAAATATCTATTAATGGTAAACAAAAATACACTATCTTGGACAATGATTCAATATAATGATAATGTAGCTTGTATTGTTGGCGAAGGACAAAACTCCCATTTAATCAAATTGGGCAAAATAATATAATATCTTATATTGACTTTTTTGTAGGATAAATATATAATATGTACACGACAAATGTGTCATTTAACAAAGGAAATCTAAAAATGAAAAAAATCGTAATCGCAAGTTTAATCGCATTGGCAGGATCAGCATTTGCTGCGTCAGTTACACTAGAAGGCCAAAATCAAATTGGTGACAAAGGTGCTACAGACTCAACAAACAGCCAAATTACTGTTCGTGAATCATTAAACAAAATGTTGACAGTTGATGTAGGTTCTACGCAATATACTACTGCTGGTACCCACGCTCTTTCAACACGTGATGAAGCAGGTTTAACATTGGCAATGCCAGTTGGTCCTGTTGGTGTTTATACTCGTGTAGCTGCTGGTGACAAGTTCACTAACACTACGCACTTTGGTTACTATAGTGTTGAGCCAGGTGTTACATACACAATCGGTGCAGTGACTGCTAAAGTTGGATTCCGCTTCCGTGATGCGTTCAATGAAGCCAATTTAGATGCTACACGTACAACTCGTGCTGGTGTTAGTTATGCAGTTACAAAGAAAGACGCAATTGGCGTTCGTTTCGACCGTGTAACAGGCGACAGCACAAATCACAGCTACAATGTAAGCTACACACGTTCATTCTAATCAATTGAACAACAACTAAAAAGGCTCTTCGGAGCCTTTTTTTATGGTTAAAAAATATTTGACATACTAGTGGAAACGCTATATACTACTACATTACTAATTCAATAAGGAAAATAAAATGACAACAACAGTAACAATCGGAGTAACTCCAATTAATGCAACTTATACAGATGTAACTGGCACAACCAGTGGCACCGGTACAGGAGCAGAGTTTAACGTAACAAAAACAAATGGTGTTTATTCCGTGACTATCGATTCGGCACACTTGGGCACAGGATATGCCGCAGGTGATACTATTACTATTCCAGGTACTAGTTTAGGTGGAGCTGCACCAACAAACAACGAAATCCTAACAGTAGGTACAGTTGGTCTTAACGGCAAAATTGCAACATTTGGCGCAGTTGGTACAGGTGCTATTGGTAATGGTATTGTTAATACTGTTATCGATGTAACCGGAACTCCCGGAATCGACAATTATGTATTAGGCGATAAAAGTGCAGACTTCACTGTAGTCAATGACACTACCAATAAAGCAATTTTGGTAACCAGTGCATTGGATACTACTGTAAGTTTCAAACTAGAAAACTTTGAGCGTTTGACATATACTGATAAAGCAACTGCATTTGATGTAACAGGAACTGCTGGCGATGTTTATGCATTGCTGAAAGCCGGATTGGGCGGAACAGTTAGTCCTACATACGAAGGTCTTGGTATCAAGATGGAAGATGCTGGGCAAACTAGCACACAAGTTGCTGCAGTAATTGCCGGTTCTTCAGTATTTGCAACTGCTGCTGGTGGTAGTGACTATGCAAGTTTTGTTAACTATGTTTACACAAATGTAGTTGGTACTGCACCTACTCCTGCACAAGCATTACCCTATGTAACACAATTGGCAACTGGTGCTACTACAGAAGGTGCAATGTTGGCCGCAGCTGCACATTTGACAACCTTCCAACAAACCATTGGTTTAGTAGGCGTTGCTCCTGCTACCGGTGTATTGGCTGGAACTGGTATTGATTATATTCCAGCTTAATTTTCGATAATTATACAAAGGCTCTTCGGAGCCTTTTTTATATGATTAAAGATATATTAATATTGATATTTTTCGGGTTGTTACTGTTATGCGAATCTATTCTTACTATTGGTATAGTTTGGTTCATAATATTACAACCTTTATTAATATCAGTAAAATAATTATAAATATATTCCAAGGAGGATAAAGTATGAAACAACGAAAGTTAATTCGAAAGTTGTATCAGGCTTGCGTCCGACACGATGCTGATGCAATTATGGAACTTCGTAAAGAAGAATACCGTAAGATACTAAAACACCGCGCCGAAGGCAAACCATTCGATGCAAAGTGGACAGTTGTGAGGATCTAATATGATAGGTCAAATTATTGGGGCTGTTTTTATATTAATAGTACTATACCTAGTATTTGAAGATGTAACCGGTCGTCGACGAAAATAATATTGTAATACAACTGTAATCAATTGGGCGGTAAATACTCTATATGAAGACTTACCGCTCAATCTTTATTAGCGATGTACATTTAGGTACTAAAGATTGTAAAGCTGAACATCTAAATAATTTTCTCAAGCATAATAGCTGCAATACCCTATACCTAGTAGGAGATATAATAGATGCTTGGAAAATCCAACAAAACAAACTCAGATGGAAACAAAGTCATACTAACGTGGTTCGTCGTGTGCTTGGTCACGCTAAACGGGGCACTAGGGTTGTGTATGTGGCTGGCAACCATGATGAATTCCTGCGTCCCATGATACCTTATGGTGTTAGTTTTGGACAAGTTGAAATTTGTAATCAAATTGAACATATAGGTGCTGATGGTAAACACTATCTTATAACACACGGTGACTTGTTTGACGGGATCACCAGACTAGCGCCTTGGTTAAGTTTTCTTGGAGATAAAGCATATGATTTCGTTCTTGGTATCAATAGCCGATTTAATTGGATACGTCATCGTATGGGGTTCGGGTATTGGAGTCTCAGTAAATACCTCAAACACCGAGTCAAAAAAGCCATAGACTTTATGTTTCAATTTGAGCGTACAATAGCTGACTATTGTAAAAAACGCGGTTTCGACGGAGTAATTTGTGGCCATATACATCACGCAGAGATTAAATACATCAACGGTGTTATGTATATGAATGACGGCGACTGGGTTGAAAGTTGCACTGCACTGGTCGAACATCACAGTGGTGAATGGGAAATAATTACTTGGACTAAATCAAATGACAGTACTGATATTAACAAAACTGGATCGTAACGAATACGAATCAAACAAACTAGTAGAATCCTTTGCTGAAAAAGGAATCAATGCCGTGATGGGCCACCCAGATGATTTTGATATTATCGTGGATAGAGATATCCGCAAAGGCATCAAATACAAAGGCCAGGATATGGAACTACCTAAACTTGTATTGGTTAGGTTAGGAGCAGGTATACTACCATTCCAGTTAGCAGTAGTAAGACATTTTGAACAAGCAGGTGTTCCTTGTATCAACGGTAGTTTGCCCATCGAAATTGTCAAAGACAAATTGCGCAGTAGCCAAATTTTAAGCAGAGCCAGTATTCCTATCCCCAACACCATGATGGTAAGATTACCTATCGACGATGGTTTGGTAGAAGCAAATATTGGATTTCCTTGCGTAGTCAAAGTGGTTACTGGCAGTTACGGTGAAGGTGTTTATCTCTGTGAACGTAAGCGTGACTATAAAAAATTAATGGAATTTATCGACAATCTAGGTAATAAGAAAACCATGATTGTACAAGAATATCTAAATGATCACCCCGGAGAAGATCTGCGTGTACTAGTAGTGGGAGGACGAGTGATAGGTGCCATGAAACGTACTGCACCCGACGGCGACTTCCGTGCTAATATTACCAATGGCGGCACTGGAGAGAACTATCCGTTAACAGAAGAAATAGAATATCTAGCTCGTGAAACTTCCAGAGTATTAAATCTAGACATTGCAGGAATTGATTTATTATTTGACAAACGCGGATTCCGTGTATGCGAAGCTAATAGTAATCCAGGCTTTGCTGGGTTTGAAAAATATTGCAGTGTTAATGTTGCTGACATTATTACGGAATATGTGAAATTTAAGATTCAATGAAAACCATTCTAATAATCACAGACAACTTACCGGAGCAGATAAATGGCGTTGTCACAACATATAAAAATATTGAGAAACTTGCGATTCTGGACGGTTATAACGTTGTGGTGCTGCATCCCGGGTGGTTCAGCTACATTAGTTGTCCTGGCTACAACGAAGTCAAGATTAGCTATCCCAGGAATTTGGGCAAGAAGATTGCGAAGATCAATCCGGATTATATCCATATCGCGACAGAGGGTCCTTTGGGTCTGTGGGCTAGAAGGCATCTTTCATTACATAATATTAGGCACAATACCGCTTATCATACTAAGTTTCCTGAAGGGTTAAACAAACTATTTGGGATTCCCGAATCACTTACCTGGAGATTTGTACGCTGGTTTCATAAGCATAGCGGTAAAGTATTAACCACTACTGACAGTATGGTAGCCGAATTAAAAGCACACGGATTTGACGGAGAAATAGTTCCTTGGACACGTGGGGTTGACCGTGATATTTTCAAACCCGAACTGAGAGAAAATTTTCCGGGAAAGTATTTGTTGTGTGTAAGCCGTGTTAGCAAAGAAAAAAACTTAGAAGCATTTTTTGAATTAGATTACCCTGGATATGCAAAAATAATGGTAGGCGATGGTCCTATGCTGGAAACTTATCGAGCACAGTATCCAGACGTAACATTTACCGGGTTTAGGACCGGGATTGAGTTAGCACTTTATTATGCCAATGCCGAAGTGTTTGTTTTTCCTAGTCGGTGGGAAACATTTGGTATTGTTATGATCGAAGCAATGGCCTGCGGAACTCCTGTTGCCGCTTATCCTTGCCAAGGACCTGCAGATGTAATAGACCAAGGAGAAACTGGATTCATAAACGAAAATTTAGAAGATGCAGTTTCAGCTTGTTTACAATTAAACAGAAATCGTGTATACCAAGGTAGTTTGCGTTGGACTTGGGATCGTGCTTGGGAAATATTTAAGAATAATTTAATCAATATGTAATAAATACTGTATGTATTACATACTTGTAATTTTAATGTTTCCATTATCAGTATTTGCTGGAGACATAGACCAATGCAATCAAATACACGAACATAATCAGCACAGTTTGTGTGTAGCAAAAGCCACATTGAGTGCAAACGAATGTGAAAAAATAACTAATTTGGAAATGAAAACATCCTGTATATTTGCAGTCAGAGATGCCCAGCGCCAAGTTAATAGTTTCCACCCAACAAAATAATTACAGAAATATAATTAAACTACGCAGTTTATTATAGGTTTGTAATGGTATTTACTGATATATACTGTATACTGTGTATATCAACTATGAAATTGTTTTTACTATTATTTTTCCCTATCCTTGCGTTTGCCAAAGGCGATGAGTGCATCAATGAACACAAGCCAGATCAGCGTGCTTTTTGTTTAGCCAGCGAATATGCAAATGCTACAGCCTGCGAACCTATACAAAATTTGGATTTAAGAAGTAGTTGTATAGCAGTAGTACGCAATAAACAACGAGATAGCCGTTGGGCAGTTAAACCAATGGAAGTAGCTGCGCTGGACACACGTGGTGATCGTAGATATATTTGGCAACACAACTGATCATTAGTATTAGCACTTAAACAGTGCATTTTGCTCCATAAATAATTTTGGTAAGACCTACCAAATTGGAGCAATCAAATGATAAAAAAAATAATAATGATGGGTATTTCTGCATTGTTTGCCCTTGGGGTAACAGCGCAAACAGCTAATACCATAAACCAAAGTTCTTCTCTGTCCGGCGGATATGGATCTACTAGTCTAGTGGATACCAATAGTAGTAGTAATAGTGTAAGCACTGTTAACACAAATAATGTTAATAGTGGTACTATTACGAACAATAACAACACCGCAGTAACCAGTACCAGTACCAACGTTAATACAAATAACAACGTTAATAGTGGTACAATGACCAACAATAATAACAATAACAATGTTATGAGTGGTAGTGTTACCTATACCAATAACAATAATAACGTTAATAGTGGTACACAAACGTTTAATAATAATAACGTTAACACTGGCACAATGACAAATAATAACAATAACGTCAACACCAGTACAAGTACTAGCACAAGTAATAATGTTAATACAAATAACAACATTAATAGCGGTACAATGACATACAATAATAACAATAACAATGTTAGTGCAAGTACCAGCACCAACGTTAATACAAATAACAATATTAATAGTGGTACAATGACATACAATAACAATAATGTCAATACTAGTACCAGTACTAATACAAATTATAATAATAACGTCAATACCAGTACAAGTACTAATACAAACTATCAGTACGGTACAATGACAAATATCAATCAAAATACCAGTACTGCTACTAATACCAATTACAATTATGGTACAATGACCAATAATAACAACAATAATAATGTTAATACTACAACTGCTACCACTAGCAATACAAATAATAACATTAATACTGGTACTATGACAAACATCAATCAAAATACCAATAACGGTACAATGACAAATAATAACAATAATGTAAATCAAAGTACAAGCACTAATGCCAACACTAATGTTAATCAAAATATACAAAGTGGTACATTAACAAACAACAATATCAATAGCAGTGATATTACTCAGCGTGTCATTCAACCTCCTCCCACTGCAGTAGCACCCGCTATGATGAGTGGTGGTAATCAAGATTTATGTACTACCGGTACCAGTGGGTCAGTACAAACACAAATCTTTGGTGTAAGCACAGGCGGTACTATTCATGATTTGAACTGTGAACGCTTAAAGCTATCAAAGACTCTTTATGATATGGGTATGAAAGTAGCTGCAGTTGCTACTATGTGTCAAGATCGTCGTGTATTTGATGCCATGATGTCAGCTGGTACACCTTGTCCTTATGAAGGCAAAATTGGCGAGCAAGCTAAGGCTGCCTGGGAAGCTAATCCAGAAAAATTACCTAAATTAGAAGAGAAGGAAAAATTCGATGACAATCAGAAAAATATTGGCCTTGGCGCTTTGCTTGGTATGGCTGTGTTTAAGTTATTCCACTTCTAATGCACAAGTTGATTCGACTACTGGTAATTTAATAA